>Ga0206127_1003187_pt1 | contig 15401 bp, 20 predicted proteins | sample Helgoland_Spring_6_FD_148646 | JGI IMG/M metagenome (GOLD analysis project Ga0206127, IMG submission 148646) | Pelagic subsurface seawater microbial communities from Kabeltonne, Helgoland, North Sea - Helgoland_Spring_Bloom_20160419_1 | ecosystem: Environmental > Aquatic > Marine > Epipelagic ...
AGCCGTCTTTGTGGTCGCCACCCTTATGGCGCTGACCTCTTTTGCCCTTGCACTGTTGATCCCGCGTCACCCCACACCCGGAAACGAGACGAGGTTTAGCGCGCTTAAACCCCAGCCCGCAGAATAGATCCAAAAGGACGACCCATGACCACATTCTCCGCATTGACCACAGTTCTCGGCAAAGAGGGCGCAGACCGTTTGGGCGAGGCCATGGAACGCCTGATCCCCGAACCCACAGGGGTCGGCGTGTTTGAAGTGGAAGACGGTTCGGGCCTTTGGGAAGTCGGCGGGTATTTCATCGATGCCCCTGACATTGGTGGATTGGATCTGCTGGCTGCGACATTTAACGCCAAGCCATTCGTTGTCTCCGAAATCCCAGAGACCGATTGGGTCGCGCATGTGCGCCGCGAACTTGCCCCCGTGGAAGCAGGTCGCTTTTTCGTGTACGGCAGCCATGACGCAGATCAAGTGCCTGACGAGTGTGAGCCGCTTTTGATTGAGGCAGCGATGGCCTTTGGCACGGGGCACCATGGCACCACACTTGGCTGTTTGCGCGCGCTTGATCGTCTTGCAAATGAAGGATTTTTTGGCAAATCAGTCGCCGATATCGGATGCGGCACGGCTGTGCTTGCGATGGGAGCCGCGCGTATCTGGACTGGAGACGTGATCGCGAGCGATATCGATGAAGTCGCGGTAGATGTGGCACGCGTCAATGTCTCGGCGAACAAACTCGAAGGGCGCGTTCATTGTGTAGAGGCTGCGGGTTTTGACAATCCAGAGCTGAGCGCCGCAGGTCCGTTTGATCTGATATTCGCCAATATCCTAAAAGGGCCGTTAATTATGCTTGCCCCTGAAATGTGCGCGAATCTAGAGCGGGATGGCTATTTGATTCTCTCGGGTTTGCTCAATGAACAAGCCGACGAAATAATTGAAGTTTATGCACGATCTGGTGCCAATCTTGTACATCACGAGGTGATTGGTGAATGGTCTTCACTTACACTTCGCAAAGAAGGCTAAATTCAATAGCAATTGGGCTAACTTTGTCGCAATTTCCTAGAAATTGCCATATTCTCTAGATAAATCCCATGTGAGTTGGTGGGGGCCAAATCAACGGACACTGTCATGGGTTTTTCCCATCTCCAGCAAAAATCAGGCTTTGTGCTTTTGTCCGAGCAAGAAAGTCGGGCGACAGCGCGATATATGACGCTCGTCGATAAGAACGGCATTATCCAAGTTGTGCCGCGCCCAAAAGCGCTCAAAGCTTTCTTTTGTCATTCTAATTGATCGCCTTCTTCGTTATATTTATCATGCTTTTCATAGCACTGGCCTTGCTGAGTGTTAAAGTAAATGCATATGAAGTAGAGTGTCTGGCATTGTCAGAAGGTAATGTGTTTGAACAAGCTGGGGCTTTCGTGCTTTGGATCGATCCTGCGACGGAAGCGATTTCTTCCTATCTAACGCCTTACCTAAAATAGGGGTTTGTCGCCGAATGAGAGGATGTGCTGAAGAAATCAGCACCCAACGCAATCAGAAAAGCCGCTGCATTGGAATGCAGCGGCTTTTAGCGTCTTCAAAATCTTGCCTGTGATTATCCGCGGTATGTGCCAGCAACCACATTTTCGATATCGCTACTGCACAGGCCGATGTCTTCCAGCTCGCGTCTGGACAGTTGGTTCAACGCTTTGCGTGTTTGACGCTCATCATTCCATGTGGAGAATACCGCGAAAATATTAACGAGCGCGGATGTCCCACCGTTGGAGACGTATGCGGAGCGCGTGTTGTCGATAACAGCCATGATCGTATTCCTTCTTGCGGGCCGCCCTCAGGCTGGCCAATGTTTCATTCTGCGGCCCGTTTAGAAGGGTCGCCTTAAACAAACAAGCGTTCGAATTGCATGGAAGCTATGATATTGCTGCATGGCAGAAAGTGACGCCAAAGCTCTTAAAAATAAACCAAATTGAGTATGCAAAGGTATGAGTTTCTGCGCTTGCGAAGACGTTTTTGGACTGTCTGCAAAAGGGCGATGTGGCTTTGAGCTTACTGGTGGATAAATCCGACATATTCGGATTAACCTTTCCTTTTGTTCGCGTTTCGTGCTACCGCAACAAAAAAACAACAGGTAGCACAGTGGGTGCGAGCAGTATGCGCGTTTTGGGAATTGATCCGGGCCTTCGAAACATGGGTTGGGGCGTGATTGAGGTGGATGGCAGTCGTATGCGTCACCTTGGCAATGGTGTGTGTAAGTCTGAGGGCAAGGACTTAGGGTTGCGTTTGCTATCCTTGCATCGTCAGTTGACGGACGTTTTGCGTGAATTCCAACCGACTACGGCGGCAGTTGAACAGACATTTGTGAATAAGGATGGGGCAGGGACGCTCAAACTTGGTCAAGCTCGGGGTATTGCGTTGTTAGTGCCCGCGCAGGCAGGGCTCAAGATTGGTGAATACGCCCCGAATAAGGTGAAGAAGACTGTTGTGGGCGTAGGTCACGCGGCGAAAGAGCAAGTGCAACACATGGTGAAGCTACAATTGCATGGCGTTGTGCTGAATGGTCCTGATGCAGCAGATGCACTTGCGATTGCGATGTGTCATGCCCACTACACGCGCTCCACCAGCGTGTGGGAAAAAGCGAAAGAGGCGGTGAACGGATGATTGGCAAACTTTCAGGACGCATAGACTACCGCGCGGCGGATCATGTGATGATCGATGTGCGCGGTGTTGGCTATATGGTCTATTGCTCTGATCGCACCTTGGTGGGGCTGCCTGGAGCGGGCGAAGTCGTCTCTTTATATACCGACCTTTTGGTGCGTGAAGATCTTTTGCAACTTTTCGGCTTCACCACATTAGTTGAAAAAGAGTGGCACCGCCTGTTGATGAGCGTGCAGGGCATTGGTGCAAAGGCTTCTCTGGCGATCTTAGGCGCATTGGGGGCAGACGGGGTCAGCCGCGCGATTGCTTTGGCAGATGTGACAGCGATCAAAGCGGCAAAAGGCGTCGGCCCCAAGACTGCTCAGCGGGTTGTGATTGAACTAAAGGACAAAGCGCCCGGCGTGATGGCCATGGGCGCTGGAGCTCTCGCAACGGCCATGGGCAAGGTGCCCGCAGCCGATGAATTCGACGTGATTGAAGCACCCGCTGTCAAAGTGTCAGCGCCAAGCGCGAGCGCTCAGGCAGAAGCCTTGTCCGCACTGAGCAACCTTGGCTACGCGCCGTCCGAGGCTGCAAGCGCTGTGGCAGAAGCCGCAGGTACCGATCTTGAGGCGACAACGTCGGTTTTGATCCGCTTAGCACTGAAGCTGCTTGCACCGAAAGGCTAGGCGATGATGGACCCTGATCCCACCATGCGACCAGCGGAATTGCCCGAAGACAATGACCGCGCGTTGCGTCCGCAAGCTTTGGATGAGTTTATTGGGCAAGCTGAAGCACGCGCAAACCTTAAGGTCTTTATTGAAAGTGCCAAGCGGCGGGGCGAGGCGATGGACCACACGCTGTTTCATGGCCCCCCCGGTTTGGGCAAGACAACACTCGCGCAAATTATGTCGCGCGAATTAGGCGTGTCGTTTCGCATGACCTCTGGTCCTGTGTTGGCCAAAGCTGGCGATTTGGCGGCAATCCTGACAAATCTTGAAGCGCGTGACGTTTTGTTTATCGACGAAATCCATCGCTTGAATCCTGTCGTAGAGGAAATCCTATATCCCGCGCTTGAGGATTTTGAGCTAGACCTAGTGATCGGGGAAGGCCCTGCCGCGCGGACTGTTCGGATTGAATTACAGCCCTTTACTTTGGTGGGCGCGACGACCCGGCTTGGCTTGTTGACCACGCCTTTGCGGGATCGCTTTGGTATCCCCACACGGCTTGAATTTTACACGGAAGATGAGTTGTTCACGATTGTTGAGCGCAATGCGCGCAAACTTGGGACGCCCGCCGATGAGGGCGGCGCACGCGAGATTGCCAAACGTGCGCGAGGCACACCTCGGATTGCCGGACGTTTATTGCGACGCGTCGTAGATTTCGCGGTTGTTGAGGGGGATGGCCGCGTGACGCGCGACTTGGCTGATAATGCGCTGACACGACTAGGCGTTGATAAATTGGGTCTGGATGGTGCGGATCGGCGATACTTGCGTCTGATTGCGGAGAATTATCAGGGCGGACCTGTGGGGATAGAGACGATGTCAGCGGCGCTCTCGGAAAGTCGCGATGCGCTTGAGGAAGTGATCGAGCCGTTTTTGTTGCAGCAAGGATTGATCCAACGTACCCCGCGTGGGCGCACGTTGGCGCAAAAGGCTTGGACGCATTTGGGCATGGCCGCACCGCGTAAACCCGATCAGGCGGGGCTGTTTGAGTGAGAGCGAAGACCGCTCCGCGGTAAGTTTATTTGGAAAGATGAAGATCAGTGTTGGATGTGAACGAAATTGAAAAGCTTTTTACGCGCACAAGTGGCGAATATACGTTTGCGCGTTGGGGGCGCGCAATTTCGCCTGTGGTATTCGGGGTCAATGACGAAACCTTGAAGGTTGTCAAAGGCGCGATTGAGGCGGTGTGTTTGGCGTCCAACCACCACATGGCCGAGACCGATCCTGAGCTTGGCTCTAACGCGATGTTCTTTTTTTTCTCGGACTGGGCGGAATTGCTAGATGTTCCGAAGCTTGACGAATTGGTGCCCGATCTGGCTGCGATGGTCGCGCGTGTGTCGGCGGCGGACGCAAACCAGTACCGCGTGTTCCGCTTTGATGAGGAGGGCGCGATCAAGGCCTGCTTTACTTTCATCAGGATGGACACACATCTCCGAGACGTGCCCGCGGAAACTTTAGCGCTCAGCCAAGCGGTTCAAATGATGGTGCTTTGGTCGGACCGCGCTTTCTTGCAAGTCTCGCCCTTGGCTGTGATGGACGGGGGAGGCGTTATTGTGAAACCCGAGATTTCGGGACTTTTGGCCGCCGCCTATGATGCGGTGATGCCTGTGGCCGCGAGTGATCCAAGCCACGCCCTGCGCCTGTCGGCACGTATGCCACGCAAGCAATAGGAGAGGGCTCATGCACGAATTTGCGCTGCGCGTCTATTATGAGGACACGGATCTTGCGGGAATTGTCTATTACGCCAATTATCTCCGCTTCATCGAGCGTGCGCGCACGGAGTGGGTGCGTGGACAGGGCATTGATCAGACGCGCTTGAAACAAGAGGAAGGTCTGGTTTTTGCGGTGCGACGTGTCGAGGCAGATTACCTCGTGCCCGCGCGCTTTGGCGATGACCTTACAGTGCGCACCAGCGTGGAGCAAATGACAGGCGCACGCATTGTTCTGAACCAAGATGTGATGCGCGGCATGGACCTGTTGTTTTCATCGCAAGTCACTCTTATTGCGCTGACGGTGGATGGCCAACCGACGCGCCTTCCAGCGAATATCCGCCGAATCGTCCACTAATTTGCGGTAATCACGCACTCGCGCTCTGCGAGATATTGGTTTTGCCGCCAGTATCGTCTAAGGTCGTTCTACAGTTAAGAGCCATACCAGTGGCCGGACAAAAAAGAGCAGGCAAATGGAAGCAGAAACCCTTGCGATGGCGCAGGAGATTAATTTCTCCATGTGGGCCCTTTTCGCACGCGCGACAATTACCGTAAAACTTGTGATGATCATGCTGATTGTTGCGTCAATTTGGGCGTGGTCGATCGTGGCGCAGAAATACATTCAGTACCGCACAGCGCGTGCGGAGCAGGCAGTATTTGATCAAGAGTTCTGGTCGGGGGAGCCGTTGGACCAGCTGTTCGAGCAAATCGGCACGCAGCCCGATGGAGCGTCAGAGAAGATTTTTGCGGCGGGCATGACAGAATGGCGTCGCTCTCACCGTGTAGATGGGGGCTTGATCGCTGGGGCGCAAAGCCGGATTGACCGCTCCATGGATTTGGCGATTTCCAAAGAAGCGGAAGAGTTGCAAAACGGCTTGTCCGTACTCGCGACTGTTGGATCGACCGCGCCCTTTGTCGGCCTGTTCGGCACGGTTTGGGGCATCATGAACGCCTTTATTGAAATCGCAGAAGCGCAAAACACCAACCTTGCCGTTGTGGCTCCTGGTATTGCCGAGGCGCTTTTGGCGACGGGTCTTGGCCTACTGGCTGCGATCCCCGCGGTGATTTATTATAACAAATTCAGTGCCGACAGTGACTGCATCGTGGGCGGCTACGAGGCTTTCGCGGACGAATTCGCAACCATCCTGTCGCGCCAGTTGGATAGCTAAGCCATGGGTGCGGGCGTTGTTCAAAAAGTGACGGGCGGCAAGCGAGGTAGACGGCGCCGTGGCCGTGCGCGGCCTATGGCGGAGATCAACGTCACACCCTTTGTGGACGTGATGCTGGTGCTTTTGATCATCTTCATGGTGGCAGCACCGCTGATGACCGTTGGTGTGCCTGTGGAATTGCCAAAAACTGCAGCGGGTGCCTTGCCCTCTGATTCGGAAGAGCCGCTGACAGTGACGATTGCCGTGGACGGCCGCGTGTTGATCCAAACCACAGAGACAGACATCACAGAGTTGGTCACTAAGCTGCAAGCGATAGCGTCTGAGCGCGCAAGCACGCGGGTCTATTTGCGAGCAGATGGAGCTGTTGCCTACGAGCGGGTCGTACAGGTCATGGGCGCTTTGAATGCGGGTGGGTTTAGCGACATCGGCCTTGTGACAGATACCGGTGGTCCTGATCTGAACGCCGATCTCGCGGATAACTAGGGCGCGCGCGGTGCAAAAAAGCACCTACATATCTGCGGCCGGTCATGCGCTTTTGCTGGGCTATGCGTTTTTTGGTGGGCTGTTTAACGCAGAACCGTTAGAGCTGCCGGAAATTGATATTTCGGTGATCTCTGAGGCGGAGTTCGCGGCGCTAACACGGGCCGCACAACCCCCTGATGTGGAGCCGACTGCGCCCGAACCCATTTTAAGTGCGCCGGTACCTGAGCCAGAACCAGATCCTGTGGTACCTGTGCCGGAACCTACGCCAGAGCCACGTCCCGAGTCGCCACAAATTGTGGAGCCTGAGCCAGCGCCACTGCTACCAGATCTAGCACCTGAGCCGGAGCCGCTTCCAGAACCTGTTGAAGAAGCAGTCGTTATTCCCGGTATCGCGCCTGATAGCTCGCTACGGCCCAAGCCGCGTTATGCGGACCGTGTGGCGTCTGAGGCGGTGTCAGCGCCTGAACCGAATGTTGAAATCGACAATACGGCGCAAGAGGCGAGCGAGCCAGATGCAAACGCCGAGCGAGTGGTGAACGAGCAATCTGAAACTGCGCTCGAAGAGGCGGCAACGGAGCTTGTGACAGAGACGGAACAGCCCTCCGCTAGCGCGCCCATCAGTATGATACGGCCAAGAGCGCGTCTGCGTGACACTGCGGCTGCATCTGAAGCGACGCAGCCAGATACTAGTTCGGCTGTGAATGCAGCGCTGGCCGAAGCACTGGGCGAACCCGCGGCAAGCGATGAAACAAGCGGCCCGACACTGACTGTAGCTGAGACCGATGCGTTGCGCCTCGCCGTGCAAAACTGCTGGGTCGTGGATGTGGGCAGCCAAGCTGCCAACGTAACGGTGGTTATCAGTATGTCGATGGATCTACGCGGTAAGGTTGTTCCAGACAGTCTGCGCCTTGTGTCCTCAACGGGGGGCGATGGCGCAGCAAGGGAAGCTGCGTTCCAATCAGCGCGGCGCGCGGTACTTCGTTGTCAAAAGGAAGGCTATGACTTGTCGGATGACAAATACGAGCAGTGGAAAGAGATCGAAATGACCTTCAATCCCAAGGATATGCGAATTAGGTGAGTCTCTTTAGACACAGCTGGTCGGCAAGCACGCGCCGATCCCGCGCAAACCCCTTTTTTATAAAGAACACACCTCCTAGAGTGTGTAAAAAAGCAGTGGCAGGACAAGCAATGACCCTGAGAGTATTGATGGCAGTCGTGGCAATATGTGTATTGCCTTTGACCGCATGGGCGCAAAACGGCCCGTTGCGGATTGAAATTACCGAAGGTGTGGTGGAACCCATGCCCTTCGCAGCCCCTAACTTTGTGCCCGAAAGCGGTGCTGCGAATGAGTTCGCCGAACGCCTCGCGCGGGTTGTGGTCAGTGATCTTGCAGGCACAGGCCTGTTTCGCGAAGTTCCGCGTGATGCCTATATCGGTCATATCACCAGCTTTGACGCGCCTGTGCAGTATGCCGATTGGAAAGCGATTAATGCGCAGGCTTTGGTAACAGGGGCGGTCAACGTCAGTGGATCAAACCTAAGCGTGAAGTTCCGCGTCTATGATGTGTTTTCCGGGGCTGAAATCGGTTCTGGCCTGCAATTTTCGGGCACAACACAAGGTTGGCGTCGCATGGCACATAAAGTGGCCGATCAGGTCTACGCGCGCATCACCGGTGAACAACCTTATTTCGACAGCCGTCTCGTTTATGTGTCCGAGCAGGGCCCGAAAGACAAACGCCGCAAGCGCCTTGCCATCATGGATTATGATGGTGCGAACGTGCAATATTTGACAGGTTCGGAGCATCTTGTCCTTGCGCCGCGCTTTTCCTCGACGGGCGATCGCGTGCTCTACACCTCTTACGAAACAGGTTTCCCGCGCATCTATGTATTGGACGTAGTGTCCTTAAAGCGTCGCGAGCTTGAAAGCCAGGACGGCTCTATGAGCTTTGCACCACGCTTTTCACCTGATGGCCGCACGGTGGTCTACTCATTGGCGCGCGGTGGCAACACGGACATCTTCCGCATGGATGTTTCAAGCGGATCAAGTGTGCGCCTAACCTCTGGTCCCGCAATTGAAACCGCGCCCAGCTACAGCCCTGACGGCAGCCGTATCGTGTTTGAAAGTGACCGCTCCGGGTCCCAACAGATCTACATTATGGGCGCAAATGGCGGTGAATCGAAACGCATTAGTTTTGGCAAGGGGCGTTATGGCACGCCTGTGTGGTCGCCGCGTGGCGATTTGATCGCCTTTACCAAGCAATCCAAGGGTCGTTTCCATATCGGCGTGATGCGCACGGACGGTTCTGAGGAACGCTTGCTAACGGCGTCCTTCCTTGATGAGGGCCCAACATGGTCGCCAAATGGACGTGTGATCATGTTCACACGCGAAGCACAAGGCTCCGCAGGCTCTGCCTCGCTCTACTCCGTTGATATCTCAGGTCGAAACCTGAAACGCATTCCGACCGAAGGCGGTGCGTCCGATCCATCATGGTCACCTCTTCAGCGCTAATAGAAGACCCCTAAAACTCTGAAATATTTAAATAAGCAGTGAGACAGACAGATGAAAATGATTACCAAGGCAGTCCTTCTGATGAGCGTTCTGGCACTCGCCGCTTGCTCAAACAAATCTGACTTTGTTGGCGACGATGTCGTCGACTTGAACGCAGGTGCTGGTAGCGGTTTTGACGATGGTGCCAACGACCCCACCTCCGTGGCCTTCTTCCAGCAACGCGTGGGCGACCGTGTTTTCTTTGAGGTTGATACATCGGCCCTAACAGGGCAGGGCCGCTTGGTCCTTGACGGGCAAACCCGCTGGCTAACCACCAACTCTGATTATACCGCTATCATCGAAGGTCACGCGGACGAGCAAGGTACGCGCGAATACAACGTTGCATTGGGCGAACGCCGCGCCAATACAGTGCGCGATTACCTCGTATCCAAAGGCGTGCCATCCTCGCGACTTCGTGTCGTGAGCTATGGCAAAGAACGCCCGATTGAGATTTGCAGTCAAGAGGGGTGCTATGCTAAGAATCGCCGCGCGGTGACGGTCTTGGCAGCAGGCCTGTCCGGCTAAGATTTAGCATCGGAGAAGAGACATATGACGGCTCGTGTGACACAGGTTTTTGCAGCGGCTGCGCTGTCTTTTGCAATGTTTCCCGTAATGGCACTTGGACAAGCGACCAATGAACAAACCCTTGCGGATATCCGGCAGGACCTGACGGTCCTGTCTGTCGAAATGAAACGTCTCATGCGCGAACTGTCGACAACAGGCAGTTCTGCCCCCACAATTGGCGGATCTTCAGCGACAGATCGGATCAATTCCGTTGAGGGCGAATTGCAAAGGCTAACGGGCAAGATCGAACAGCTTGAGTTTCGAATCGATTCCATTGTCAGAGATGGCACCAACCGCATTGGCGACCTGGAATTCCGTTTGGTTGAGCTTGAGGGCGGAGATGTTAGCACGCTTGGCGAGACCAGCACACTTGGCGGTGGGGCTGCCCCAGCAACGCCGACTGCGCCAGTGCAAACAGAAGGCACAGATGCGGGCGGCGCACAATTAGCGATGGGTGAGCAAGCAGATTTCGACGCAGCCAACGTGTTGATGACATCGGGTGACGCGGCAGGGGCTGCTGCGAAATTCGGCCTTTTCATACAGAATTACCCCGGCAGTCCACTAGAAAGCCAAGCGCGTTTGAAGCAGGGCGAAGCCCATGAAGCGTCAGGCGATGCACGCGAAGCCGCGCGCGCCTACCTCGAAGCTTACTCGCGCGATCCGTCCAGCGAAATCGCGCCGGATGCATTGTACCGATTGGGGCGCACATTAGGCCGTCTCGGTAAAATGTCAGAGGCCTGCGTAACTTTGGGAGAAGTCGGCGTACGCCACCCTGGCACATCCGCTGCAAGCGAGGCGAAAGCAGAAATGACAACGCTCAGCTGTAGTACGTGATGCTGAACACAGCCTTGCTGCATGGCAACGTCCCTTTTGGTATCGCGCTTTCGGGTGGCAGTGATTCAACGGCGTTGCTTGTCTTAGCAGTGGATGCTTTCGGCGCAGAAAATCTACAAGCGATCACCATCGATCATGGCCTGCGCGCTGCTGCTCAAGCCGAGGCACGACAAGCGGCAAAACTCTGCGCATCCCTCGGTGTCCCGCACACAACCCGAACACTGGCACTAAAAGACGGCCCTGATTTGCAAGCCCGCGCGCGTAACGCCCGCTACATGGCGCTTGGCGACTGGGCACGTGCACAGTTCAACAGCATTTCGGCGATTGCCTTGGGCCACACGAAAGACGACGTTTCCGAAACCTTCCTAATGCGCCTTGCACGTGGGTCTGGTGTGGACGGTTTGGCGACGATGCCAGAGTACTTCCAGAGGGCAGGGATGGTGTTCAAGCGCCCGCTCCTTGCAGCTAGCCGCGCAGAGTTGCAAATGATGCTCAACAAGCGTGGTATCAAGTGGAGCGAGGATCCGTCCAACCAAGATCCGCGCTTTACACGCGTGAAAATGCGCCAAGCTCAAACGACCCTCGATACCCTAGGCCTCAACTCGGACCGCTTAAGCCAAACAGCAGATTGGATGCGCGCTGCCTCCGAGGTGCTCAACAACGCTGCCGATAATTGGATCACGACCCATGCCTACACAGAATATGGAGATGTCGTTCTTGACCTAAAGGCTCTCAGAAGCGCGCCAAAGGAAACAGCGTTTCGCGTTCTCACACGTGCGCTGAGCACCCTCTCTGGCAACCCTTATCGCCCGCGCTTTTCCGCGTTGTCGGAACTCCTCCACAGTGACGTTGCGCGCACATTGGAAGGGTGTTTAATTTATCATTATAAAGGCACACTTCGACTTACACGAGAAGTGAATGCCATTGAAAACATTGAACACTATTGGCAGATTAACGGCCCTCTAGCTCCAAGTCATCGGATCACGCCCTTGGGTGAAAATGGTCTGAAGCAATGTGACGGTTGGCGCAACACAGCGCTTTTACCGCGCCGGTCCTTGCTCTCGACCCCTGCGATCTGGCTCGACGGTGCTCTCGTCGCTGCGCCAATCGCCAGACCGAGTACCAATTGGAAAGTGCGCGCAACAATACCACTTCATCTTGCCAAATAAACTCAAATCCGACCCTAAGATCAGCCGCGCGACGCTTTTTCAGTAATGCCAGACACGCCGCTGCGCTTTGCAAGCTCAGCCTCCACTTCCTCAAGGCTCACATCGCACGCGGCCAGCATTACCAATAAATGATACAGCACATCCGCGGCCTCTGCTGTGAGCGCGACCTTGTCGCCTTTGATTGCTTCGATGATTGCTTCGATGGCCTCTTCACCAAACTTTTCCGCGCATTTCTCTGGCCCTTTGGCAAGTAATTTGGCGGTCCAGCTCTCGGCACCACCTTCAGCTTTGCGCGCTTCAATTGTGTCGAATAAATCGTGCAGAATACTCATGTGAACCTCATCGGGATGCCCGAGGCGGCCATATGCGCCTTGGCCTCGGCAATAGTATACTCACCAAAATGGAAGATAGAGGCGGCCAAAACTGCGCTCGCACCGCCTTTGGTAACGCCTTCAACAAGATGATCCAGATTGCCGACCCCCCCTGATGCGATGACGGGGATACTTACTGCATCTGAAACCGCACGGGTTAAAGGCAAGTTGAACCCTGATTTCGTACCATCGCGGTCCATCGAGGTGAGCAGGATTTCCCCAGCACCTTTTGCCGCCACCAACTGCGCAAATTCAACTGCATCAATGCCAGTTGGCTTGCGACCGCCATGTGTAAAAATTTCCCAACGTCCGGGTTCGACTGTTTTGGCATCAATAGCACAGACTATGCACTGGCTGCCAAACTGATCCGCAGCTTTGGACAAGACGTCAGGCCGAGCAACTGCAGCAGAGTTAAAACTGACCTTGTCTGCCCCAGCCAACAAAAGTGCGCGCACATCTTTGACCTCGCGCACACCGCCACCGACGGTTAAAGGGATATAGCATTGCTCGGCAGTGCGCTGCACAACATCAAACATTGTGCCACGGTTTTCGTGCGTTGCGTGAATATCAAGAAAACATAGCTCATCCGCACCAGCCAAATCGTAAGCACGTGCACTTTCGACAGGATCGCCCGCATCGCGTAAACCCACGAAATTCACACCTTTAACAACGCGCCCATCGGCAACGTCCAGACAAGGGATAATACGTGTTTTAAGCATTGTGGATTCCCTAAATTTTTTTAGAATGATCTCATCATTTCAACGCTTTCAATGCGTCACCCAAGTCTAACGCACCATCATATAGCGCACGACCGGAAATGGCACCATTCAATCCCGCACCGCATTCGCGCAATGCAATCAGATCTTCTAAAGAGGAGACACCACCCGAAGCAATCACTGGGATCGAAACCGAGCGGGCCAAAGCCGCCGTTGCCTCAATATTTGGTCCTTGCATCGCACCATCGCGGTTAATGTCTGTGTAGATAATCGCCACGACACCAGCATCCTCAAAGGACTTCGCAAGATCCGTCACCTCCACATCGGTTTCTTCTGCCCAACCTTTTGTCGCGACTTTGCCGCCGCGCGCATCAATACCGACAGCCACGTGACCGGGAAAGGCTTTCGCTGCCTCGCACACAAGATCAGGGTTCTCAACCGCAACTGTTCCAAGGATTACACGCTGTAATCCTTTATCGAGCCAACGCTCGATCGTTGCCATATCGCGAATACCACCGCCCAGTTGCGTGGGTACATTACATGCCTTCAAGATGGCCTCGACAGGGGCCGCATTGACAGGTTCTCCTGCAAAAGCCCCATTGAGATCAACCAGATGCAGCCATTCGCAGCCCGCTCTTACAAATTCCATCGCTTGCCCGGCTGGATCGTCACTAAAGACGGTGGCTTGATTCATTTCACCACGCACCAGGCGCACGGCTTGGCCGTCTTTCAGATCAATTGCAGGATAGAGGATCATCTGTATAAGCCTTTCGTTTCTTGGGGAATGCACTCGCATGAGAAGGACTGATTTGCAACTGGGCGTAGCGTCATGACTTGCTTTGAGCGGCATCTCCTTGCAGTCTTGCCAAGAAAACTTTGGAGAGAGATATGAGAACTTTGTTATCAGCCGCGGGGCTAGCCGTTTTGGCCGCGACATCTGCATTTGCTGATCCAGTCGCAGGCGTGTGGAAAACGCAAGTTGATGACGGAGCCTATGCGTATGTGACCATGTCGCCTTGCGGGGCTAAGCTGTGTGGCGTGATATCACGCACCTTTAACAGCACGGGCGAATATAAAAGCGCCAATATCGGTAAGAAGCTGGTTTGGGACATGCAAGCCAAAGGGTCTGGTCGTTACAAAAGCGGTAAAATTTGGCAGCCCGCAACAGATAAGGTGTTCAAATCCAAAATGTCCCTTAGTGGGAACACGCTGAAAGTGTCAGGCTGTGTTGGACCTATCTGTAGAAAGCAAACATGGAGCCGCGTGAATTAATTACGGCGCCCACGTTAGAAAATTAGAGATCAGCCGCAGGCCCACCTGCTGGCTCTTCTCTGGGTGAAACTGCATGCCAAGCATTGTGTCGCGCCCAACGATCGCCGTGATGTCTCCCGCGTAATCCACATGGGCCAATCGTTCGGCAGGCTTAGCCACATCAAAGTGATAGGAATGCACGAAATAGGTGTGATCGCCCGTTTCAACACCCTCAAACACGGGGTGGGGCGTGTCGACCACCAGATCATTCCATCCCATATGCGGCACTTTCAGCGTGTGATCAGTAGGCGTGATTCCGACGACCTCACCATCGATCCAGCGCAATCCGTCCGTATCTTTATACTCACGCCCCAGCGTGGCCATCAATTGCATGCCGACGCAAATCCCCAAAAAGGGCCGCGCTTTCACGGTGACCGCTTCTTGCAGGGCGTCAAACAAACCACCCGTACCTTTTAGGGCTTTCACACAGGCAGGAAACGCGCCGTCGCCGGGCAAAACAATGCGGTCCGCGCGCGCGACAACATCGGCGTCAGATGTGACGACAACCTTGCCTGCATTCGCTTCTGACGCCATACGCCCGAAAGCTTTTTCTGCGGAATGCAGATTGCCACTTTCATAGTCAACAATGGCTGTCAGCACGTCAAAGCGTTCCTTTGGTCGACGGCACCGCGTTGGATTTGCGCGGATCGGTCTCGACTGCTGTGCGCAGCGCGCGCGCCACAGCTTTGAACGCGGCCTCTGCTATGTGGTGGCTGTTGAAACCGTGCAATTGATCGATGTGCAGGGTGATGCCACCATGTGTTGCGAAGGCTTGGAAAAATTCGCGGACTAATTCGCAATCAAATGCGCCGATCTTCTGCGTTGGAAGCTCCACGTTCCACACCAAAAAGGGGCGTGCCGACAGATCCAATGCACAGCGCACTTGTGCGTCATCCATAGGCAAGTGGCATTCGCCATAACGGTGAATTCCGCGTTTGTCACCAATGGCTTGCGTCAAAGCTTGACCCAGCGCGATGCCCGTATCCTCAACCGTGTGGTGATCATCAATATGCAGATCTCCCTTCGCGCGGACCGTCATATCGATCAGGGAATGACGCGCCAGTTGATCTAGCATGTGATCAAAGAAACCGACACCCGTTTGGTTGTCGTAAACACCTGTTCCATCCAAATTGATTTCTACGGAAATATTTGTTTCCGCCGTCGTGCGTGTCACTGTT
>Ga0206127_1003189_pt1 | contig 15387 bp, 10 predicted proteins | sample Helgoland_Spring_6_FD_148646 | JGI IMG/M metagenome (GOLD analysis project Ga0206127, IMG submission 148646) | Pelagic subsurface seawater microbial communities from Kabeltonne, Helgoland, North Sea - Helgoland_Spring_Bloom_20160419_1 | ecosystem: Environmental > Aquatic > Marine > Epipelagic ...
GTCGCCAAATGCCAGGTAGACAACGCACTGAACTCTGAGGGCTTGAGCACCAAACTATTACCCATCAGTAGCACCGGAGCCGCTCGGCCCGCAGCCATTGCCAAAGGGTAATTCCAGCCGACAATCGCCCCCACACACCCCAAAGGATTACACCGTTGATAGCACATGTGCCCCAGGTCCGTGGCCGATGGCGCCTCCAAAGCCGGTACCAGGGCTGCTGCACTACGCAGACGTTGGACCGCCCGAGCAATATCATCGGTCACCGCTTTGCTGATTGGCTTTCCCACATCCAGGCAATCGTACAAACCCAAGGTCTCGCCGTTTGCTTCGATAAGCTCTGCAAAACGAACCAGAATCGCGGCGCGTTTAGCGATCGGCAAGCGGCTCCAGCGGCCATCGTTGAACGCTGCTCGGCCAGCGGCCACCGCTTTATCCACTTCCTCCGCATTGCCTTCAGCAAAGCGATACAGCAAACGGCCGTCGCGGGGGGAATATTTTTCGATCTCTGCTGCGCCTTGTGGCGTTACGGTGTCGCCGTTGACCACGTTCAATACACTTAAGCCGGCTTGCTCTGCACGTTCGTGCCAATTGATCGTCGTCATTGACATGACTCCTCAGCCGCAGCCTCTTTAGCTAAGCCGGCAAACAGTTCATCCAATGCCTGACGATCAAGGTAGTGGCCTCTGGAGAGCACACTGTTGATACTCAATGTGTTGCGGATGTTTTCTAAGGGGTCTTTGTCCAGCAGCACCAGGTCCGCATATTTACCTTCGGCTAGGGTGCCGAGATCATCTTCAATTTCAAGGAATTTGGCGGGATTGATCGTCGCGGTCCTAAGCGCTTCAAGCGGCGACAGACCCACCTGCACCATCGCTTGAAGTTCGAAGTGCAGCATAACGCCGCCGCCCCAAAGGGGATAAGGGCCGTCCGTGCCTGCCAGCAAGGGCACGCCGGCTTTGTGCAACAGCCCGACGGTTTCCATATACCAGGGGTCCCAGGTGGCACGTTCTTCAATCATCTCTTTGTAGGATGCCCATTCGGCCTTGCCGGCGGCCACAAGCTCTTTGGGCAAATACTGCACCGACTTGATGAGTTCGGGGTCGTTCTCAATCCCCAGGTTGGCAGGGTTAATGGCAATCACAAAGGTGGGGGTATGCCAGGTCCCCTTCTCGACAAATAACTCGATCATCGCCGAGCGTTTGCCCGGGTCCTGATCTTTCGGGTAAGTAGGCACCTCCTTGATCATACTGTGCACAAACTTCATCCCAGCCGACTCACTATCTGCTTTAGCGCGTTTTGCAGCCAGTAAGGCCGCCCGTTCACGGTGTAATTGCTCGCCGTAGCAGGCACATTCAATTTTGATTCCGCCGAAGCCGCCCAGATGCTGGATATCGTAGTCGGGGACAATCTCAAGGATGTCGGCAATAGTCATGCTTATCGGGGTGTGACCGGCCAGCTTGAGGCCGTGGTGTTTGGCCCGCTCCGCCAGCGCTGCAAACGCCTCCGGCAAAAGTGCTTCGTAGGGTTTGATAAAGTGGACGCCAGCCTCGACTAATGCATCCACCAGTTGGTGCGCCTCTTCCCGAGTATCCACTTCCACCGACTTTGAATCTTTGCGCTCAGGAGGAAAATAAGAAGGGGAACTATTAATAAAGGGACCGGCATACCAGATACGCGGCGCCACTCGGTCTTTCTGCAGGGCTTTATCGCGATACGCCAGCAGCGTCTCCAGGTGCCCCCCCATGTCCCGTACGCTGGTGACGCCGTAACCGGCAAACAGCGGGAAAACCGTGTCTCCCATCTCCCTGTAATTGGTCATATGGACGTGCGCATCCCATAAACCGGGGATCGCATAGCGACCCGTGGCATCCACGGTGCGTGCATCAGACGGTATTGCCAACGAACCCACGGAACCGATGGCGGCAATGCGTTCTCCCTCAATCAGGATATCGCGGGGGTCTTTGCCGCCGGTGTCGACATCGATCACGGTGGCATTGCAGATGGCTAGTGTTTTACTCATGATAGTTTTCTCCATTGTTTGCTTATGCAGTGTGATTCTAGGCTTGGCACTTTTGAAACACTCTGTCGTCGATAGTGAGAGACGCCACATCACCCTCAACGCTGAGGTTAAAACGCAGCGGTCCCCGAAACAGAAATTGGTTGTAGATCTGTCCGACAGGTTCCCTAAAAAACGTATTGTGATTAACGTGGGGAAGTGCTCCCTGATAGACTTCACCCAGGGTATAGGCCAGTGTTTTCCCCGTTTGCCGAATGCTTACATCGCCGAGAAAAGGATGCCGGTAAACACCGACATAGGCCTCCAGCGGCAGACCGGGCGGGCATGACGGGTCCGTTAACTGCTCACGCAAGCGATCCAGTTTTAACCTCGGCCCAGTGAAGATTCGCTCCTCAAGATCGCTGAGGGTCGCCATCCAATCCGTTTCCGGTGCCCCGGTGTAGCGATCGATAATCCAGGGAATCAAGCGCTGCGGGATAGAATGCAGCACATTAACCATCGCGGCGATACCCAGGTTCAGCTCGGGAATAAACACATAGAATGCCTCAAAACCTTCCGTGTCCCCCCCCGTACCATAGACCCGGCAACCGCTGCTACGATGGGTGAAAGCCCAGGTACCCATACAGCACCCCATCAGATCCGGTACATAACCGGGCAGTCCGATGGGACTTCCCATAGAGACTTTGCGCATCGCATCGATTTGCGCCGAAGGAATCAGCACCTGGTCGCCGACCTTGCCGTTATCTAACTGACACTGCAGCCACTTTGCCATATCGGCAGCGCTGCTGTACACGGAAAGCGCGGGGCCGAGGTTGTGGGTCATAGCATGGTCAACGACCACCCGCTCACCCTCCACCTCACCGTGTGGTGCAGCCACATTGTCACGACCAGACAATAACTGGGGACTCGTAATACTGTCCGTCATTCCCAGAGGATCGAACAAACGCGCTTGCACAAAATCGTCCCAACTGATGCCTGTGATTGCAGGGATTACCTCACCTGCCGCTAGGGGTAAAAGGTAACTCTCACCCAGTCCATTTCGAAAGCGTTTGGGCTGGCTAATACCCTGCAAGCTATCGAGCAACTCCCTGCGACTTAGCCCTGGCCGCGAACGGCATGCCAATATTTCCCCTAAAAAATCAAGTTCGATACGCGAAGCCAGGGCATCGGTCAAGGTGGCGTGCGGGTTAATCAGCTCACTACCGGTATGAAATCCTGGCAAGAGATCCATCAGGCGATCCTCCCAGGACAAGCGACCTTCGTCGACCAACAGTGCCAGTGCCGAGGCGGTGATCAAGCGGGTCGCAGCGGTGACGGGAAATAGGGTCTGTTCATCCACGGGCACGTCCTTGCCCACTTCCCGGATGCCATAACCTTTGCTCACCACCGTTTTCCCGTCTTTGACAATCGCTAGAGATAAGCCTGGGACTTTCCATTGCTCCATGGTCGTTTCAATATAACGGCCCAACCGCTCGAGATTCAGTGGCTCTGTCATGGTAAGTCCGCCACGTCGGTAATGGTGCCACTGAGTTCAAACCCTTCAGGGGGAGTATTGCCCTGCAGGTGCCGCACCAGATAGTCCCACATACGCCGCAGTTGATAACTACTTGCACCGGCCGCGAACCTTGGCTCCACCACCACATCCACGTCCTTGTTAGCCCGTTGCAAGGCATCGAGAACCCGCAAGGTCCCGGTGATAACACTGTCACTTGCTGACAGTAAGCCGACACATTGCAGTAACTTGCCCTTGAAATCAGGCGCGCGGTCCTCCAACAGTCGGGTGCCCGACGCCATCCCCGCCGGACCTATATATTTATCGACACCGCGGGTAGGCGGCGTCAATCGACCATCCATGATAGGAGCGCCAACCCCAACGCTGTAAAACTCCGGGTACATCATTAACCCCATCATGGCGCCACAACCACGCCCCATCGAGGCAATGCCCACACGATTCGCGTCCATATAAGTAAAACGTTCAATGAGTTGCTTAGTACCCACCACACGGTCTTCCAGCTTATTACCTTCCTCAAGAGAACGACCATAGCTGGTATCTGCAAAGGCCTTGCTGCGGCCAATGCAGCCCCGGCCATCCATATTCACCACGATAAACCCGAGCTGCGCCAGAGCCGCTTCGTAATAATAATTAACGCCATCAATACCGCTATGGGTAAAGGAACCTTTGGCCACTTGCGAAGTCCAGGGGTTGTAGACATAGGCGGAGTCGATGACCGGGTAAGATCGGTTGGGGTCGAAGTCCGCGGGTTTGTATATCACCCCGTAAATATCTGTTTCCCCATCGGCAGCGATCATTTTTACAGGCTCCGGCCACTCCCAACCGTCGGGCAAGGTCAGATCGGCGGTTTCCACCACCATGATTTGTTCACCGTTACGATCAAGCAATACCGTTTCCGGCACCGTATCCACCCGCGAGCGGGTCACCACGGCATAGTCACCGGTTGCCGATACCCCATTACAGGCATCGGCATCGGCGCAGAGATGACGCGCGTAGGTTGTGGAAGAATCACTCCGATTGGCGATGACATGCTCATAGTCACCGTCGATTACGGTCACCCTCTCGCCGGTGTCGATATCAACACGAACCAGGTCTCGGTAGTAGGGGTTTCTACCGGCAGCCCGCCCGGCTGTGGTGATAAATAATGCTCGGCGTTTCGGATCAAAACGGACCAGATTGTGCACCCGCCATTCACCTGCGGTGAGGGTGTTTTTTAAGGCACCGGTCTTAAGATCGTACAAATAAAAATGCGCCCAGCCACTGCGATCGCTGTACCAGATAAGTTCCTCCGTCGCCGGCAGATAGAGGCAGTTGGGCAGCCAGGCGTCATGGTTAGCCAATGACAGCTTCGTCTCGGACGTTTCTTCCAGTACCACCCGCGTGACTCCACTCTGGGCATTCACTTCGACAACTCTCGCCCGGCGGCTGTAACGGTCAATATCGATAAAATACGCGCACCGGCTACCTTGATGCCACCAGCCATAGTTGCCGCTGAAAAATCCCTTGTTGAATTCTTGCATGACCGGTACCCTTGGATAGTCCACCGAACATTGCCGGCCAGTCTCGACATCAATCAACAGCAGGCGATACTCCTCGATTTGCTCATCGCCGGAGTAGGCAATGCGGGACTCGATCAGTTGGGGGCGAACGCTGCCATCGGCAGGAATATGGTGGACGATCGGAAAAATTTTTACCTGGCGTCGATCCTTTTGCAGGGTAAACAGGGTCTTGCCATTCGGAGACCATCGGACCTGCACCGGCAGATCCGGTGGCACCGGGCGAGCCTCCCCCCACACGGTGCTGGAACTGCCATAGTTATAAAACGCTTCGCCATCGGTGGTCAGTGCACGCTCTTCACCGCTTTCCAGATCACGCAACCAGAGGTTGTGGTCTCGAGTAAAAACGGCTTGCTGGCCATCGGGGGAGATCTCCCAGGCTTTGGGATAACGGTTGATGGCATCAAGCGTCTGCGATTCCTCAACGTAGCGCCAGGACTGACCCACTGCGGTAAACTCCACAACCCGTGGCGCCGGCTCGATCTTGACCGCACTGAGCGGCAGGTTGTGCGGGTCGACAGATTCCCCTGTCGCGTCACTTAACAACGCTGCCAGCAGCTCGTGATCAAAAGCGCGCTCATTACTCGCCGCCTCGGCATCGACCAGGCGAAGCTCTTTACCCGGTTTATCCAGGTCACCTTCCTGCAAAAACTCCCGCACATACCAGAAAACCTGACTCTCACCGATCCAGGTCGGGTACACGGTGCTATTGCGCGCCACCCGGGTGCTGCCCCACCCCCGAAAAACCGCTTTTGCACACTCATAACGCGCCAGCATCTCAGCGTCACCGACCGGAAAGGGTTTGGCTTTAATATTCATACAATAATCTCACTCCATTCTTTCAGTTTATTTACAGGTATACTTTGCTGCTCCAGGCTATTGGATTTTAAACTCGCCAACAGTTTTTCTCTTACCCTATATACTGAAAGCATTTTTTATCTTGTTTAGTGACTGGTTCTCAGTGCTCTAGTCGTCAAGCGTTTGTGAATCACTGACTGTTGGTGACTATTCAGGGGCACTAACTATATCTTCATAAGACAACCTCTCTCTTTATCATCAAGCAATACCTTCTCATGCCTAGCGATGGACGCCACGGATGTATCAGCATCCAGGCGTTTACGAATATCAGCATGCTGGCGGGTATTCAGCGGAATGCGACTAATCACAATCGCAGCAAAGATAAGTAAAATCGTTGGCAAAATACTGTAAGGTATAAACAACGCCACACGTGACGCCGTTGAAACAGCCTTTTCCGCAGGATCAAAGCCCAACCAATCCGTAAGCAACAAACCCATGGCAATACCAACAGAGAGGTTAAATTTAATCATCGTGCCGGCAAAGGCAAAATAGAGGCCGGAACAATCCTGACCGAATTTCCATTTGCCATAATCGACGATATTGGATAACACCATAAAACCAGCCACAAAACACGAAGTGTAGCCACCCCCGATCAATGCATTACAAACCAGATAGGGCCAAAAAGCCGACTCTCCAGGCTCGAGAAAAACGATGCCTGCCAACCCAATTGCACACAGGAACAGCCCAATACACCAAGTCGATCGCGCCCCGATTTTTTGTGCCAGAACACCCCAGAACCATGAGGCGGGCACACTCACCCCATAAATCACTATAAAGGCATAAGACAGCTTCTCTGCTATACTTAAATAATTATCCACAAAGAAAAACGTTAGCCCACTCGACATGCTATAGCCCAATCCGGCCAGGCCATAGGCAAGATAAAACACCAGCAAAGGCCGGTTCGCTATGATCAGTCTCGCTACTTTTTTAAAGCGGTGCCATTGACTGATCACCTTAACGTCTTCTGTAACTGGTCTTGTTACCAGTCCGGGATACCTGGAGGGGTCAGGAACCCTCCGCATACAAACAAATAAACACAGCGGCATTAACACCATGGACACATAAATCACGACTTTCAGCGTCTCGGGGGTCACTTCCGTTGACTCAAACACCGGCAAAAATGGAATCACAAAAAACATCATCGGTGCAACAGCCCCTGCTATAGAGAAAAAACTGAAACGTTGACTGCGCCCCTTTACATCACTGGAGAGATCCGCACCCCAGGCCAAAATCGGCACCTGCATCAGCGTCCAAGATAACGTTAAAGCCAGATAAAAAAACAAAAAATAGCTAAAGCTAATAGACTGAGACTGTTGTGCATCCCAACCGTAGGGGATATACAGCATCGCACCGGTCAGCAACAATAAAATGCCCCCCACGATGATCAAGGGTTTACGCGTACCATAGCGCTGCTGATAGTGATCGGAAACATAGCCAACCAGGGGATCTGTGATACCATCAAACAAACGTGCCAGCAACTTTGCCAAGGCCATAGCACCGATGGATAAACCAAAATACTTGACGTAAAGCCCTGGCATTACCGCCATAGGCCCGGTGACTAACAAGGAAAGGGAGAGCATCGGCAACGCGTAGGTGATATTTTGAGAGGTAGTATTTTGATTCATTATCGTACTTCTAATTTCTCATTAACTTACTTCAATACTGACTCCACCAAAGAGCATAGATGGCCCATAAACGTGGCGACAAAGTGGTTTACAACGAACTCACGAGGGAAACAATGGAATTTTCCTTACTACCTCAATATTGCGACTAACAGTGGATGTGGTATCCAAAAAATTTAACAGCAGGACAGCAGTGATGCCTAGCGGATGCCAGACACCACTGCCCCTCTATCAAAAGTGATAAGCTAGATTAATACCCACCGTACGTGGACGAATAGAAAAGGCACGCTGAGATCCTGTAAATATTGAGTATGACGCTTCCACCCAAGTAAAACCGGTTTCACTGGTAAGGTTAGTGACAAACAAATCCACCTTCACCTGACCCACTTCAGCACCGAACTTGACATCAACCTGACTAAAATCACCGGCTGGCGTACCGATACCTTCAATGTTATTAAAATATTCACCCACATAGCTATAATCAATGCGGACAAAACTCGGGTAGCTACCCAGGGTGAAATTGTACTCCAGAGCAACACTGGCGTTGTAATCAGCAGAGCCGGGCAGGTCATCGCCTTTATTCCCGATACTGGAGGTTTCATCCAGGGTGGCATCAACCGTTGAGGCACTGATATCCAATTGCAGGTTCTCCGTCAGCCGAGCTTGCAACTCTATTTCAACCCCCTCTGACTGGGCTTTGCCAGCATTAAGAATGGGGCTGCAAATTGGATCCGAGGATAGGTTCACTACAACAGGAATATCATCCCAGTCCGTCTGATAGACAGCCGCATTAAAAGTAATGCGATTATCGAGCCAGGCCGATTTAACGCCGAATTCCAGCGTTTCAGTCCTGTCTGAATCAATATCCGGAAACGGAATACCGATGGCCGCACATGTAGGAGAATCAATTTGCCCTCTGCCAATACGAAACCCCTGCGCCCACTGACCATAAATCAGCAAGTCTTCATTAGGCGCGTAATTCAATGCCCCTTTATAAGTTTGGCCTGTTTCCTCAATCCCCGTCCTTCGATTCTCAAATAAAACAGTCCCGATAAAAGTATTAGACTCAACTTGCTCTACCTCATAATCAAAATGGCGTGCACCGAGTGTTACGGCCCAGTGTTCGGAAAAATCATAGGTCAACTCGCCAAAAACGGCTTTTTGCTCAACATGCCCTTCGCTGTGAATCAAGCTTAAAGGCAACCCTGACGGTGGAAATGGATCAATCGATTGATCACCACTCCACTGTGTAAAGAGATCCCGCTCTGAGTCTCTGTCTTCATAGTAAAGCCCTGCCACAAACTGTAATGGGCCGTCCAATTGTGAGGCTAGACGCAACTCTTCAATAAAAATCTCTGTCGCACTGGTATTGTCAATAAAATAGGCTGCAGGAAAGGCAAACGCATGCCACAAAGCAGTCGTATCCTGATTAGTTGAGGCATCATTATCTAACCATGAGCTAGCACTGCTAATCGTTGCCCAGCCCAAATCATAATTCAGCACCAAACTAACGATGTCCAGCTCACTCTCCAAAAACTCATCGCCCTGCTGATCACGACCTACATTCAATCGTTGCTGCTGAAAGTCACCCGCAGCAAGAATATTCACTTCGGGCAAACCATCCTGCTCAATCTCCTGATTCAGGTAGCTCAAGGTCGCATCAATCTGTTCGGTAATTTGCCATAAGGCTGATAGCCGGAAACCGGTATAGGTATCACCCCCTCGATCGCCTTTATCTTCTGCCACAGCACCCTGTAACGTCACCGCATCAGCGACCCAGGGGGTAGGCTGGCTGGCAGCGACATTTTCAATAAAACCACTATTATCAAATCGATAAACCACACCCCGAACGGCCAATTTATCTTCAATCACAGGGAGATTCAGTACCGCTTTCACAGAGTGGTTATCGCCACCGGCTTCAGTCGTATTGGAGAAACCCGTGGCAACACTGCCTTCCAATGTATCCAGCTTGGGTGCATTGGGGATGATTCTTACGGTACCAGCCATAGAGCCAGCGCCGTACAGAGTGCCCTGGGGGCCGCGAAGTACTTCAACACGTTCAATATCCACCAATTTCACATCAGCATTACCACCCGAGCCAGCATTAGAAGGACCCTGCATATTCGCAATGGACGTTTCACCAAAATAGGCACCCGCAGTAGAACCTTCAAACTGAGGATCAGTTGCCATCCCTCGAATGACAATGCTGTTCTGCCCTGCACCACGATCCTGAAAACTCACCCCAGGGACATTTCTTAAATAATCATCCATACTGACTAAATTTTGCTTATCAATCGCATCCCCACCAATCGCAGAAATTGACAACGCTGTATCCTGCAAACTCGTCTCCCGCTTAGTCGCCGTCACAAGAATCTCATCAATCCTACCCTGTTCAGTTACACCCTCAGCGAAAGCGCTAGGCACAGATCCTGCCCCAGCAAATAAGCCAACCGCCAAGGCCAACACATTCTTCTTAACATTCATCGCATCTTTCCCCTCATAGTTATTATCCAAAGCACTTAAAGGCTGAACAACAATCACCCCGCGCTCGGTCACACTACCGGAAAGAAACGTTCCCTTTAAAACAATTGCCAAAGCCTTCTGCACTGTAAATCGCCCTTTCAAAGGTTTCGATTTCAGCGTGCCCATCAACTCAGAGGAAACCACCAATTGATACTCCGCCTGCCTGGCCACTTGGCTCAGCGCACTGCGAACAGGTTGCGACGGAACATCAAAAAAATATCTCTGATTCATCCGCCTTGCCTCTGCCTGCACCACGCTGCCCACAAGCGACAACATCAACACCAGAGCCAAACCTTTCAGTAGTTTTCTGCGAGAGGGCAAACACAAACTTTGCGCGTGTTTCTTACCGGTCGCTATAAGTAAAAGCCGATAAGTCACAGAAACCCCTGAAAAATAATTCATTCTATTTCTTCTCTTTCAAAACCAGATAAATCAAACCATCAGAAACCTCTTCCGTTTCGATACCAAAACTGATTTTCAAAGCCTCAAACATTGCCTCGGTGTCGCCCACCTTAAAATGCCCATCCACTTTCAATTGGCGAACTCGCTCCTCCGGAATTAGGATCTTTGTAGTGGTGTAGCGCCCCACTTCTGCAACAACATTTTCCAAAGGCTCATTTTCAAACATCAACAAGCCCTGTTGCCAGGCCGTTTTTTGTTCGAGTTTTTCCATCTCGGCCAACAACACATGTTTGGCCGTGTGGCGATCATAGGTTGCAAAGGCCCCTGCCCTCACCCTCGGCTGAGGCGGTGCTTCAATTTGACCTGAATTGTCAGACGGCAAAGAGCGCGCTCCAGACTTAGGCTCACCCACAATTTCTCCCGAGGCGCCTTGCGCAGGCACCGCGTCGATTTCCACTACGCCTTCCGTCACCACCACTTCCACATCATCAGGGCGCAAATACACCGAAAACGCCGTACCCACAGCTCGCACCAAACCTTGACCGGCATACACCTCAAAGGGCCGATCCCCATCGTGCTGCACGGCAAAATGCGCCTCTCCTTTGATTAACTGAATTAAACGTCGCTCACCGCTGTAACGCACAGCCACCTGAGTGTTTGTGTTAAGCAGCGCGGTGCTGCCATCCGCAAGTGTAAAACTGCGCTGCTCGCCAATGGCCGTCACATAAACCTCCTCTCCGGACGAGCTCAGCCACTGAAAAGACAACAGAGCCACTAGCATAACACTGGCCACGGCCAACCAGGGGCGGGCCATGGGAGTAAAGCCACTCTCCGTTCGCCTCTGGCGCGAAGGGGGCACTAGATCGGCGGCCACATTCATGGAGTCCCACAGCTCAATGTATTCTTCATAGGCTTGGCGATGCTCGGGCGATTGATTAATCCAGCGCTTGAACTCGGCCAGGGTGGCGGCCGCAGGTTCGTCAACATCCAGCCTAGCCACCCAGCGTGCAGCCTGGTCATCTATCGAGCCTTGTTCGGAGAAGTCCACAACGGCACCTCCTTGATTGGTCATATTCATTTGATTGACCCCCTGGGTGTGAGCCCCTGTTCTTTTTTAGCAACACCCTGCTTGCAACGCTTTAAACCCATGGTGATGTGCTGCTCCACAGCACTGATTGAAATGCCCAAGGCGGTAGCTATTTCCCGGTGAGACATGGCCTGATATTTACGCATCAAGAACACCCTCCTACACTGCGGCGGCAGCTCGGCGATGGACTCACAAAAATGCACCAGCTTCTGGTCGGCCATCACTTCATCTTCTAACGAAGCCTGATCTTCAGGCTCGGGAATAGCGGCCTCTTCCATATAATCGGTGAGCTGACGGGATTTGCGGGCGAGCTCCCGCATGGCTACCGACTTGGCCACCTGATAGAGATAGGCCTTGGGGTATTCAATATCGCGCTTATGGGTGTATTTATAGGCATTCAGAAAGGTTTCCTGAGCCATATCGTCAATGTCTTCATCGCGATAGAAAAAGCGCTTGAGATAGCGCTTCAGGGCTAGCTCACTGCTGATAAATGTTCCGTAAATATCTGATAACAAAGGGATATTACGGGATTCCTTGGGGTCTTTCATGATCTGAACCCGGTCGATTATTGGGGTGTTTTCGCTAATAAAACGTCTTTAACCAGTATGAAACCCCCGCTTTTCAGAAAACCCCAGATAAAAGCATGAAAAAAAGCCTTTCTGTGGCTCTTACCTCTAATCATAGCCGGTTTGCCGGCAGGAGCACCTGCGGGTTTTGTACGCCCCAGCGTTATACAAAGCGGGACTTTTCCCAATTTACAAACTGTCAGGAGTGAAAAGAATGAGCATCGAACAATCAAACTCAGCCGAGGGCTTTGGGCCTTTGCGCTTTGTCAGAGAAACCCACTACCCCGTCGGCGAGTCCAGCGAACCTCAACAAGACACTACTCTTGAGGTCATTCAAATTCCCCTCTCAGGCACACTGGCCTGCGAAGGTGACACGGACGAAGCCGCGGCTTTAAAGCCCGGCGATGTTCAGGTAATGAGCTGTGGCACCGGCCTCTCTCACCGTGAATTTAACGGCTCAGATGAGCAGGATTTACGTTTTCTAGAAATTGGCATGGCGCCAAACTTTGACAACACGACCGCAAACTACCGGCACAAATTCTTTGATCCCGATCAAAAGAAAAATACCTTTCTGGTGGTTGTGTCCCCCTACGGTGAATATGGTTCGCTCTGCATCCGTCAGCGCGCTCGCCTCTTTGCCGGTCAATTCGATAAGGGCAACGCAACGGCCTTTGATCCGAGTTATGGCTGCCAACATTACCTGCATGTGATTAGCGGCGAGGCACAGGTGAATGGCCAAACCGCAAAAGCGGGCGTAAGCCTGGCGATTGTGGATGAGAAAAGTATTCTGGTGAAATCCCTTGCGGATTCAGAAATCATCATTGTTGAAGTGCCGGTAGAAGCGTAGATTCTTTTGCAAACTTTCAACGCTTTTTGGGCCCAGGCCGTTTCCATCGCCTGGGGCCTGCCCTTGGTGATTCTGCTTCTTTCTGCGGGTATCTATTTCACCATCGCCAGTCGTTTTGCGCCCTTCTTCGCGCTGCGACACACCTACCATATTCTGCGCGGTCGCTACGACGACCCAAAAGACCCGGGTCAGATCAACCACTTCCAAGCCCTCACCTCGGCACTGTCCGCCACCATTGGCATGGGCAATATCGCAGGCGTTGCCGTGGCTATCACCACCGGCGGGCCCGGTGCCATCTTCTGGATGTGGGTGGCCGGTGCGGTGGGCATGGCCACCAAGTTCTTTACCTGCACCCTCGCCTGCATGTATCGCAAGGAAGACGAAGACGGCATTGAGCAAGGCGGCCCGATGTATTTTATTGAGGTGGGCCTAGGCAAACACTTTAAACCTTTAGCCATGATGTTTGCCTTCTGTGGCATGTTCGGCTGTCTCGCCATTTTTCAATCCAATCAGTTGGCAACTTTGCTGGACCAGCACTGGCAGATTGAACCTCTGGCCACGGGTTTTGTGTCGATGTTTATTGTCGGCGCGGTGATTCTCGGCAGCATCACACGGGTGGGCGCGGTCAGTTCCGCCGTGGTGCCCAGTATGTGTCTTCTCTATATAGCCTCTTGCGTTTATATCATTGGCAGCCAAATCGAGCAGGTTCCCGAATTGTTCTCCTCCATTTTTGTGGCAGCCTTTGGTGGCGAAGCGGTGATTGGCGGTGCGGTGGGCTTGAGTGTTAAAGAGATCATTATCACCGGTTTTAAACGCGCCGCTTTTTCCAACGAAGCGGGCATCGGCACGGCGGCCATGGCCCATGGTGCGGCCAAAACCTCTGAACCCGTGCGCGAGGGTTTGGTGGCCATGATCGGTCCTTTTATCGACACTCATATTGTCTGCACCATGACTGCGCTGGTGATTCTTAGCAGCGGCGTGAACGGCGGCGGCAATGGTGTGGTGATGACGGCCAATGCTTTCGAGTCGGCCATGCCGGGATTGGGCACGGTGATTCTGACCCTGATTTTCTGTTTGTTTGCAGTATCGACGATGATTTCATATTCATACTACAGCCTGAAGTGCTCGCGCTACCTCTTTGGCAAGCGTGTCGGCAGCCAATTTATCTATGTGTATTTAGCCCTGATTCCCTTGGCCGCGGTGTGGAGCCAGAGCACCATTATCAATATCATCGACACGGCCTTTGCCATGATGGCCATCCCTACTTTAGTGTCTTCCCTGCTGCTGTCGCCGAAGGTGATGGCGGCCAGCCGGGCCTATTTTAAAAAGATTTGAATTCATTGAATTCGGAGGTGCGGAAAAGCTTCTATTGAGCGTTATTACGCATGGGATTTAGTCATCCCTTTCATCCATAGACACTTTTTGTATCAATGCAGTTGAGGTCCTTATCATGCAATCACTCTCAAAACCTTTGGTTATCGTTAAAGCCGGCAGCAGTCGCTCAAGCGACGATTCACTACTCAAACCTAAAAAAGGTGACTTTGAGGAATGGATTGCCCACGGCACTGGGCACAGCCTGTCGAATTTTTTGATTTTAGAGGCCTACCACTCGCCCGAATTTCCTGAACCTGAAGATTGTGCCGGGGTGATCATTACGGGTTCTCATTCTTATGTCACGGCAAAAGCGGCCTGGAGTGAAAATCTGGCGAGCTGGATCACGCGTTTGCTCGATGCCCGCACGCCTTTGCTGGGTATTTGTTTTGGCCACCAGATTATCGCTCACGCCGCGGGAGGCATGGTGGGTTTTAATCCGATGGGGATTAATATTGGCAGCATTGATATTCATCGAGAGGCGCAAGGGCTGGATGATCCGTTGTTGGGTGATTTGCCGCCAACCTTCCAATCTTATGTGGCACATTTACAAGGTGTGCTGAAGGCCCCGGATAGTGCCGTGGTGTTGGCGAGCGATGATAAAGGTAGCATCCAGGCGATGCGCATTGGCGATCACGCTTGGGGCCTGCAGTTTCATCCGGAGTTTAATCGCACAATTATGAATGCGTATATTGATTGGCAGCACGGCGCGGTGGCGGATTCGGGGCAGAACGGTGAGGAGGTGAAAAGCCGGGTGGTTGAGTGTGAGCGCGCTCGGGCGCTGCTGGCGCGCTTTGTTGAGATGGCGCTGGGGGGTGTAAAGAAGGTGGGGTCAGATGAACTTTTTTATGGCACTTGAATGAGACTGGGGTCAGATGTAGAAAGTGGGGTCAGAGAAGAGGGTGTTCTAAATTTTGTGTCAATCCTATAATGTTGAAAAGAGGAGACACACATGTCAAAGGAATTCGACTATAGCAAAGCCCTAGAAGCAATCCAGTCAGGGCAGGCGATCACAGGTAAAGATG
>Ga0206127_1003192_pt1 | contig 15384 bp, 15 predicted proteins | sample Helgoland_Spring_6_FD_148646 | JGI IMG/M metagenome (GOLD analysis project Ga0206127, IMG submission 148646) | Pelagic subsurface seawater microbial communities from Kabeltonne, Helgoland, North Sea - Helgoland_Spring_Bloom_20160419_1 | ecosystem: Environmental > Aquatic > Marine > Epipelagic ...
AATGTTTGTTGAAGGCCTTGGTGTTCTGCAGATAAGCAAGCAGCTTCAATCTGACTGTGGTGACAGCCACCCTTGTTCCGTTCAGCACCCTGCACTCACCAAATCTCCCGATAGCTGTGACACCACGCTTATATGGCCTGTTCAGCCCTGCTGTGCCTGCACCAAACGCCTGTTAGTATAGGAGGCAATGGCCTCTGCGACACAGGGTAAGTTCAATGCGGGGTAATCACGGAAGATCGTATCTACGTCTGTGCAGTAACTACGGCTTCGCCAACGTGATGCTTTAGACAACTGTACGATAAACTGAATGTTGTCTTTGCACCTTATAAGGCGAATACCTTCACCTTGGTTGATCCAGATAATGTCTCGGTAGCTATCACTAGTTTCTCGTACGCTGCTTAATGCGGTCACGCCTCAAGGCCCTTAACAATAGACCTGATCTTCGCACCGTACTTGCTATCGCCCAACGGCACCAGAGATCATCAAACCGGTGGACCAAAGGCCAGTCATGCACTAACTTTCAATATGGACCATTCAAGTGGGGCTGTTCAAACCCAAGTGGGAACCAAAAGATGTGGTGCGGTGTGAGGGCTATTTAAAGCGAACTGACGATCAATTTGGGATAATTAGAGGTAAATGAACATGGTTCAGATTAAGAGTGTATTAGTAGGCTTTACGATCGGTATTGTCGTAAGTTTGGCAGCAGGTGCAGGTGCACAAGCTATCTCGTTCGTAAACACCAATGGGGTATTGATTGGTTACACTGTTCAAAAAAATGGAGAAACCATCTGTTCTAATCCTTCTGTATTCTTACAATTTAGAGGTACCGAGAGCTATATCGTTTGCGACGAAAACTAGATCAGCGTCATCGTATGAAGGCTTCACACATACTTAAAATAGTTGTTGTCTCGTAACGCTGTTTCACAATGACTTGATATCAGAATGCAAAGATTGGGAAAGAACCGAAAATAAAGAGTTTGTGTTGCTATTATTTCGAAGAAACACAGCCAAAAAAGATTTCAAAATCTTAACAGTTTATATCTTTTTCTGAACAATTTACGGGAGTTCAACAGCATTTGGACATGGCGGCGGATTAAATAGCTCCGGGGGGGGGTACTCGGTATATATTATCAATATCTACAGAAATGACTGGCTATTCTATCGTCCAATGCTCGAACTGCCCTTGTTCAACTGCAAGGCGGAGAAGTTTCAGCGCCTCTGTTTTTTGTGCGCCCCGTTCATTCTCACAATTGGTGAACAGGTCTTGAGAGTAAAGACCCCAAGATGGCCGAGCAATCTCTTGCAATACACCACAATAATCTTCGTTTATCCAAGCGGATTGAGAGGCTTCCAGAAGCTCAAGAACGTCAGACATACCTCTTGCTGCAAGCGCTTCCTTTAAATTATCATATTCAGTCTCGACACCTGTATAGTTCTGAATGGCAAGACATGCATAGACTTCTGCCATACTTTCAGCACCCTCTTCACAGTTATTCTGTACGAGGGAGGTCGCCTTCCCCACGCTTCCCACACCCACTGAAAGCAGCAGAGCTAAGCCGAATGATTTAACGTACTGAAGCATAATTGAGTGAACCTATTTATTTTGACGTCTTACTCTGATTTCTATTCTGCGCAGCTGGCTACTTTCAAAATCATCATCCGGTGTGGTGATAGTGCCATTGGGCGTAATCATTTGGGCAGCAGAGTATGGAAGTATTGTGTAATTTTTCAATTCTGGAGTGCTAAGCAGGTGCTTGGTGACGCTTAATGCCCGAGCATAACCTAGACCGACATTATCTTTCGCACGTAGTGCAATCTCTTTGTCCGTCTCAAAGAAATTCTTAGCCGAAGTATCAAGATTAGTAGCTCGGGTTTTTTTCATTGGTTGTAAATCTGTGTGGCCAATTACTTCGATCAGATCTGCCTCATATTCAGACAAAGTCTTTAATATTTGCTGGACTATCTCACCAGTCAATTGAGCCTTAAAATTATCTGTAAGCTGCGCACTACCAATTTTGAACGAGTAATTTTCTGCCTCTGGCAGTGAAATTATTGGTGGCCAATTGTTACCTGAAGGCTCAAGTTGCCCTGCCGCCAACAACTCCAGATCGTTCAAACTTACTTGGGATGCCAAATTTGCAATCTTAGGGTCAATTTGTTCAACATCTGGTAAAGCTGCCTTTGCATCCCATTTTTTTGCTTTAGAAATTTGCTCGGCTAGAGTTCCTGGGTTTGCATTCATTGCAATTTCTGCGTTCTCGATCAGCCGGATCAGCTCTTCAGGGGCAGCATTTTTCTCGATCTCATCTAGCACCGTAAAGCTTGGTTCTGGAGGCTGATTGGTAAATGTATCCCAGTCGTTTGCTTTAGAAATCGCTTGTTCTAGCTGTTCTGCACTATACGTGGTGGCAATTTCAGAATTGTTTATTAGTTTCTGCAACTCATTGTCATCTAAGACATTAACAACATCAAATAATTCCTGAGACACTGAAGTGCTTTGATCTAAATTTTTCAGGTTTGCTTGATAATTTGCATTCGCTACTTCCAAGGTTTCTCGATCCTTGGTCAATGTATCATTCACTTGTTTCAACTCTTCAATCTGGCGATTTAAAGTGGCTAAAAATAGAAGCAGGCAGAATATAAGTAGCAAAAAAACTTCTGCCATCGTCAAGCCAAATATTACGCCCCTGCTATAACCATTAGCACTTTGTTGAATTGATGTGTTTGTCATTTACGTCTGAACCAACCACGACGTTTTTGAGTTTTCGAGCCAGCTTCCAATCGTTTTTTATCTGCATCAAACCTATCTTTCAGATCGTTAACACGGGCAGAAACATTCGAGTTAGCCTCAACGGATTCTTGAAGTTTCGCAATGATATTCAGTGACGTATCTTTCAATTCCTGGCTTTGTTCCGAAATGTTTTTTCTCAAGACTTGTACTATACTTTCTTCAAACTGTTTTTCTGATTTTACCAGGTTTTCTGTTACATCCTTTGAAAGGCTCGATTGTATTTCGCCTAGGCGACCTTTAACTTCATCGATTATTTTTCCTTCCATTATTTCAGTCTCCGAGTAACGATAAGCCAAAGATTGATATGCTTCCGACGCTAAAGACATCTGTGAAACCATAGATTTATTGGCTGAGACGAGTTCTTCATTACTGGATTTCAAATTAAGTATGGAATCTGATAGCTTAGATTGCTCAGCAGAGCTATTTTTCCCTAATTCGACTAAGATTAATGCGTTTTTGTCGGAAGTTTCTTTGAGAGATTGAAAAATATCTTTTGCAGCATTATCAACATTTTTCTTCACATCTTCGTAACCCTCGGCCATGACTTGCAATGTCAATGTGCGAAATTTAGTGAGTTGAGTGATAGTTTCGTTGAGTTCGTCTGTTACCCGCCTTGTCGCCTCTGATAGTTCTACTCTTGAGGCTGCTTCAATATCGTGAGGGTCGATACGCATTTGATTAAAAGCAACACGTGCTGCTATTCCAAGAATTGTGCTGCTGATCGCTACACCAAAATTGGCAAGTATTTGCTCTGCTTCACTAATTGTGATCGCAACGGCCAAAGATGAAAGTGTGTAGAGAAAGCCGAGGTAATACATATTATCACCGGCAACATCTAAACGTAACTTAGTCGCTGGGATAAAAACGATGCAAAATGCATACACCGCCATTAGCGCAGCGGACATTGCGACGATTAAAATTGGTGTGAGTGAGCCTAGTTTTGCAATCGAAAGCACGGCAAAACCGAATATTACAAACGAGAAAAAAAACAGTGCATGAATTGCTTGCTTTCCTGGGGCGATATTTTTCTTTCTGACCATTAGGTTTCACCAAGTAGGATAGACATCTCAAGGTCTTGATGCTTGGGGAAATCAAACTCACGCACTAATATTTTACCCCAAAACTGCATTAGATCACTGGTGCTGAAAACACTTGAGTTGCGTTTTATGACCCAGAAATCTAAGTCTTCTTCATACTTTTTTCCAAACTTCTCTGTAGCACGGCTATTTTGGAATGCCTTTAGATCAATGTTACTTTTATAAATAGAATAAGTGTCCGTATGTTCCATTAGGTCTGTGATGTAGATGATTTTATTTCGTCCGGCGGGGTACTTTTCAGAATCTAAAATATTGGGCTTTGGCAGGAGCAGACTCAGCTCTTGAAGGGCACTAAACAGTGGCGACTGTTGTCCTTCGAATTCGGCATCTAATATTAGATCAGTAGCTTTACTTATCTTGGTGAAAAAGTTGCTGTATTTTTCTTGAATCATCCGTGGATTTGCGGTGATGCCCTTCTGAGCTAGCTCATTCATTTCCGTTAGCTGGCCAGGATTGCAAAGCGTAACGACTGGTGATGGCTTTAATCCCTGATCATTCATTTCATAGAGTGATAATCGATAAAATCGTGGTAATTTTTTTAACTCTTGGCGTGCACGATTTTGAATATCCTGTTTGGTGGTCGTCGAAATTTCATCCGTTGTGTCCAATAGGAGAGCAACTGTTGCCCTAGCCCCTGTCATTGGACAAAGATCGCCAGAACTCAGATTGAAATCTTCCTCTTTGTTTTTGAAAAGGAAGACAACTCCGCCAGCTATTGCGGCTAATACTATTAATAAAACTATTATCAGTAAATAGTCGCTAGCCGAGCTGCTCTTGCTTTTGCGGCGTTGAGGTTTGCGCTTTCTAGCCATTGATTTTTCCAGAATGAGAGATGTTCAAATCATCAAGATTTCTTAGCTGACTTATCGCCTGAGACACCTCTGCAAGGACATCTGAGATCTGGCTGTCCAGAAGGTTTTTGGCGTCTGCAATTTTTTTCTTAATTTGCTTTGTTTCTTTGCTGCTGAAGTTTTCACCTGAACTTAATTCGAGCGGCTTTATTTTGAAGTGTTTATCGTAACGCTTTGGGGCTGGTTCTGTTCGCTGTGATTTATTAGATTCAAAATATACAGAAAATAGAACGTCTGCAGCTCTTTGAAGCTGCTCATTGTTCGAATTATAGAGAGCCACGAGTCTATTTTTGCCAGAAATTATTTTATCAAGTTCTTGTTGGCGGATCGTCAGATCTTCACCAATTTTAGCTAGATTATCGTTATACTCATCCTTTATCGCAGTAATGTTTTCCAACAAGTCTTCGAACTCAGCTTTGTACTCATCTTGTTCGTCGTCCCATTTTTCCTGAACCTTAGTGTATCCAGGAAATATGTCTGAAAAGGTGATGACATCCGCTAAAGTTATTGCGGCAAACAACGTTCCTACACCAAATAAGACCCAGCTTTTCAATTCTTCTAAATTGAATGGTCTCTCAATAAGTCGTTGAACTACTTGGTTGCCAGCTCCATCTAAAAAAGCTCCAGAGGTCTCTCTGAAGTGAGCCAAGCCCAGGTTAATTGTCATAACAACACAAAACCATGCAGCTACGCCAATCAACCCAACTATTTTGAATATAATGCCAGGTCTGGAAATCTGCTTTATCAAAAAGATTGTCAGCAAAACTGAAAATCCAATATTTATAAAGGCAAAAGTGAAAGCGTCCAGAGAACCGCCCAATATTCCTGCAGCGTTATTTTTAGCCAAAAATGAGCCATTCAGAACGGTTTCCGCCGCTATCATTAGGACTAAAATTAAAACTCGTAAGAAATTATGTGCTGGCGACGATAGTTTTGCAGTTCGATTTTCAAGACCATTAGTTGATCGAAAATGTTTGTATTCATTTTCTATATCAAGATATTTTTTGCGTCTAACATTCATTTCATTCAAACTTTTTTGGGTCTCAGTTTGAATCTCATTGATGACTAGGGGGCCTACTTGCCTTAGCTCAGAAAAGTGTCCCTCAAAATCGAGATTAGAAATTCGATCACTGTAAATTTGAATCTGATTTTCAGCTATTTCACTTGCTTTGACACGAGCAGCATCAATCCTTTCGCTGATCTGGCTTTCTATTTCGTCAGGAATTTGTGAAGATTGACTTGGTAGATTTTTAGAACCTTTTGAAGATCCAACCTTCTCTAAATCAAGCTCTTTAGCGACTTTGACTGCATCCAATGATCCAAAAAGTTCAGTATTAATTTTGTAGTCATGCTGAGCTGTTTTAAACGACTTTAGCAACTTTGAGAGTGCAGTATCGGACATTTATTATTCCTCAGCGTATGGTGTTCGCCGGTCAAAGGTTAGGCTTGTATAGTTGCAAAGCTATCAAAAATAATTCATCGAGTACAACAATGATACTTATACTTGCAAAAAACAAAATAATAACACTATTTCAGTTATTTACAGAATTTTTTCTTCTTTAATTGTATCTTCCGCAACTCTGAGGATGTTTGCTTTAACTCGTATAGATCCACAATTTTTTGAAAGTCTCGTATATATTGACATCTGTATTCAATATTTGGTGGTAACCAGTTTGAAGGACCGAATGCTGCCTTCTGGCGATTCACGCTTTTTTGAACAGCGAACAAGTTGGCTGGATCGTTAGAGAACCGAATGCGTTTTTCAGCAGTCCATGAATATGCACCTCGCTCCCAGCTGTATTTAAGCGGAACTAGATGATCAATATCCAGCTGATTACTCTCGACAAAAGTATTTCCAGTGTATGGATCCAGCCACTTACCAACGACAGCTCTACAACCATTTTCTGACAGAGTAACAATGTCTGTTGATCGTTCCTGAAGCAGTTCATGTCGCATATTTTGACAATCACCGTCTGTATCACTCCACCTACCAAAAAGGCTTCTATCGTATTTAGCTGGGGAGTTATTAGTCGGTGATTGATAGCTATGAGGAACCCCCGAGTAGATAATTGGTATCAACAGGGAACAGCATATGATTATTTTGAAGCGCACATTCATTCTAAATATAATAAGCCCATTTCATGACTTAGATGCAGGTCACTCATTGCGATAATGTCTTCCAGCAACCACAAGGGGTATCATAAACAGATAGAGAAACGGCATCATTGTTTTGTTCTATAGATGTCTTCAAAAAGGCGATCCTTTGCGATGTATTCGGGTCACCACCACACTGAGCATTGTGAATTTCTCTTAGGCTCCAGTCCGCTTCACTATTAGCTGACTGCTCAAACTCATAACTAATGCACTCCAAAGGCAGCTTCGTGATCTTTGAGAGATTTTCTTTAATTAGATCGTATGATTCAATTAGAAACGGTAAAGACTGGTTAGGATGTTCACAAATAGATATCTCAGTCTCTGTGGTAGCCTTGTTGCACTCAAAGCTAGCTGCCAAGAGAGATGATGGTAGTCCAAGCACAATAGCACAGAAAGTTAAGGAATATCTACGTATCAACGACAAGGCCCTTCTACATTTCAGATATTGTCTCAGATACGATAGCGTATGCTTTTCTTGCAGGCTCATACTTGAGATCATTAAGGTAACCGAAAAGTCTCAAAGACTCGTGAATTGTTTCTGGTTCTGAGTATAGCTTGACAGCCAAATCGTAAATATCTCGCTTGTCACAGGTTCTAAAGTCGTTGCCTTCGCATGCATTTACAGCATCTTTTGCCCCAATCGAACGGGGTAATAGCCCAAGCATCCCTCCAAAAACATATCCAAACTCTTCAAGGTAAATATCCTGTTCAAACAGGTAAGTCTCTGCATACATTGTGCCTATTCCGGGGCTCGTCACACCTGCCGAACTTTTCGAACTAGCACTCAGACCTTCATCGTGAGAGTAGCGGGCATTTACCGTGGAACCACCACGCAACCAATATACTTTAATTTCAACACTATTGCTGGATAGAACATTTAATGTAACATCGACTGAGTCTCGAACGAAGTCATCGACAGGGTGAAATTGCACAATTGTATTGCTGAAATTTTCATCGATATTGCCGTCAATTAGGGCAAAGTAGGCAGGGTTCGAATTGCAGATATTCATACCACACCCATGCATTGCGTTGATACTTTTCTTTCTTACTATGAAGGCTGTAGTAATAGACATTCCTGAGTATGAAGCACCAATAACGCTATCAATAGTTACTAAATCCCAATCTTTTAGAGTAGTATTCAAAAGAGTGGTCAACGAACTGTTCATCGCTGACGGTAAAAAACTACCTGTAAAAGGCTCATGCCAGTTGTCGTAGTTGGCGTTCGATAGCTCGATATGTCTTTTTTGGTATTTATCAATTAAACAAGACACTTCAGAACCGCAAAGGTTGCGATCTATTATCCAGTTTCGCTGCTCAGCTCTGGCGGTCTCCGCTGCGTCATTCAAGTTTGAAACGAAAATATCTCGATAAGCTATATAAAGACCCTCATCCAAAGCACTCAGTTCAGGATCAGCACAGATGGCTATCTCAGTCTCTGTGGCGGCCTTATTGCAGTCAAAGCTGGCTGCCTTAGCTATACTTCCAATGCCCGCTGAAAGCAGAAGGGCTAAGCCAAATGATTTAATGTAACGAGCCATAAAATTCTGAACCTGTCTGATCTAAGAGAGTTGTTTCAGCTTGATGAAATATAATGACGCAAGCAAGTATATCTGCACAAGAATACATGCCTTTTCGAGAGCCCGAACTTAAGGTCATGGCGAAGACAAGAGCTTTAATTACTGTACATAGCATTGCGAGAACTTAATCGCTAGTAGTCTGCCCAACACTGACGATACCCATTGAAAGCAGTAGTAATAATGTTAATGATTTGATGGTCGAACGATCCATTGGCGTACCACTTTTTCTCAGAAAATCAGACTTCTAGTCAGCAAAAAGCTTTTGCAATTTACGAAGAATTTCTACCGTTTGATCAGTTGTGCCGTCAAGTTCTCGACGCTTCCAGAACCCAGACTTTCTGAAGTACGTGTAACGAAAAAAATCACCTTGCGTGACTTTAAATGTCTCGCAATCGTCGTACCCATCTAGCCTAGAGGGCACACCTTTTTCATAGTCTTCCAACATACTTGAAACATAATTTTTTATGCCACTATCGGTATCTAGAACTTTTGCAAATGGCAAAAAAGAGTCGAAAGTACTTTTATATTTTTCATAAAACGACACCATGTTAGCGTAGCTACTTTGCCCCGGTTCACTATAGCCCAAAAATGAAAAACTGGAGGGAGCTCTTATGAAATTTATATCACCGCCGTCGTAATATTCTCCAGATTTTGACAACAATTTATAAAGATTTATCAATTTGATTTCGGTTAGCTGTTCTGCAGAAGCTCCACATCCCTCAAAGTCTTTATCTACAGGCTTCACAGGTGAATTAGCCCAGTAATTTTTAACAAAGTCGACGATGCCGCCTATGCTTTCGAAATAATCAATGTTGCTGCTGAGGCCCTCGACCGAAGGGAATAAAATTTCAAAATTATCATGTTCTGCACAACGACGATCGCTCGCATTTAATTCCCATTGCTCATCTCTCCAACGGTCTCTTGATGAAGCGGCGATCAATTCAATGCAGTCATTAGTGAGTTTAAAATCTGATGTGAAAGAAGACCTGTCATAATTATGACAACTAACAGATGCTCTAAATTTGTCATGCTTACTGCCGGAAGCTCGATCATATATAGAATGGACAGATTTGCATGCGTCTTCAGTGAATTCCTCACTTAAAAAAACACGTGCTAATTTACTATTTACATCAAATACGTATGCTAAACTGCCATTTTTTAAAGTTTCAAACATGATTACTCGATTATGAAAAACATCAAGGTCGATAAATTTTGTGTTCACCATACCAAGGTGTTCATCGGGTAGGCTATCAAGCCTCGATAACAGTTGTAATATTTTTTGAAAATTTTGGCCAATAGCCCCTGATGACAATTCGATGGTTCGCCGATACATTTTATCAAATAATTCGCCCGAAGTTTGGGTAATATTTCTGTTGTTCAGCCACCGTTTTTGATCTGCCAATAAAAGTTCCTTCGCTTGATCACCGCAAAGAAATGCAAAAAGTTCCATTCGGGATTGTTTGCAATGAGGACTGGCATTCGCCGCCTTAGCAAGCGCATATGCTTCGGCCATCAACTCATCCAAAGCACTAAGCTCAGGATTAGCACAGATGGCTATCTCAGTCTCTGTGGCGGCCTTGTTGCAGTCAAAGCTAGCAGCCTTAGCTACAGTGCCAAAACCCACTGAAAGCAGAAGGGCTAAACTAATTAACCTGATGTACTGAAGCATGATCTAATGAACTCCTGACCATTAAGAAGTGTTTACTCAATGTGGCTTTGATTTTCAGTAGAGTCTAGGTGAGCTTGGCCATCTATAGCGAACTAATGAAAAGCTATCAGAGTGTATTTTTTCTGCTGATCAGAACAATCATTACCTCATGTAATATCTGCTAAAAGGCTCTTTCAACTCGATGCTATGCACAAAACATTAGTGGCTATTTTTGCCTCAAATTGATTGCCGTAAGCATCGCTAGCTACTACTTCTCCAGTCAGATCATTTACTGACACTCGCACTTCAGAAGAAAAACCCTGCTCTGGATCCCGCCACAACAGTTTATCCCACGCAATGCGCTGTAACGGCGAGAGAATTTCATATGGTACAATATGATACACCTCATCAAAGCCGCTCCAATCTACACCTATTCGTCGCCAACAATTTTTTTGGAATCGGTATTTTTCAACTTCATTATACCATGTCCCGAAAAGAGCATGGTTGGTTTGGATTAAGATCAGTTCCTCATTGATTTCAAAATGTAAGTTAATCGGGCTCAGATAGGAATACTCAACAAATTCAACAGATCGTTTGTTCTGAGATGGTACAAATAAGAACTGTTTCTTCTGATCGCTGAAAACGTAAGCTGACTGAGCATCATTGTGTTCTACTGTCCAGTTATTGCTCGATTTGAAAGAACTGACTACGTCCTCTGGCGTGACCTGCTCAATCAATATTTTGGTACGGTCCAAATATTGAAAAAGTAAATGTTCAACAAAAGACCAGCCTGAAGCATCCTCGGACCAATTATCACGCTGCTGTAACCATTCTTTTTGTTCGACAACTAAGCTATCCGAGGGGGCTAAATTTTTCCATAACTGCCCCATCAATTCATCCAAGGCACCCAACTCAGGATCACCACAGATAGCTATCTCAGTCTCCGTGGTGGCCTTGTTGCAGTCAAAGCTGGCAGCAGTACTCACACTACCAAAACCTACTGAAAGCAGAAGGGCAAAACCGAGTAATCTAATGCTTGATCGTAACATTGGTGGATTCACTTTGCCTGGAAAACTCATAGTATCAGTTCGGTCATAAATAATTGTTATGTCTATTTGGCTAATTCATTATAAAGTATTTTTGTTGCGTCTTCCAATTCTTCTGGAACAGTAATCACGTCTCCAGTACGAAAGATATGCGTCTCATAATCGATGTTTTGAGTTTTTGTTTTTGTATTTTGTACTGCGTCTAAATCTAACTGATCTTTGGATATTCCAGGGCTTCGAGTAATTATCGATCTACCTGTGAGCAAATTCATGGAAAACTCCAGAGAGGGATAGTTAATCCCTGCCTCGAAGCGATCGTAACCAATTATTTGAACACTTTTATCTATGTACCTCAGAACGAAATTATATTCGTCATGGCAAATTCCTCTTGATCCGCCATAGTAGCAAGAACGTACACGTACGCTGCCCTTTCGGTTGATTGTGGTTTCTAAGTCCCATCCTCTAACTTCGCTTAAAATTTTAGAAGACACTAATTTTAGCGTTAAGTTTGGACGGCATTTATCCCATGAAACATTTTCAGTGTAAAAATCTAGTGTAATCCAACCTTCAACAAGGTTGTACACCAGCTTATCAGTAAGCCCATCTCCGTTAATGTCTCCGTCAATTGCTTCTAAAGGAGAAAAGTAAATTTGATCAAATTGTGAGATTTTCTCGTTCTGACATGCCCCTGCTAGAGCAATATTGGTCCAGCCTAGACTTACGATAGCTCCCACTATGGCTAACTTTATCACTTTAAACATAAACCAGCTTACCTATTTTAAAAATCTTCATGTTTCTAAGGACATCTTACATATCGATCACTCATTTCGATAATGCCTTGCCAAGCTTTGCAAAAATATCATTCAAAGCCATAGGAAGCTCCCAATAATTCTTCAATTGAACCGGCCGGCCAGCCCGAGTTATCTTCTACTCCAATCCAAGGTGAGAGATAAAGAAGTCTGAACTCAAGGACTTTCAAGCGACAGTGATTGGGAGCAACTCTTTCAATGGCATGCAGTCCCCAGTCGGAAAAGAAGCCACAGCTCGCCTGACTAAAAGCTTTCCAATTTCGTTGGTCAGCATCGAGAACCGCCGCTGAACTTGAGTTTTGTTCAGCGATAAGTTCTAACATTGCTTCATACAATATCTTGTATCTAGTTATCTTGTTGTCTGAGCATCGATGGTAAACGGAATGTCCCACAGGTTCAGATACCGGATACATAAAAGGATCAAATCCGATTACGCAATCTTCTGGTAATACTGATAAGCTATGAGAGATAGCTTCGAAATCTTTGGCAATTCTTTGATAGTGGTTGTCGATACACTGTTCTAACCTGTCTGAAGACTCCACGAGCCTACCTAATTCGTCATATGGGAATTCGTCATCAAACATCTCGAAAAGGTGGTCTTCTGGCTGACATCCCGTAATTAGTTCAACGATGCGATAATTATAAAATTCTCTTAAATGCCATATGTTAGACAATGCGTCCCGCTCCGTAAGCCAACGGACTTGGTCATTAACGGCCCTGCTTGATTGACTGGTTTGCCCCCAAATTTCTCCCATCAACTCATCCAAAGCACTCAATTTTTGATCAGCACAGATGGCTATCTCAGTCTCTGTGGTAGCCTTGTTACAGTCAAAGCTGGCTGCATTCCCCACGGTTACGGCACCCACTGAGAGCAGAAGGGCAAAACCGAGCGATCGAATGTACTGGAGCATGATCTGCAACCTTTTCTTAGCCAAGAAGACATAAATTCTTCTGTTTGGACGCATAGGTGTTTATATTTGACAATGAATAGGGGCTAGTAGCTTGATCAGTCATCAATGCGAATACTCCCCCCATAAGTGCCTAAGTGATTTGGTCCATTGCAGAATGCAGTCGGATAGTAGTTTTCCAAACCTGGCTTATTGCCGCCAAGCTCTATTCCATTGTCAGTAAGCACTATGTTCAAGAATTGAGACAACTCCTCCATCGCCCCAAAATGGGTTGCCCGACATTGGTTATAGTTTGAACCAAGGCTTTCATAAGCTGCAGCAAAGCGACCGTTTGCGATTACAATCGTAAAGCTGCGAACATTTGGGACATTGAGGATACAATGTCGAGATGAGCCCAAGGTTTTTTCGGATGTCCAGCTTTCACATTCGCTTGCATTAGAAAGGTCTTCTACGACGTAACGTGTTTTCTCGACGCTCCCATCATTGCCGGCTAGTTCCGCATATGAGGATGCAAGGTGACTAATCCTTTTCTTGTAGTAGTTTTCTAAGTGCTCACTACTTTTAAATTGCTTCCTACCATTAAGCCACTCGGTCTGATTGTCTTGCAATGCACGAATTGAGCGGTAGGGATAAGCTAGAACAATGTCATCTACAATTACTGGTAGTTCAGCCGCTATTTTTGTAGACAAATCCGCATATACAGCCGCTAAAAGCCTATCTAGTGGACCCAAAAGCAAATTCTCTTCAAAACATAACATCTGCTCGATATTTGTTAGTTCTCCATCACATGGAAAGCTAGGGCCACGCACATTCTCATAAGAAGGTCTGATAGTATCTGCAGCCAAGAGGCTTCCAACACCCGCTGAAAGCAGCGAAGCTAGTGCTATCAATTTGAAATACTGAATCATGACTTAAAGAGCCTATCTAAATCAGGGAGGTGCCTGATAAGTAAATATTGTGACTTCACTGTAACCAGCATCATCTCGTCTCCCAGTACTTTCGAACTGTGCTCGGAATATCAAAATCAGCACCGTTCGGAAAACTCACGGGATCAAAATCATAATTATAAGTTTGTTCACTTTTCGTAGTTCCCCCATATTCTGCAGATCTCACCAAGCTTTCTGTGACCAAACCACCTGCTAAATTCACTGAATAAGACATTTCCGCATCGCCTAATATATTATGAGGCCTGTAGTCATATCCTATTACTCGAGGTTCAACGCCTGAAAAAGAAATAGTATAAGTGTCTGGATTTACCGGGATAGCAACATGTCTTGATTGTCCATAATACCCTAAATTAGTCACTATGCTGTTACTGCTGTTCAGTTTTACTAACGCAACAACACAATTTCCATCAAAATCGTTGCAAAAAACTGCTCCATCTAAGTTTCTGATACCATCGCCCCAGCTGTAGGCAGGAACACAATAGTTAGGGCCGAGTAATACATTGAGCCTGATCTCGAACTCTTCAGCATATAGTGACATGGAAAATCTAGCTTTATCGACAGTACCATCTCCGTTGAAATCTGCATCGATTTCTTCAAAATACGCAAATTCTTCAAGATCTGTATTTTGCTCAAAACATTTTAATGTTTCATTCTCTGTCAATGCTTTGAGGTGAGTATTATAATTGAAAGCAATGCATGACGTGCGACCTTCGCAAGCATTCCTTCTTGCGAGCCAGTTAGCCTGAAGCTTCACCTCGTGTGGCTCTCGTTCTTGAGAGGCCCACAATCTTCCCATAAGTTCATCCAAGGCACTCAACTCAGGTTCAGCACAGATAGCTATCTCAGTCTCTGTGGCGGCCTTGTTGCAGTCAAAGCTGGCTGCCTTAGCTACAGTGCCAAATCCCACTGAAAGCAGAAGGGCTAAGCCGAGTGATCTGAAGTGCTGAACCATGATTTTTCAAACCTATATGACGAGCTTGTCTCATGTTCATACATTAACATCTAAACCTCAAGTACAGTCAGCTAGACCTATTCCATTACCAGTACCTATTTAATTGCACTGCTCATAAAGCCTGACATCCTCTAAAACCTGATCTGTGTAACACCCTATGTACATACTACCCCATAGCCCCCACTGGTCCACGCATGGGGGGTGTTCTCAGAGACTCTTACAGCCCCATACAGCAATGCCAAGCTTTCCAGACTCCAGAGGTGCAGCAAACTAACGTACCGCCGCTCAGAGATTCATACGCAGGCTCTCAGCCGGCTAGGACAGGGTTAGCATGACTAGACGAATGTTAGGCACCGTATGAGGTAATACACCAATGTTCGTACTATCATAGACACAGCATTAAATAGGTACGGGTAATGGAATAAGCATATCCTAAGAAGAGTTCTTAGGAGGCTGTAATTCTATCTATGTGATTACTGACCATATTACTGACCATAGAGTGCCTATTTGACATGAACTACAGTCGTATGATTGTAATGATTACAGAGTGTTAGTTCAGATGTTATGCCTTACTAGGGAACCAGTCCCCTCTTCTGGGCACCAA
>Ga0206127_1003208_pt1 | contig 15337 bp, 15 predicted proteins | sample Helgoland_Spring_6_FD_148646 | JGI IMG/M metagenome (GOLD analysis project Ga0206127, IMG submission 148646) | Pelagic subsurface seawater microbial communities from Kabeltonne, Helgoland, North Sea - Helgoland_Spring_Bloom_20160419_1 | ecosystem: Environmental > Aquatic > Marine > Epipelagic ...
ACAGGTGACGAATTTGCAAATTTTCTCAGTGGAGAGGCTGGAATCAAACTTCGACTAAAAGTTATTGCCGCAATGCCGTTGTGGCCATTCATTCAAGCGCTTTTTAAGTTGGAGGAAATTCCAAAATGATCGAGCTTATGCAATTACTTGGCATACAGATGAGTTTAACAAGTATAGTTTCTCTTGCTGCAATTGTATTTTTTGGGCTTCCTCACGGCGCTTTTGATGGTGCAGTTGCTCTTTCATTAGGCTTTGGAAAAACACCACTATTGATGCTGGCATTTGTGTTTTTATATTTATTAATAGCTGTGTCAGTAGTATTTTTTTGGATAAATTTTCCAGAAATATCCTTAATCGCATTTTTAATTTTTAGCGCATTTCATTTTGGAATGGGTGACAGCCAAGCTTCAAATAAAACAGATCGTGCAAAACAGATTCTTACTCACGGCGGACTAGTCGTCGTTGGGATAAGTGTATTTCATCATGATGAGACAAACATGATTTTTTCCTATCTTACTGACGGTCAAACATTTTTAGTATGGCAATTTATTGAAATCTATAAATTCATCTTATTTCCTGTAATCCTGTTATATTTCATCGAAACTTTTTATCGCCCAGTGCTGAGAATAAGATTCCTTGAGCTTGTTCTGTTAGGTGTAATTTTTTATTTACTACCCCCATTAGTCAGTTTTTCGATTTATTTCTGTGGTATCCATTCAATACGACACATTAATTACACTTGGCTCAAATTACGCTCAAAAAAATACACAATTCAGACAATCACTTATTTAGCCATCACGTTCACTATCACAAGCTGGCTTTTAGGGGTTTTGCTATTCTGGCAATTACCAACAGATGATTTTATCGATTCCACTCTTTTAAAAACTGTTTTTATTGGGTTAGCAGCCTTAACAGTCCCCCACATGCTATTAATCGACGGTATTTTTCGTCAATCTGATTGAAGCGGGTCATTTTTTAGACATCACTCAAAAAGCGATCATCACAGCTCTAAGGTTTAAACTTTCCATAGGGCATTATGGAATTTTGGGGCGTTAAGTTGTAACGAGTGTATCCATTTTGTGCGCCAGGTTAAGATCTAAATCACTCAGGCCATCGACATCACGGGTTATCAGGGTCACGTGAACACGGGAATAAACGTTGAACCATTCAGGATGATGGTTCCACTTCTCAGCCCAAATTGCCACGCGCGTCATCCAGCCAAACGCATCAATAAAACTCTTAAACTTAAACTCTTTAACCAACGCATCCCGTTTGGGATGTAGAATCCAGCCATTTTCTATTAGTGGGGCAAACAAGGCATCACGCTCCTCAAATTGCAGCTTTTCCATCATTCTTGTTCCTCAACCTCAGCACGCTTAAAGGGGCCGTATTGCGTTAAAATCTCAATATCTTCCTCAACAGCTTCGCGCTCTGCCTTTAGGTACGATCCAATCGCTTCCCCGAACCCTGCATCCCGAACCCAGTGTAAACTGTGTGTCTGGGTCGGCAGGTACCCACGCGCCAATTTATGTTGACCTTGTGCGCCTGCCTCAACCCGCTCTAGTCCATCATCAATCGCAATGTCGATCGCCTGATAATAGCACAGTTCAAAATGCAAACAGGCATGGTGTTCAACACACCCCCAATAGCGGCCATAAAGCGTTTTGCGGCCCACAAAGTTTAATGCACCTGCAATCCACTCACCATCTCGACGCGCTAAAACCAGCGCCATATCATCGCGTAAAGTCTCGTGCGCAATCTTAAAAAATTGGCGGGTCAGATATGGCGTACCCCACTTACGCGCACCAGTATCTTGGTAAAACTCCCAGAAAGCATCCCAGTGTTCAGGCTCTATCTGGTCCCCCCGCAAGGTTACGATGTCGCCACCAAAACCTTGAGCCTGCGCCCGTTCTTTGCGGATGTTCTTACGCTTACGAGAACTCAGGTCAGCTAAGAAACCGTCGAAGTCCTTATATTCATTGTTCAACCAATGAAATTGTTGGGTGGCCCGTGACATCAACCCCAGCTGCGCACCCAATTCAGCCTCAGCTTCAGTGCAAAAGGTGGCATGAACGCTGGACACTTGATTATCCGCAGCCAATTGAATGGCACCCTGAATCAATGCGGAAAAACCCGTTTCTGCAAAATCTGGATGTACCAAAAAACGACGACCTGTTGCAGGCGTATGCGGCACCGCGATTTGAAGCTTCGGGTAGTAGCGACCACCTGCTTGTTCATAGGCTTGGGCCCAATTATGATCAAAGATGTACTCACCCTGTGAATGCGACTTCACATAAAGTGGCGCGACGGCGATCACCTTTTCATCGGCACGCGCGACCAAGTATTGCGGCTGCCAACCTGTGCCAGAACCAACAGATCCACTGGCTTCCAACGCACTTAAAAACCGGTAAGTTGTGAAGGGATCATTAGGACGACCACCATCAGAAATCTCTGGACAGGCACAGCTATCCCAAACAAGCTGCCCAATTTCTGCAATCTTAGGGATGACGCTAATTTCAACTTGATGCTGGCTCATCGTGCTCCCCCGACCATAAAAACCTATGAGCTGTGGCTGCCCACACATGTTTCAAGCTAGATATTGCTCGAACGTTATATTTTCTGCGACCTTACGTGCCTCCGCTTCTTGAACGGCAGACTTAACAGTCCAGCACAAAACATTCGCGCCATTTGCCTTCAGTTCAGCGACGCGTGCGCGGCCCAAATCAGCCAGCTCATGACTGATAAAACTTGCGCCTACGCGATCATAATCAGGGATACCACGTAAATGGTCACAAGCCACCCGGCTGAGCGGCCAGTCATCAGGCGTGTAGGCACTTGTCACAATACCCCGCGCAACGCCTGGCAAAAACTCAGCCAAACATGCAACACTGTTAGGGTTAAACGACATCACAGCAACTGGCCCACTATAATTTGAGAGCAGATCAGCAGCCATTTCCTCAAGGGAGCCAACATTCGTTCCCATCGCACCATCTTGGTCTTTAAACTCGATCAACAAAGGCGCTTGGCCAGCAACCAAATCCAGAATCTCGGCCAGATCTGGAATACCTTCGTTGCCGCCAGACAATTGAACCGCACCCAGTTGGGCGGCCTTCATTTGCGCAACTGTCCCGGTTTCAGCCGTCAGACGGTTTATCCCATAATCATGGAACACCATAGGAGTTTGATCAGCACTCAACTGTAAATCAATCTCAATTCCATAACCATTTGCGATAGCCGCACCAATAGCAGCGCGGCTATTTTCGGGCCGGCCATCTGACACATCGTGCAGGCCACGATGTGTCAGTGGTTTCGTCAAAAAATCTGGGTGCAAACGCGTTATCATTTGATTTGAAATGTTCCCTCGATCTCAACTGCAACGCCCAAAGGTAACGACGGTGAGGACACAGCAGCGCGCGCATGACGACCAGTGTCGCCAAACACCGCCACCATCAAATCGGACGCGCCATTGATAACTTTAGGCTGATCCGTAAAGTTATCTGTCGAATTCACAAATCCACCCAGCTTCACAACGCGCACCAAGCGGCTAAGATCACCACCACAGGCCACCTTCAATTGCGCGATCAAATGTAAACCACACAATCGCGCCGCAGCAGCACCTGCTTCAACGTCCATGTTGTCACCCAGTTTGCCAAGGACCAAGCCGTCAGGGCCATTCGAAATCTGGCCTGAGATGTAGACCATATCGCCTGCTTGAACGAAGGGAACATAGTTGCCAGCAGGTGCAGTTGCTTCGGGCAGTGTGAGGCCCAGAGAGTTTAGACAATCTTCAGCGTTCATTTCAGCGATCCTTGTCACAAGAGTGAGTTCCAGTGAACGCTACCCTTGTCTAAACAAAACGGAAAGGGAGATTAAGCCTGTAGATAACCCCCATAACAATTTTAACTGCTTGCTCAACTTAACTTTTATACGGTTACATCGAACAATCAGCAGCTTTTGCCTTAGTAAGAAGAGTATTTTACAAAGTTTACAGAAAGTTAAAAACATGTCGTTTAGCTGCCACAACAGCACTTTATATTACGTTTAAACTATGAATTAGAATCTAAAGTCTTATTAAGAGACATCTATGTATTGAAAGGTTTTAAGTGTCCTTATCTTCGCAAGTTAAGCGTTTTACGAAAAATATTGTACTGTTGTTCTGTACGGTTATTGTTGCAGGCTGCGCGACAAACAGCTTTGGCTCCGGTGACGCCATCTACGATCCAAATGAAGACAGAAACCGCAAGGTTCATGCCTTCAATGTAAGCCTAGACAAAAAATTTGTCCGACCCATTGCAACAGAATACTCATCTGCCCTGCCGGATGTGATAGAAGATTCAATCAGTAATTTTGCTAGTAACCTTGGCCAACCAAGCATACTGGTCAATTCAGTTTTGCAAGGTGATTTACAAGGTGTAAGTTTATCAGCAACTCGCTTCCTGACTAACTCAATCCTGGGTGTTGGAGGTCTCTTTAACACAGCAGAAAAACTCGGGTTAAAAGAGCACGATACTGACTTTGGTGAAACGTTATACAAATGGGGCGCTGAAGAAGGTGAATATGTTGAACTCCCACTTCTAGGGCCTGCAACAGTCCGTTCGACAACCGGCATAATCGTAGATTTATTAATTAACCCACTAAGCTATGCGGTGAGCAGTCCTGAGTCATATTATGGCACTTTAGCAAGTACCTCTGCAGGCTTATCTGCTCGCGGTCGCTACACAAGCACCATTGACTCAATCTTGTATGAAAGTGCCGACAGCTACGCACAGGCTCGCCTGATCTACTTGCAGAACCGTCGTTTTTCACTCGGAGACAGAGGCAGCGTCTTGTCAGCTGATAATCCATACTCTGACCCCTATGAGGACCCCTATGCGCAATAACATCACACGTCGGAAGTTTGTTGCACTAGCCTCGTCCTCAGTAGCAATCGCGGGGACACCATCGTGGGCTTTGACCCAAGTTGAAGCTCGTAATTTGATCGATAGCCTTGTCGCAAAAATCAATAGCGTCATTGGGTCCGGAAAACCTGAAGCTACCATGATTAAAGAACTTCAAGGTATTTTCCGTCGCTATGCAGACGTGCAAATCATGGCGCAGTACGCATTGGGCGTAGATGGGCGTCGCGCGTCGGCCAGCCAAAAGCGTGCCTTTGGTAAAGCATTCGAAATCTACATTGCCCGTAAATACGGCAAACGTTTCCGCGAATTTGTAGGCGGCAAAGTCGAAGTTAAATCGTCTCGTAAAACCAAAGTGGGATACGAAGTAAAAACCACAGCAACTTTGCGCGGCTCAGCCCCGTTCGAAGTCACGTTTCTAGTCTCTTCAAAGTCAGGCAAAGACCTATTCTTCAATATGTTCATTGAAGGCGTAAACTTGCTTTTGACTGAGCGTACAGAAATTGGCGCATTGCTGGATCGCAATGGTGGCAAAATCGACAAGATGATCGCTGATCTTGAAAAGTTGGCTGATCCTTGAACGGCAAGGCGGAATATAAATATCCGCCTTGTTCAGCATTGTCGCCTTAGCTGTCAATTCTAGCGGTCATTTTCACCAAATAGATTGAACAACAGGTTTTCAATAATATTCCTTTTACTAGAACTGTTGTCCGGTACCACATCAATGGGTTGGGCGCTTTGTTGAGGTTGCTTTGGTAACTGCATTGGCAATGGTTTGATCGGAACATCTTTGTGAATACGCTGCATAGTTTCGCGCCAGATGTCAGCGGGTAGTCCACCCCCGGTCACGCCATTTAGCTTCGTGTTGTTATCATACCCCATCCAAACACCAGCCACGTAATCGCCCGTAAATCCGATGAACCATGCGTCTTTTGCACCTTGGGTTGTCCCTGTTTTCCCAGCAATTTCACGACCCTCAAATTGGGCGCGTTTGCCAGTACCTTGGCTGACGACCTTCTCCATCATCCATGTCAACTGCCGTGCAGAGCTTTCTTGGATGACGCGCTCTTCAATACCACCACCAGCGCCCATCAACGGCTCATTGTCGCCAAGCAGACTAAGCTCAACCAAGCCAAACGGAGTCACAGCAGACCCACCGTTTAGGATGCCAGCATATGCACCTGTCATTTCCAACAATGTGCTTTCTGATGCTCCCAACGCCAGAGCAGGGCCAGCAGCCAAATCACTCTTGATCCCAAAATCGGAGGCGACACGGCGCACCAAATCACGACCAACGCTTTCAGAAATCTTGACTGCAGGGATGTTTAAAGACGCCTCAAGTGCCCGTGCCATCGTCACAGGACCTTCGAATTTCTTAGTATAATTGTTTGGGCACCACTCCCCTGAACCTGCAATATTCAAACAATAAGGTTCATCATTGATCGTATCGAGTGGTGAATACCCAAGGTCTAGCGCTGTTGCATAAACGAACGGCTTGAACGCGGACCCTGTCTGGCGCATCGCTTGAGTTGCACGGTTAAATGCGCCAGTCACTTTGGTCACACGACCACCAACCATGGCGCGTACAGCGCCATCAGCATCCATCACGACAATTGCAGCTTGCGCCTTTGAGTCAACAGATACCTTATTATCAAACACCCATTGCAGGCCCTCTTCAGCAGCCTTCTGCAAACGCTGATCAAGGGTGGTGCGAATGATTACATCCTCTGTCGTATTACGTGTGAAGAACTCTGGGCCCGACGACATCACCCAGTCCGCGTAATATCCGCCGACTTGTTGCTTAGCGGCCATAGACAGCACCGCAGGATTGGCCTGTGCAATCGCTTCTTCCTCAGCGGAAACATATCCTTGCTCACGCATCATCCGCACAACAGTTGCAGCGCGATTTTGGGAACGCTGCAAGTTCTTGGTCGGTGACAAGTTAGAAGGAGCCGTCAATAGACCCGCCAGCATCGCGCCTTCAGGAATACTTAAGTTTGATGCATTTTTACCAAAGAAACGTTGAGAGGCCGCCTCAGCACCGTATGCGCCGCCGCCCATATAGGCGCGGTTCAAATAGATCGAAAGGATGTCGTCCTTTGAGTATTTGGCTTCCATCGCAAGTGCAAAAATCGCTTCTTGAGCTTTGCGACTTAAAGAACTGCGGCGACAATCACGAACATAGTCGCCTTCGCTTTTCCACTCGTTCGGGTCAAAGGGTTTGCCAAGGCAGAGCAATTTTGCAACTTGCTGCGTGATCGTCGAGCCACCGTGTCCAGACAACGGGCCACGACCCTCACTTAGATTGATGCGGACAGCACTGGCAACACCACGTGGGCTGATGCCCAGATGACGATAGAAACGCTTGTCCTCAGTCGCCACAACTGCGTCGCGTAAATAGGGCGAAACCGTATTTGCGCGCACGGCACCACCGAACTGATCCCCGCGCCAAGCGAATACATCACCTTCACGATCAAGCAGCGTGACCGACCCACGGGCACGCCCATCTAACAACTCTGACAAGTCCGGCAATGTCGTGAATACGTAACCCACGGACAGTAGCAATATTAGAAAAACTACAGCACTAGATCGCCAAATCACATTCCAGATCAAACGGAAGACCCAACGAAACAGCCCAAGAAAAAAACCAAGGATACCGCCGCGCACAGGCCGCTGAGGCTTGCGCCGTTTTTGTGGTGCTTTCTTTGGTTGCTTAGGTTTAACCGTGGATTTGGAATAGCGTTTGTCAGCGACCAGGGGGCGCCTGCGTTTAGAAGTTTTACTCATCACAGCCCTGCCCGGCCTTGTTTGTTTGGCATATCATAGCGCAGCAGGTTTGAATGAACAGGGCCATCATTTCGTCTATTTCGACTGCTTTTAGCTTAAAGATTAATCAAATATACATTGTCGCACAAATTTTGAGCGTAAATTTCTCTTTTATCCCATTTTTTTGTAACCGATCATTCCAGAGTCCATCGAAATATCACTTGATAAAACCACCAAATCGCAGGGCAGACCTGTAAGATCAAAGGGGACATCGAATGAAACTAATCATTGCGACGATCAAACCGTTCAAGCTGGAAGAGGTGCGTGAGGCACTTACTGACGCTGGCATACGCGGCATGATGGTAACGGAAATCAAAGGTTTCGGCTCTCAATCGGGTCACACTGAAATCTACCGCGGCGCAGAATACGCGGTGAACTTCGTGCCAAAAATCAAACTCGAGATCGTGGTCAGCGCTGATATGGCCGACGCGATTGTCGAAACAATCATGAATACAGCACAGACAGGCAAAATCGGAGACGGCAAAATATTTGTGCTGGACGTAGATCAAGCAGTGCGCGTGCGCACCGGCGAAACAAACGAAGACGCCCTTTAATTTTGGCGAACGGAGAAAAGATAATGAAACTTATGAAATCTCTTGTTGGTGGCGCAGCTCTCGCTGCTTTACCAACACTCACACTGGCACAGGACGCACCGGTGAATGTCACTACTGCGACTGACACTGTGTTCATCCTGAACTCATTGCTCTTCTTGATGGCCGGCTTCTTGGTTTTCTGGATGGCAGCAGGCTTTTCCATGCTCGAGGCTGGGTTGGTGCGCGGCAAAAACGTTGCAATGCAATTAACCAAGAACATGGGCCTCTTCTCACTGGCGGCCATCTTCTACTACCTTATCGGCTATAATTTGATGTACCCACTGGGTACCTGGAGCATCGAAGGTGTTCTATCTGGCGTTTGGGGCGTTGGCGTTCTTGAAGAAGTTGGCGTTACCGCTAATGCAGCAGACGACTACGGCTACGCAGCAACTGGTTCTGATTTTTTCTTCCAGTTGATGTTCTGTGCAGCAACCGCATCTATCGTGTCTGGTGCAATGGCTGAACGTATTAAACTATGGCCTTTCCTGGTGTTCACAGTGATCCTGACATCCATCATCTACCCACTTCAAGCATCTTGGAAATGGGGCGGTGGCTTCTTGGACACAATGGGCTTCTTGGACTTTGCGGGCTCAACTGTCGTGCACTCTGTAGGTGGCTGGGCTGCTTTGGTTGGCGCGCTGATCCTTGGACCACGCATCGGTAAATACAAAAACGGCAAAACAATCCCAATGCCAGGTTCAAACCTGACACTTGCGACACTGGGCACGTTCATCTTGTGGATGGGTTGGTTCGGATTTAACGGTGGTTCACAATTGGCCATGGGTACTGTTGGCGATGTTGCAGACATCTCTCGCATCTTCTCAAACACCAACACAGCGGCCGCTGGTGGTTCTTTGGCAGCTTTAATCCTAACACAACTGCTGTACAAAAAGCCTGACCTTACAATGGTTCTGAACGGCGCACTGGCGGGTCTTGTTGCTATCACTGCTGAACCTTTGACACCCACATTACTTGAGGCAACACTGATCGGTGCTGTTGGCGGTGTGATCGTGGTCTTCGCTGTACCAATGCTTGATAAACTGAAAATTGACGATGTTGTTGGCGCGATCCCAGTTCACTTGTTCGCTGGCATCTGGGGCACAATCGCAGTCGTTTTCACCAACCCTGAGGCATCATTGAGCACACAATTGTACTCAATCATCGTGGTTGGCTTGTTCACAATTGCCGCATCTGCGGTGGTTTGGTTCATCCTGAAATACACTGTAGGCATCCGCGTATCAGAAGAAGCTGAGATCATGGGCTTGGATAAATCCGAGCTAGGTATGGAAGCATATCCTGAGTTCTCAAACGGCTAATTCGCACCACGAATATAGGCTATAAAATACCAAAACCGGGCACCTTTGGTGTCCGGTTTTTTCGTGTTTAACAGGGCGTTCGCTGCGTTAATGGGGGTTGGGAGCGATGCGGAGCATATCAAATTTCACGTTCCTTTGTACAATTTTATCCCCTAGACTGTACACTCATCACCCCACGAAATCGTGGATTTTGAAGTTAAATTCACCAAACTGCACTATTCCCCACCTGAATTGTACGATCAGGGGTGAACAGGTTTCAAAATTGGTTAATTCCAGATTTCCACCCAACATTTGTGCGCCGTTAACGCAATGGTAAGGGACATTGCAGGAACAACACCCCATGGGGCTGAATTTATCACGCCATGTATAGGTTGAGAGGAGCACCTACAGGCTGTGTTAAATGCGCAGATTAAAAGCGTCCGTAATGTGGATTTTGCCATCAGTGAGCGCTTGAGTAATCATTTGGCAATTTTACCGTGTTTCCGGAAGATGGCGTGATCGTCCAAAACGGAAACATTGATCCCGATACCCCGCAAGACTTTGACTTGGCTCTTGCCGCTGCAAGTGAATTAAAAAAGGTTATGTTGAGAAGCCCAGGAGGGGTGTTTGTTTCTACGGTAAATATGGCTGCCACTACTATGCAGCGCCAACTAATAACACTTGTCGAAGAAAAGCAGAACTACGCTTCCACCTGCTCAATCATCTTTTTTGCTTGTGATCAGCGCCTAGCATTGGGAGAACTCGGCGTTCACCAGATGTAGCCACTAGGAATAAGCAGTCCCGCCGGACTTCATTACGTTTTAGCCGACGTCCTCGCTGCATTTGACCCTTCAGATGTCGATGATCGAGTGATGCAGAAGTCGCTGCGGACACCTGTAGATGACATGTACTATTTCACGGCTGCAGGAAAAGAGGCTTGGAGGATCGATCGGTTTTCAGCCCTACAACCTCATCCTGTTCAATCCACTTTTACTAACTTTCCGCCGGAAAGATATTACTCAGGCCCTAGTGTGCTTCCTGATTGCAATGGCAGAGATAAGAACTTTCATACCCGCATTCGCGATGGCTCTGTGAACGGGGTCAACTTCGCTGGTAAATTTTCCATAGTAGAAATTGAGTGTGGTACGCCCTGCCGTTTCACATTTGTTGCCGACGCATCTAATGGTAAAGTCGTTACGTTGCCTCAAAGAGGCAAGGAGCAGTACCAACTTGGCCTCGACTACTCTACAGATAGTCGCCTAATGCGCGCAACTTATAGAGAAGCGGATTGGGTGGCGGATCAAAGTAAAGACACCGACACCTGCATATCTCCTGATATTCTTTGGACGGGGCCTGATTCCAAGGTCATGAGTGAACGAGCTTTCGAGATCGAAAAATCTGACTACTGTTCAATTTCATATTAAAACCTAGGCTTTCAGGATGAGTCAGCTGGTGGGATCTGCAGCTTTAGCCTCGAAGCAGACCCACAAGCGCAAAGAGCTCCATATCAATGGTGACCTGCTCCCACTTCACTCTAACTTGGCGGGGTGAACCGCCCCCTACGGATTAAGCGAAAGCTTCCCGCGCGTTACACCATTACCGCTTGAATACATTCCCACTGGTGATACGTCCTGTTACGTCCTATCAATCACGCAGCATACCGCATTGATGAGGCCCCCATGACAAAGACACAGGCGACCGCACTTGGCTTTGGCGCCGTATTAATGTGGGCGCTATTGGCGGTCCTTACGGTCAAGACGCTGCCCATCCCCCCCTTCCAACTGACCGCGATGTCATTCGCCATTGGCGGCGCACTGGGTTTGGTTTGGGTTTTCCTAACAGGTGAAGCGCAATCGCTGAAAACTGTCAGTTGGAAAATCTACGCCTTTGGGACGATGGGTCTGTTTGGCTATCACTTCTTTTACTTCTCTGCCCTGCGCCTTGCGCCTGCGGCTGAGGCGGGGTTGATCGCCTATCTTTGGCCCCTACTCATCGTGTTATTTTCTGGGCTGTTGCCCGGCGAACGTCTGAAGGCAGGTCACATCATTGGCGGCCTTGTTGGTTTTGCAGGTGCGGCATTGATCGTGACCCAAGGCGACACCACTTTTGAAGCCAGTGCCGCGCTGGGGTATGGCCTTGCTCTTTTGTGTGCTGTGACATGGTCCAGCTATTCGGTCATTTCACGCAGATTGGGACAGACGCCCACCTCAACCGTTGCGGTCTTTTGCCTTGCAACCGCCGCACTGTCTGGCGTTGCGCACCTTGGATTTGAAGACACGGTTCGGCCGATTGAGTTGACCGCATGGTTGGCGGTTGTCGGATTGGGCGTTGGCCCAGTCGGATTGGCATTCTTTGTTTGGGATGTGGGCGTGAAACGGGGCGACATTCAATTGCTCGGCGTTGCATCCTATGCCGCACCGTTGCTGTCCACCTTCGTTCTGGTGATCGCAGGAATTGCGGACCTTACATGGGCCCTGCTGGGGGCCAGTGTACTGATCACATTGGGGGCCGTATTGGCCTCCCGCGCAAGCAGGTCAGACACCTAAGCGTCATTTTGGTTTCGGGGTTAATCCGTTTAGCAACATCCCTGCGGCGCGTACATCACGCATATACTTTTGGCTGATAAGACAGCTGTTTTCGTCTTTCATTGTAACGTTATCAAGATCACCGCTGAGTTACACTTTTTGGATTTGATCAATTACAACCCAGTGCGACCTGTGGATCTGCATATCGCACGTATTGCCGACCTTCTTTGAATGCATCCAATAACCGTATCAGGAGCAGCTTGGTGCGATTGGTCGTGGTCAGGCGCACATAGTGATTTTCTGCGCTTAGGGTCACCAGTGGTCCGCGTGTTCCCGATGGTAATCTTTGCATCAAAGCAACGGTGTTTTCATTTTGTATTGGGCTGCTAACACCCAGTGCAATGCTGCCAATTTCCACCACAGCGGAAATCATCGTCACTATGATAAACTGATTTAGCAATTTGGCCCACGTGGATGGCCAAATGTCAAAACGATCACGTTCCACACGCTTGGGACAATTGTCACCACAATTCCGATAACGCAGGTGCTGATGAAAATGTTCAACCACTTTGATCTATACTTCATCGCCGTGTGCACAAAGAGGCTAGCAAAGCCTGCCCGTCGCAAATGTAACAGCAACAACGATCATCCAAAAGACAACGCGCAGCGGTGCCAATGGGATAATGCACAGCGTGTAAAAAGGCCCAGGTATGCCCAGAAAAACGCCAAGCGCAAGCATCCCGACAAGAAACTAAAGGACGCATTTCTGAGGGACCTGACATGTTGGCAGATTTCGCCCTTCATGCCACCAATTTCTCGCCTAACATCATTTCTTTCGATTAAAAGGCAGGCAGTTGTTGATTGCGTCATCGGTCACTTCGTTTCTACAGGTGACCGAGGTGAAACTGAGCTGGCCGAATGGATTGAACACAATAATATTGCGGCACTCTTGGACATTTTCAATTAACACTTAAGTTCAGATCAAGCAGCATGTAGCGACCCTTTACTACCTTTGAAAAAGAGGTTTCGTTGGCCATATCTACGAAGACGTTTCATAACCCAACGCCTTAGCCTTCTACCTGTTTAATTTGGTAGGTATAAAAATTTTGATCTTTCTTTTCACACTCCAAAAGAAAACAGCGCCCGACCCGTTAAGATCAAGCGCTGCTTTTATTTTGCATTGACGGGGTGAACCTCGCCCTACGTCTAAATGCCAGCGTCGATGATGGCTTTGGCCAAAATAGGGATGGTTTTTGCGTTTAGGCCTGCAATGTTCATGCGGCTGTCACCTACCATGTAGATGCCTGCATCAACGCGCAGTTTTTCCACCATCTCTGGTGTAGTGCCAAGGCGCGAGAACATGCCACGGTGTTGTGCAAGGAAGCCAAAACGATCAGAGCCAGAAAGCCGCTGAAGTTCTGCAGCCAAGTCGCCGCGCAGACCCAACATTGAAGTGCGGATGTCTTCGAGTTCAGCCATCCAATCGGCGCGCATTGCGTCGTCGTTCAGGATCATCGTTACGATGCGTGCACCGTGATCTGGCGGAAAGCTAAAGTTCTGGCGGTTCAGAAACGCCAATGTCGCTTGATTCAAGCCTTTGGCAGATGTGTCTTGGGACACAACCATCAACATGCCGGTACGTTCGCGGTAGATGCCAAAGTTCTTGGAACAGCTAGCTGCGATGATTGTCTCTGGCATTGCTGCGGTCACTGTGCGTGTTGCTGCCGCGTCTTCTTCAAGACCGTCACCAAAACCTTGGTATGCGATGTCGATCATCGGGGTTGCGCCTGTTGATTTCAGAACCGAAATTACTTCTTCCCACTGCGCCGCGTTCAGGTTTGCACCTGTTGGGTTGTGGCAACAGCCGTGAAGCAAAACAACGTCGCCCACTTTGGCTGTTTTAAGATCAGCAATCATGCCGTCGAAATCAACACCGCGTGTTTCATCGTCGAAATAGCGATATGGGACCATGCCCATCCCAAGGTATTTCAGGATGGACAGGTGGTTTGGCCATGTTGGGTTAGACACAAAAACGCGCGCATCTGGGCGCGCCATTTGGATCAATTCGAACGCTTGGCGCACAGCACCTGTTCCGCCCGGCGTTGCCGCAGCGGAAATCGTGTCGCGTGCAACGGCATCGCCCAAAACCAGTTTGATCATCGCATCGCCAAACGCAGGGTCGCCTGCGAGACCAACATAGGCTTTGCTGTCTTGGTCTTCCCACAGTTTGTGTTCTGCCGTTTTGATCGCACGCATCACAGGCGTCAGACCCGTTGCATCCTTATAGACGCCAACGCCAAGATCGATTTTGGTCTCACGTGGGTCTGCGCGATACTGCGCCATAAGCGCTAGAATTTTATCAGCAGGTTGCGGTTGTAGTGTTTCGAACATCAGGCTTCTCCAGTTGCCACGGGCACGGTAGGAAACATCCCCCACTCAGCCCAAGATCCATCATATAGCGACCACATATCGTAGCCCATACGTTCCAGCGCCAATCCCAATACGGCGGCAGTAACGCCGGACCCGCAGGTGGTGATGATTGGTTTTTTCAGATCAACGCCAGCGCTCTCAAAAATTGCGCGGGTTTGATCCGGAGTTTTCATTGTTTTGTCGTCATTCAGCAGGTCAGTGAACGGCACGTTGCGTGAATTCGGGATATGGCCCGCACGCAGCCCTTCACGTGGTTCTGGTGCTTCGCCGCGGAACCGCGCAGCAGCGCGAGCGTCAACGATCTGGGAGGTGCCCAATTTGGACGCTGAGGACACTTGAGTCACATCACGTACCATTTGGTTTTGGAAACGCACAGTCATGTGACGGTCACGAATGACGGGGGCCAAATCTTCGACTTCGCGTCCCTCAGCGATCCATTTTGGCAACCCGCCATCAAGCACCGCAATGTTGTTTTGCCCCATAAGGCGGAACAACCACCACACACGTGCAGCAGAGAACAGGCCAGATCCATCATAGACGACAATCTGGTGGCCGTCGCCAACGCCCATCGCGCGCACGCGGGACATAAATTTCTCGATTGGGGGTACCATATGCGGAAGATCGGAGCGGCCATCACTTACGTCATCGATGTCAAAGAAGCGGGCACCTGGAATGTGAACCGCGTCATATTCTGTGCGACCATCGCGGTCGACACCTGGCAAATAAGTCGACGCATCCAAGATCCGTAAATCCGGATCTTTCATGTGCTCGGC
>Ga0206127_1003209_pt1 | contig 15336 bp, 11 predicted proteins | sample Helgoland_Spring_6_FD_148646 | JGI IMG/M metagenome (GOLD analysis project Ga0206127, IMG submission 148646) | Pelagic subsurface seawater microbial communities from Kabeltonne, Helgoland, North Sea - Helgoland_Spring_Bloom_20160419_1 | ecosystem: Environmental > Aquatic > Marine > Epipelagic ...
TTTCTTGGTAATTTCGTTAAAAACCACACGCTTGTAGCGGCTGTCGTCGCCACCAATGACCTGGGTCAGGTGCCAAGCGATTGCCTCCCCTTCTCTATCCAAATCCGTCGCCAGGTAGACAGTGTCGGCATTTTTAGCCAGCTTCTTGAGTTCAGCTACGACTTTTTCTTTGCCCGGCAGGGTCGCGTATTCCGCTTTCCAATCATTTTCCGGGTCTATACCCATACTATTAATTAGCTGAGATTTAGCCTTTGCCGCGCGGTGAAGAATTTTGTCTTCGGGAGACAGTTTGCGGGTTATGGCTGCCTGTCGAGCGCGCTCTTTGGGATCAGTGGGAACGCGATTGCCGCCTGTGGGCAGATCGCGAATATGGCCGACACTGGACTTTACAATAAAGTCATCACCGAGATAGCGATTGATCGTTTTGGCTTTAGCAGGTGACTCTACAATGACTAACGACTTTCCCATTTAGGCTGATTTCCCTAATTGTGCACCTGCTATCAGAGCAGTATGCTGAAGATAATTTGGCTCAAATATTGACGAGCTTTAGACTCAAGGTGCGCATATATACGTGTTTGTGCGCCCTCTGGTCAAGTTTCATCGACAAATTTCTTTTGCCTGATGCTGAAATTTCTTTAATTTGTCGATGATTTTTTCTAAATCCGCGGCATCCTCACGCTCATTCCAGATTACACCTATACCCGCATCTGTGGCCACAAGAGCACTGACACCAGCGGGGAAATCATCCATTTGATCGGCCAAAAATGCATCCCACTCGGGCGCGGCCTGATTCAGAGTCCAGAGCCATCCAGGGCAGACAGAGTCCCAGCCGCGAGCGCTAAAGCGGTGCAGCACCCAATTCTGGCGACAGTCTCCATCGAGCCAGGGTATACGATAACAAACGCACTCCAGACGCGTCTCTTCATCACGGGCATCGGGCCGACGATAGAGACTAACCTGCAGTCCAGCACTGCCTGCCGAGCGTCTAAGCTCTGTGATCAGCTTCTGACGCGGCGACTGTCGAAACCACATCAGCGGCGATATCACAACGGCGACGCCCAATACTATTAACAACCATGTCATTTCGTACTACTCTATAGTTAGCGATTGGAGTCAGCGACTTACAATCTAGTCGGTTTTCTCAATGCAGTAATCAACACAGCTGTTAACCAAACAAAAAAGGAGTCACCCCATGTCTACTTACAAACACCTGCTGATCGGCCTTGATCTCTCTCCAGAATCACAGCAAGTGGTAGACCGCGTCAAGCAACTTTTTGCTGACCGCGAGGTAAAAATATCAATCTGCCATATCCTTGAGCCTCTAGCCTTCACTTACGGCGGCGATATACCAGTGGATTTATCCGATGTGCAGGTGCAACTTGAAGACCAAGCCAGGCAGCGCCTCGCCACTCTTGCCGAGCAGCTGAATGTGTCGGAGGAAGATCAGCATATAGTGCTAGGGCAGCCAGCCAATGAAATGCGCCGTATGGCCAAAGAAGAAAATGTAGACCTTATAATAGTAGGCAGCCATGGCCGTCATGGCTTGGCACTTATATTTGGCTCTACCAGTAACAGTGTTCTCCACGGCGCTCCCTGCGATGTTCTGGCGGTACGAATCAACGAAGAGGACTAAGATAATCAAGCCCCTTTTGCTAGGGGCTTGATTTTTGGGAAAAGCCGCTAGGGGCTTCTTGTAATTAAGAGTAATTGAGAGTAATTGAGAGTAATTAAAAGCAGCTAAGGGCTTCTTATAATTAAGAGCAACTAAGAACAGCCAAGGGCTTGTCTTAAAAAGTCATGAACAGCAATTAAAAGCACCTTCAGGCTTCCAACACACCGCCCTCTCCCTTTAAACTCTAATCTGTTTCCGCAGCATTAACTAACCCCGCTTCTTAATAAGGCTCTCCCTATTTTTAACCTCCCTCATTTCAGTCTAAGAAACGTCACTGTTGTGGCAATGCTGCTGTGCTGCTGCCTGATGGCTAATGCGGGGGATATTCACTCGAAGCAAGCCATCCAAGCCCCATTAGTGCCAACTATATCCAATGGCCTAGCCCAACAGCGACAGCTCTATACAGAGGCCCTGGAATTGGCGCGACGGGGCAAGTGGCAGCAATTTAAAAAACAGCGCGAACAACTAAAGAACTATCCCCTCTACCCTTATCTGATCTATTTGGACCTGGCCTCTAATCTGCGTTATGCACGACATCCGCAAGTGCGCCAATATCTGCAAGACTATGCTGGCACGGTCAAAGCTAAGCACCTGCGTAATCGCTGGCTAGACTATCTGGCTAAGCGCCAATATTGGACCACCTATATCAGCTTTTATGAACCGCAGCAGGCGAGTACTGCGCAGCAATGTCAGTTTCAGCTGGCACGCTATTACGCTGATGCTAAAGAGCCTCTGTTAACCCAAAGACGCGAGCAGGCCCTTAGCGCGGCGTCAGAATTGTGGAATGTTGGCAAATCTCAACCCAAGCAATGTGACAGATTATTTGCCCGTTTAATCGCCGACGAGCGAATTACAGAGGCGCTGGCTTGGCAGCGCTTTAGCAAGGGGCTACTCAATCACCAGTATCAACTTGCCCGGTACCTGCAACGATTTTTTAACAGCCCTCACTACAGCGAGCTGGCAAAGCTCTATTACCAGGCTGACCGCTCACCTCAGAGTATTAAACAATTCGCGGCTTTTAATAGCGACAGCCCTGAAGAGCTGGACATTATTCAACATGCCCTGGTGCATTTAGCCCGTCGCGACAGCCACGCTAGCCTTAGGTACTGGAGCCACTACCAGCAGACCCATGAGTTTACTCATACAGCACGCAGTGCAATTGTTAGTGCCATTATCAAAGGCCTCTATAAACAGGGAGCAACGGCGGTGGCCGACTCCTATTTTAGCGATCATCTGCAACTGCTCAATGAGACGCTAGATGGCAGTTTGGTGGAGTGGCGTATTCGTCTGGCACTGGCGGAAAAGGACTGGCCGAATGTCGCCCTATGGTTGCAGCGGCTACCCGAGACTCTACAAAGTCGCAGTGCCTGGCGCTACTGGACTATTCGCAGCATGCTCAGCAATCCACTGACCACCGAACACCCGGCACTGCAGCAGATGACCGAAAGCTTGGCCCAGGAACGGGATTTCTACGGTTTTCTCGCCAGCGATATGCTCGACAAAGAGTACCGCATCAATCACCGTCCGGTGGCGATTGATCCCCAGCGTCTAGCAGCGGTTAGGGCTCTGCCAGAAATGGCCCGGGCCCGGGAGCTTAAATTCCACAATGACAATCTCGATGCCAACCGAGAATGGCATCAGGCCAGCGCCGACTTCAGCTACTCAGACTGGCTGGCAGCAGCCATAGTGACAGGACAGTGGCAGTGGCACAGCAAAGCTATTGCCAGCCTGGGTCGTGCCCAGTACTGGGATGATGTGGAGTTACGCTTTCCCCTGGCCTTTGCCGATGCCATAACAGCTGCAGCACAAAGCAATCAGCTGGACAGTCATTTACTATTTGCCCTGGCGCGCCAAGAGAGTGCCTTTGATGCCTCAGCCACATCCCCAGCAGGCGCCCGAGGATTAATGCAGCTAATGCCGGCCACCGCCAAGAGCACGGCGCGAAAATATAAAATTCCCTATCGCAAAAGCGCCGAACTTTATAATCCGGAAACCAATATCGCCATTGCCAGTCGCTACTACAGCGAACTGCTTAAACACTTTGATGGCAGTCGCATTCTTGCCAGTGCGGCTTATAATGCGGGGCCCACTCGAGTTGCACAATGGCTCAACAAGAGCGATGGCAAACTGCCCTTCGATATTTGGATTGAAGTAATTCCCTACACTGAGACGCGCGCCTATGTGCGCAATATTTTAATGTACTCGATTATCTATTCACGCAATATGGGCCAGCGCCCGCCCCTGCTAATGCAGAATGAAATCTATAGGCTGCTGTAATTATGTTGATCGATATAGGGGTTAATCTCTCCAACTCACGCTTTGATAGTGACCGCCCTGAGGTACTGCAGCGCGCCCAAGATGCTGGTGTGGAAAAACTTATTTTAACTGGCACTTCGGTTAGCGAAAGTGAATCCGTTGTCGAGCTCTGTGGCAAATTCGCCGATCAATTTCCCAAGATGCTCTATGCCACCGCAGGTATTCATCCCCATGACGCTAAGTCTTTAAATAGAGAGTCTATAGGCACACTGAGAGCATTGGCGGGCAACCAACATGTGGTCGCTATAGGCGAAATGGGACTGGATTTTAACCGCAACTTTTCCACTCCAGCGCAACAGGAAAAAGCCTTTGAGGCACAGCTTGAACTAGCGGCCGAATTACAGTTGCCGGTATTTCTCCATGAGCGGGATGCCGCCGATCGGCAGCTACAGATACTGCGCACTTACAGAGATCACCTAGTGGATGCCGTAACCCATTGCTTTACAGGCTCCAGAGAGGCCCTCTACGGCTATTTAGATCTAGATATGCATATAGGCATCACTGGATGGGTTTGCGACGACAAGCGCGGCACAGAGCTTCAGGGGCTGGTGGCGGATATTCCGCTGGAACGGCTAATGGTGGAGACCGATGCGCCCTATTTGCTACCAAAAACCCTGCCCGAGCCGCCAAAAGGCAAGCGCAATGAACCGGCGTTTTTACCCTGGGTGATCCGCAAAATAGCGCAACAGAGAAATGAGTCCGCTGAGGAACTTACTCGGCAGACCAGTGACAATAGCCTTAGATTTTTTCGACTGGAGTAAGCTGGTCGCCCACCGCGATCACACCATTGCCGCGGATCTGGGCGCGCAAGCCCCCTTTGCCTACAAGCTCAGGCAGAATACTTACCGCCAGGCGCCGCTGCAGACTGGCGCAGGGCTCACAGAGCTGAACGCCATAGAAACTGACATTGTTAATGGTGAAGGACTTGCCGACTAGGTCGTTGAGGCGTATCCCCTGAGTAACCAGGTTACGGCGGAAGTCACTCTCGTGAAAGCTGTGGCCCTGCTGCAGATTAAATGCCTCAATTACCTCAGATTCAATCAGGGTAATTTCCCAATCCGGCTGCCCTTTATAATGAGAGCGGTTTTTGCCCGTCTGAGAGAAGTAGCGATCCCCTTCAATGCCTTTGCCGGCACGCAATGAAACCTTTTGATGGCCCATCACCCCAGCACCCTTGGCTGGTGCCACATAGATACCGCGAATAAATCCTTCAGTCATTGGATTTGCTCAACCCTCTAAAAGGCTTTTGTACATGCTGTTTTTGGGCGCACTAAACACTCTGCGAACCATAGGCTCGAAGACACTTAACTCCAACTTCGGCATCTCTGGGTCAAAGGATGGATCATCGTATTTGGCAATAAATCGTGCGGTGCGCTTAAAGTTCGGATTTTCACGGTACTGGTCACGCATATTGCGATCGGCGCCGAGGAAATGGAAAAAATTATAGCCCTGAAAAATAGCGTGATGCTTGATCATCCAGTGATTTTCTGGGGAGACAAAAGGTTCCAATATCACTGCCGCAACATCCGCATGGTTGGCACTACCTAGAGTGTCACCAATATCGTGGAGCAGCGCACAGACAACATACTCTTCGTCTTCGCCGGCCTCTGCTGCGCGGTGCGCAGTCTGCAGCGAATGCTGCAGTCGATCTACGGCAAAGCCGCCATAATCGCCAGTGAGCAACTCTAAATGGGTCAATATACGATCGGGCAATTTTTTAAAATAGGCGACTTGCTCGGGAAGAATGATTTGCCAGTCTTCCGCCGTGCTTTCAGACATCTTGGTGAATAATGCGTTCATGCTAAGTCCCCTCGACGCTCGCATCTAAGCGCCGCGCCAGAATGATCTTATAATTTTAGTGCCGCGATACTAGCAGCATGCTGAGAGTTTTTCCATGCCTCAGAACTGCCACCAATCAAGGACTCTAAAAGCACTAGGCAAAACGCAAACCAGCCCTAAAAAGGGCTGGTTGCGAATACAGTTAACGAGAATTGAGCTGGGGATCAACCGCAGCCAACCAGGGACTTCTCAGAGATATCTTTGGTGACTCTAATATCAGCAATGGTTAAAGCAAATTCCTTAGAGCTAACCAGTACAAAGGGTGAATTAACCTTTTTCAAGTTAACGCCAACCTTCTCAAAACAGCTTAGCTTAACGCCTAACCGAACCGGCTGATTTTCAGGAATGGCACGGAAAATACGGGTTAAATTAAGACCGCCAGAACAGGGCCAGCCGCAGTCCATACGCAGGGTTACTGCACCTTTTGGCTTCTTATTAATCTTCACGATCATAACCAATGCAGCATCTTCGTCACGCAAGCCTGTCAAATCAACACCGGCCTCTGACTGAAAGTAAAATTGACTTTCACGGCCACCTTTCCACTCCACTAAGCGCGAGTCTTCCTGCACAGCACCATCCACAGTGGTCACTGTCAGATCGCCAAATGCAGTAGAGGATTTATTACCCTGAACCAACTTCTGCCAGTTGCTGGAATCACCGACATAGGTTTTAAACGGCGGCCGAGTACTGCCGCTAAACACTACGCGAGCTGCCTTTGATGTATCCATTAGTGGCTTTTCGTTAAGCTCATCAGCAATAATTTCTGCATCGCCGTAACTGAGACCCTGACCACGAGTCAGCAAAAAGTCACTGACCGGACGGGAGATATCCTCGCGATCCAGTTCGCTATTGGGCCAATCAAAAGAGAGCCTTCCGGTGAAATCGTAGCGCGCTTTGCCGGCACTATCTGCGACCATCACATCAGCTACACCAACGCCTTCAGAACCCGGCAACCAGGCCACAACAAAGGCATCAGAGCTATTCAACTCAGCATTTACCCACAGGGGACGGCCGGTCAAAAATACAGCTACCACCGGAATATTTTTTGCCTTCAGGGACTTGAGCAGTGCAAGATCCGCCTTATAGCCATCGCGATAGACTAGCGATTCAATATCACCCACACCTTCGGCATAGGGCTCTTCACCAAAAACGACTACAGCTACATCTGGCTTCTTAACCCAGCTGTCATCTGCACTCAGTTCAACCGAACCGCCATTACTTTCAACAGCTTGCTTGAGGCCAGCATAAATAGAGGTGGCGCCGGGGAAATCACTGTTCTTATTTTCAGTACCCTGCCAAGTGATAGTCCAACCACCGTTCTGCTTGCCGATATTGTCGGCGCCATCGCCGGTAACCAGAATATGTTGCTGGCCCTTTATGGGCAGCAGTTGGTTTTTGTTTTTCAGCAGCACTAAGGACTTGCGCACTGCGTCCCGGGCAATAGCACGGTGCTCAGGAGAGCCGATAATTTCTGCTTCACCAGCTAATTGACGGGTTGATGGAGCCCCTTTCTCGAAAAGACCGGCGCGAATTTTTATCCGCAATATACGCGTTACTGCATCGTCGATGCGCGACATTGCAATAATCCCGCTCTCAACCTGCTTAAGCATATTGCCAATCAGATTTCTCCAACCCTGAGGCACCATAATCAAATCTATGCCGGCATTAATGGCCTGAGCACAATTTTCCGTGGTACAGCCTTCAACCTGACCAATACCATCCCAATCGCTGACAACCAGACCGTCAAAACCGAGCTGACCTTTGAGAACATCAGTCAGTAGTTCTTTATGGCCGTGAAGCTTGCGCCCGTTCCAACTATTAAATGACACCATTACCGACTGCACGTCAGCATCTAGAGCACTGAGATAGCCCTGACCGTGCAACTCAAGTAGCTGATCTATATCCAGTATGGTATTGCCCTGATCGACACCGCGATAAGTACCGCCGTCACCAATCCAGTGCTTGGCTGTGGCCACCACTTTTGAGGGGTCTGAACCCAGCTCGCCGGGTTCACCCTGAATACCTTTAACAATCTCACCGGCATAGGCTTTGACTATTGCAGCATCGCTGCTATAGCCTTCATAAGAGCGTCCCCAGCGATTGTCCTTAACCACCGCTACAGTCGGCGCAAAGATCCAATCGATACCGGTTACAGCAACTTCGCGGGCTGTCACTTCGCCAATCTGGCGCAACAGCTGTGGGTCGTTTGCCGCACCCAAACCAATATTGTGGGGAAACAGCGTGGCACCGATGACATTGTTGTGGCCGTGGACCGCATCAGTACCCCAGATAACAGGAATTCCTGTACCACCGTTAGAGGTGTCTACAGAGGCATTGTAATAGGCATCGGCAAGATCAACCCAGTCTTGGATAGCCGAGTTTTTACGCTCGCCAGGAAAGGAGCCGCCGCCGTTAAGAATAGAACCAATATGGTATTTTTTAACATCAGAGGGAGAGACAAACTTAATCTCAGGCTGAATCATCTGGCCGACTTTTTGCTCGACGGTCATAGTCGCCAAAATCGCCGCCACGCGCTGTTCAACAGCGGCTGCCTTTTCTGCCGCATTGAGGTCCTGCGCAACCAGCTTTACCGGCATCATAGCGAATGCCAATCCAGCTACTAGTGTTACCAAGCCCTTCGCCAAGGCGTAATTTTTATCTTTTACCATTATTAACTCTAACCTACCCTTTTTGGAAAATCGTATAGCGCCGCTGAGCATTCAGGGTGCAATTTGCGTGGCTTTATTGGACCGCACCACTTTGCTGGCAAAACTATAAATAAACCATGCCTAGTACGTAGTCTTTCATGGACGGCTGTATGGTGGAAGATCAGATGAGATGGCGGGTTTAATCAATGCGTTGAGTGGGACCCTTGTGAGACATTCAGGAGAATAATGAAAGCTGTAGTTACCCAACTTACTGAAATAGGCTGCGAATTGCTTCCCGATAATTACGACTGACTCGCAGTGAATTACCATCCGCCAGATGCAGTAAACTGCCGCCCTTCTGCAATCGAGTAACACTGACCACTCGCTCAATATTGACCACGGTTGAGCGATGGATGCGAATAAACATTTTCTCGTCGAGTTTTTCCAGCAGCTCACGCAAGGTACTGCGCACAATGTGGGTTTCCCCAAGGGCGTGAACACACATATAGTCACCGGCGGCATCGACCCAATCAATATCATCAAAGGGCACCACTTTAACCATGCCAGAATCGCGGATCAGCAATTTGCGCTTGATACCCTGAGGTACGTCTTCCTCTGCGCTAGAGACAGCGCCAGACTCTTTATCCAGCCGCTTGTTGATCTCATCAATGGCACCGATCAAAGGGGTTTTTAGGCCGCCATCATTTTCCGGTGCCGAGTTCCGCTCAACCGCGCGCTGAACCGCGCGCTCAATGCGCTCTGGGTCAAAGGGCTTGAGTAAATAATCCACCGCATGCATATCAAAGGCATCGATGGCAAATTGATTGTAGGCGGTGGCAAAAATTACCATGGGCATGGTGTCAGACTGCATCGCCTTGACCACTTCAAAACCGTTAACCCCGGGCATCTGGATATCGAGAAAGATTAAATCCGGATGCAGCGAGCTGACGGCGGCGATCGCATCGCGACCATTGCTGCATTCGGCGATGATCTCCACATCCTCTATAGAGCTTAAAATAGAGCGCAAAAGATCCAGAGCCAGTGGCTCATCATCGACAATAATGGTTTTCAGTTTAGACATACTGATGGAGGGTCACCTCAAGTAATACTCAGCTATCTGCCGAGTCCAAGCTCGGCATTGCTTTCCGCAGTCTGCTTTTCCAGGGGCATCCGAATATAGATTGTCATGCCACCAGCATCAGGACTGCGCAGTTCAAATATATAATTGTCGCCATAAAAAGCACTCAATCGATCGACAGTATTCTTTAGGCCAATACCGGGACCCGACGCCATAGACTGCTTGCTAGCGTCTATACCAGGCCCAGTATCTGCCACCTCAATAATCAGGTGCTCATCTTCGAGTTTCGCGAAGACGCTAATCTTACCGCCTTTTTCAGCTGGAGCAATGGCATATTTAATCGAATTTTCCACTAGAGGCTGTAGTAGCAAGCTCGGAATCCTCACGCTGTGAGCCGCGGGATCAACATCAAACTCCAGCTGCAAGCGATCGGCAAAGCGGGTCTTTTCAATATCCAGATACAATTTTAGGGCACTGACTTCCTGCTCTAAGGTCACTCTTTTAATCGGATCATTATCCAGTGAATAGCGCAAAAAATTGCTCAGCTGCATAATCATGGTATTGGCATTCGCTGCACTGCGACCCACAACCAAGGCTGAAATGGCATTTAAAGTGTTAAACAGAAAGTGGGGGTTGAGCTGGTAGCGGAGCATTTTTAACTGCGCTTCCTGAGCAATGGTTTCAGCGCGGCTGCGCTTCAGCTGCTCCTCCTTGTTCTCGGCGGCAAAGTGCAGCAACGCCTCGTGTTCAGACTGTAACAATTGGTAGTATTTAATGCCGTGATAAAATGCCGCCCAACAGAGAAAAATCATAATGGAGCCAAATAACCAACCGCCAAAGTCTGCCCAGACATTAGTCTCATCAGTCATCCACAGAAACGTTCCTATGCGCAGTGCCGACCATATCAGAGAGCACAAAAGTACTGACACAACAGTTAACAGCAGACGCAGGGGAAGTGGTTTGTTCCAAAGATAATGGAACACAGAACGCAGTGGCCAGGACACAGCCACACCCATCACCGACTGTAATATAGTGTGCGAGATATAGGCAAAACTCTGCTGGTTGTACCACAGGGTCAGACTAAAAAAACTTATGAGGGAAAGACTAAACCAACCGATCACCTGCAAAAAAAGAAACTGCGTGTTGCGATCTCGATAGAGATTTCCAAACCAGGGATTGACAGTAGTCTGATTCATAGTAGTGCCTAGTGGCGTGACTTTATTCTTAAGGGTGTTTACGTTAGGGGCCCTATCATAGAGACTTGCAGTGAAAAGACAAATCACAACATTATCCAATCAGCGATTTGTTTTACTGCTAGAATTTCGCCTCTGACACCAACCAAAAGCCCACTCAAACTTATGACGTCAAATTCATCGCCAACATCCCACAAAGTGTCATTTATGAATATAGATGCTCTCAAGGCATCCCACCCAGGGGTGAGAAGGCTCAAGCGCCAACAGTCACACGCTGCCCACGGCAATAAAGTCTGGCGCTCGAGCTTTGTTTTAATCGACTATTTAAGTACCTGGGAGATTCCTGATCATGCAAAGGTCTTGGATATAGGCTGCGGCTGGGGACTCACCGGAATCTATTTGGCAAAAAATTATCAGGCTCAGGTCACCGGTGTGGATATAGATGCCAATGTTGAGCCCTTTCTAAAACTCCAGGCGAGTATTAATCAGTGCAGCGTTGAGTTTCAACAGCGCAGCTTTGAGTCCCTAGAAGATAATGAGCTGGCGCAATTCCACACTCTGATGGGCACGGATATCTGTTTCTGGGATGAGATGACCACACCACTATTTGAGCTTATTCAACGCGCTCGCGCAGCTGGTGTCGAGCAGGTGCTGATTGCCGACCCAGGTAGGCCGCCATTTTGGGACCTGGCTGATCGCTGTGTAGAGCTGTTGGGTGCCGAGGTGATCTCGCGCCGAATCGACCAGCCATGGAAAACCGAAAAATACATACTCGCCATCGGCGGTCGCGATTAACCACAGCGCCCACTCTTTAGTATTAGTATCAGCAGCAGTATCCAAAAAAACCCTTTTCACAAGACCAAAAAAAAACGCCCTTCTGTTCCTGAAGGGCGTTTTTCGTTTTGCCTACACTGCATTTGTTACCAGCTTAGAAAGCCATATTGAACTTGACACCATAGTGACGCGGCTTGCCCAGTGAGGCGCGCATAAAGCCAGGACCGCGATCGGCCCAGTTGCGCACAACTTCATCAGTGACATTGCGAACATAGAGCTCAACTGCCCAAGCGCTCTCTTCATTGATTAAACGAAGGGCTACGTCAGCAGTGGCATAGGCGTCTTGACCTGAGTGCAAGGCACCCTCGTCAAAGTTACCCTTATCAAAGAACATCTCATCCTGCCAGTGAGCCGAAACGATCGGGCTCAAACGCATACCATTGTGCAGGTACCAGTTGTGCTCATAGGTCACTGTGGCGGAGTACTCGGGAGACCAAGGCATGGCGTTGCCAATAAAGCTCTGGTAGCGGCCTTCGATATCGTTGCCATCAATGGTTCGAGTGGTTTTGTCAGGGCAGTTAGTTAACCCTAGCAGAGCACGCTCTAAACAGAACCAGTTGTCCTGAGAGTTATCCAACTCAGTGATCTCGGAGTCCAACCAAGCAACCCAACCGTTTACGCGACCGCCGTTATAGGGACGCCAGTCAAACTCAAGCTCAACGCCCATATTGCGCGTCTCACCAATATTCTGAGTAATCAGCGTACCAATATCGCGACCGACGATGACACAGTCACCTTCGCCAGTAGTACAGACACTGGTGCGACCTTCGGAATCAATGTAATCAGCAGGCACCTGAATCTCAGTGCCTACGCCAGTGATAGTGGCGTAAAAGGTATCCTGAAGATCAGTGTTATCCATCACGAAAACATTACCCAGCAGGTTTAACTTGCCATCGAGCATAGTGGCTTTGAAGCCCAGCTCATAAGTAATGTTATTTTCAGGATCGTAGTCAAACGTATCAGTGATATTACAGTCACAGATATCAACCGAATCACCAAAACCACCTGACTTATAACCTGTGGCAACGGAACCGTAGAGGAACAGGTCATCGTTTACTAGGTAATCAAATCCAACCTTCCAAGTGCCTTTACTCCAAGCACCTTTATGGCTGTTATCGGAATACTGCAGACGGTTGAGGAAACCATCGCCCGCGGTGCCCATAGTGCCGTCCAAAACATCAGACTGGTAGGGATTTATATCCGCGGTTGGAACAATGCCTAAGCGAGTCCAGCCCTCAAACCAAAATGAGTCAGCTGGGTTATATAAACCGATATTCGGCTGACGGTAGCCAGCCGTGATGTAGTTGCGGCCGCCAACATCTTCTTTGGTGTCATGGGTATAACGATAGCCCGCTGTTACGTTGAGCTTCTCATTAACCTTGTAATCAAACTGAACAAATCCAGCCAGTGACTCAACCAAACGCTCAGGCTGAACAAAGGACTGCGCCAGTGGAATAATGACACCACAGCAAAATGGGTCTTCAACATCAAAGCGGATTTCGTTATCTTCTTTCATATAGAAGACACCAGCAATCCACTGCAGGTTAGAATCAGACTGTGATTTGAGCTGCAGTTCAGAGACAACAGAACGGTAGTCGGAATAGTTGGTGCTCAGAGACAGATCGCTGAATGGCTGCATAGCCACATCGCCATAGCCTAGCGCCTCTAGCAACGGTAAGTTGTTCACCAGATTCGGGCACTCAACCATAGAACCATTACCGCCAGTACATCCGTCAGGTGCGGCATTATCATCATACCAAGTACGCATGGTACCGTAGGCAGGATGATCTGGGTCCGCATAGACTGTTGAGGCATCGTGCACCTGTGAACGCTTCTGCTGAGAATAGCCAACGCGACCTTCAAAGACCACGTCTTCGTTAATATCCCAAGTCAGAACAGAACGCAGACCCAACATGGTCATATCCATCTCACCGGGAACGTTAACACTGACATCATACTGATCTTGTTCACAGGCAAAGAAAGTGCCTTCGGCCTTTTCGCAATCCTTGAGGCTTAAACCGCCGGGTGACTTATCCTGAAAATAATCTGCGATCAAATCCAAGCTAACATCATTGGTTGGCTCAAAGCGCATACCCAAACGAGCACCACTGCGGTCAACCGAACCATAGGCATCGCTGTCGCTAACATCGCGATTGCGACGCTGATCGACATTGGGGATACCATCTGCAGCTACATCGAAAGCACCAGTAGTAGTGCCGTCGCCATCCGTGTCCCAAGCTAAATCGAACAAATCTGGAGTCTGGTTGTACCAGGTGTCAGCAGTCTCTTTCAAAACGCTGGCACGCAAGGCTAACTTGTCATTGACCGGCAAATTGAACCAGCCCTTAACAGTACGCTGTGCGTACTTACCCATTTCTACTTCAATCTTGCCTTCCTGCTGATCAAAGTTAGGACGTGCACTGATCACATTGACGCTACCAGCGGTTGAGTTGCGACCAAACAAAGTGCCCTGAGGACCACGACTGATCTCGACACGCTCAACGTCATACATCAACGCCAGACCGGCTTGTGGACGCGGCGAATAAAGGCCATCGAAGTGCATAGCAACAGTCGGATCACCAATCTCCGTGAAGTTGTTCGAAGTCAGACCACGGACAACAACCTGAACACCAGAATCAGTTGGCGACAGTGCGATCTGCATATTGGGAACCATATCGCCAATATCCAGCAGGTTCTTAACGCCCTGGTTATCCAGTGATTCCTGACCAAAGGCAGAGACTGCAACAGCAGTCTCCATCAGTGAGGTTTCACGCTTGGTGGAGGTAACAATGATCTCTTCAATGCCGTAGTCCTCGTCCATGCCCTCTTGGGCATAGGCGTTGAAACTGAGAGCCATCGCGGCAACCAACGTGTTTCTAACAATATTTATATTTTTCTTATACATAAATCTCTTTCCCCAAAAAAAATCTTACTTAACAACTCAATTTGTTGTGAAACCAGGTAGCGGCCGGTCTGCCTACTTTTTAAGAGTCGTCATTAGAACTGACAACTACAGAAACGTTGTCAAAATAGGCGTCGACGGTACAGACATCAGCGCCACAACCAGCCTTCAACTGCAGGCTAACTCCGCCATCTACGTTGGAATTAATGGCTTGAGTGTAGCTATAGTTGACCCACGAGCTAGTCGGAAACAGTGGGCCGCCACTCAGGATACCTTCACCATTAGTGGATCCCTCAGCGCTACCTTCGTGGAAAAACTGAACGAAAACCACGCCACCGGCGCCGGTAAGTTCACCTTTCAAGTCAAAGGAGATAGTCACGGTTTGATCGACAGCGATATCACCGGCAGCCATATTGGCCGCCTTAATCACTGCATTCATGTCAGTGTTTGAAGCCGAGAGCTTAGCCGAAAACGAACCAGACTCAGCCTCTTCGTCGACTACTGTTTTGCTGCCGCCGTCATAGACAGTCCAACCAGTAAAGTCGGCATCTTCAAAACCACCGTTAGTAATCAACTCGCCTGCCGCTGGAGTGCCACCGGTATCCGAGTTTTCCGGACAACCGTTGTAAGCTGTAGCAGCAGTCACGACAGGCTCATAACCAGTAACTATAAAGGTACGATTAGTATTTACGCCTGTAGTCAGACCACATGCTGCTGGAACCGCTTCCTGACCAACCCAAGCACCAAGAGTGTACTTGTACTCGTAGAGCTCAGCGGGATCCAGTGAAATGGTTAGCGTGTAGATACCGTCACCGTCTTCATCAGACAGCGGGTTACAGTCGCCACACCAGCTA
>Ga0206127_1003217_pt1 | contig 15313 bp, 15 predicted proteins | sample Helgoland_Spring_6_FD_148646 | JGI IMG/M metagenome (GOLD analysis project Ga0206127, IMG submission 148646) | Pelagic subsurface seawater microbial communities from Kabeltonne, Helgoland, North Sea - Helgoland_Spring_Bloom_20160419_1 | ecosystem: Environmental > Aquatic > Marine > Epipelagic ...
GCGTATTCAGTGGCTATTTCGAGGAGTTTTGGCATTTCGCTAACCTTACGTTTTCATTTAAGAATCTACGTAGTTAGTGGTGCCCCCACACGGACTCGATACATATAGTAGCTTTAACTTAAGTAATTGATTTTTATATATTAAAAAATATAGAGCAAAACACAAATTGTACCATATTTGCAAAATATTTAGTACCATATTTAGTTGCATACCAGCGCCCTACCCCACCCCTTCTGCTGCAAACCCACTGAAGAAGCTAAGCAGCACCGTATAGTGACCTGACACACCGTCAGAAAGTTCAACAGCAAGTTCGCTACCTGCTTATGTATTTGGACTGTGAAAAGACTAGCCTTCAACCGTGAGAGTAGGCTTGCACCTGCCAAAACTTTCGTAAGCTGCGTAGAAGGCTTCTTTAGCGTCACCAGCGTTAACCTCTGGCACGATAAGGCAATCATGCAACGACAGGCAGCCAATCCCTTTGTCTAATAAGTGGTTCATTGCACGAATGATGATGTCAGCCTCGTCCAGCATTAGCCGCATCCCCATGTCGGAATCTAAGTTCTTTAGTGCAGGATACACGGACACCAGAGGATCAACGTAGTCCGACCATTTCCGCCCAGAGATCAATTCAGCCTTCTTTTCATAAAAGCTATCAGGCCAACGATTTCGATCATATGAGACGCCATTGATAAGAACTTGGACAATAAGTTTTACAAGCTCTCGGTTTAATTCTGCCAGTGGGCCGTACTGATAAAAGTCGTCTGTAGCTGGAAGCTCAAAGCCAACATAATAATCATTTGATAGAAGCGTTAACGAAGAAGCATGAACATCAACCTCAACGGTAGGTTTGCCATCAATCAAAGTCATTTGTCGCCAGCCATTCTTCTTACTCGGCAGAATGAAATTCTGTGGGTAAATACGCCCGTGACAAAGAGCAGGGTCTTCCTTGAAACCAGAAATGTTGGTGTAAATGCGTTGATATTGTGGCTGTTCGCCCCATTCATCAGCCTTACCAAAGGGGAAGAAGGTGAAATCGTGGCCTAAGAGTTTATCGTTAAGTTCTTCCATCCGAGGCACAAGGTGTTTGGCGATCCACTTCTTCCATTTCGGGTTCACCATCCACTCAACATCCAATGGAGCTTTATCCAGATCGGTGTTTCCTCGCCGTATTTCGACGATTGGTTTCCGATAAGGCAGGGGCGTCAGTTTTATACTGCTAACCTGAAGTTTTACTAATGGCGAATATGAAGGGGCTTTGAAGCGGTAGCTACGATGGAGTTGACGTTCTCCGTGTCTTACGAGCCATCCAAGGTCAGTGAGGGCTTTCATTACGTCCCGCATAGCTCTGTATGGGATGCTGTATCTGAAGATGTCGTAATTTGATTTATTTAATAAGGTCCACATGACGTTATTGGGATCACTTCTTACAGCGCCCAAGATCGTACAGAAGGCGTTGAACCTGTGTTCGATAAAGTCTCTTCGTGGTTTCGCTGTAGGCCACTGCAACTGGTCAAATAGTTGCCTCACTGACTTATACTCAGGACGGCTTTCATGCAGCAGGTTGGAAGGTACTGCAAAAGTCCCACCAGAAGTACTTGGGTCGTTTGTTTTAGTCATACTTTTGCACCCCTACAGACACCAATCATATTTAGTTAAATGGGATTAGTATATGAACTAACCTACATACTACTTATATGAGTATAATAGACTAGAGTTTAACTATAGTATTAGAACCTATGGTTAAGAGTTGAAGAGGGTAGTCAGAGTTGAAAGTGAGCTTCCGATTATTGGCGTAAGCATACCATTACGGAACGGACCTGTGGGTCTTAGGTTGGTGCAACATTTATTCCGCACCAGTTCTCACTCATCTTAAGTAAATCGGTAACTGACAACTTCCCAAACTTGTTATTAACCACAAGAGTGTCGAAGAGGGTAACTTTCGCTACCCTCAACAAGTAATCTAATCCGTGTATTCCACTGCGTATTTACAACTACTAAGTTCGACATGTTTGTTGCCTTTCTTAGGGTTCGCACATGAAGCCAACACGCCAGCGAATAGGTCATGTTTATCTTCAAATTCAGAAGCACGTTCCACAAGAATGGTCTCTGGTGTTGTCGTATCTGTAAGGTTGGTAACTTTGGTTAACCTATAGCTTCTGCTTCTATCGGTTATTCTGCTGGCCCTGACACGATTGACCGCAAGTCGGTTTCCCTCGTGTTCATCTTGAAAGCCAAGTGATCTCGCAAGTATTTGCTCAATGTTCCAGATATGATTGTAAGTCATATGCCCCCCAATTAGGCGCACAAGGACTTCTACGTCATCTAGGTCAAACCCTTGTTCAGCTATGCGCTTTTCAAGGTTATAAGTGCTACCTACTTTGGTATCTTTGACGTGGTAGATGAAAACTTGCTTGTCACATATCGCATCACCAATATCGCCAAGTGGACGGGATAATTTCAGTGGTTGGTTATTCATTTGGTAATTCCTTTTGAGTTGTTTGCGGACGTACCCCAGCGGACATGTGTGCGTCCGTAGGTGTCCTTGATGTTCAACAGAGGGCGGTTGCCTGACTTGTTGGTTCGTTGGGTGATTGTGGTATCCACGACGAACAGAAGTGCGTCTGGGTTGATGCAGAGAAATCCATCGTGACCATGACGAATGGTTTGGATGCCTCGCATGTTTGCCTTGAGAGCGATCAGGTCCATTAGCTCGTCGTGTATGGGATGCTCGTGGTCAGTCTCGTCGATTGTCTTCCAGTTGACCGAGGGCGTTTCCAGATCATCAACAAACATCCACCAGTGCTGATATGGGGCGACAATCTGAAGAAGTGACGGTCTGGCATAGCCAAAGACCTTGATGTCTTCAAAAGGAACCTCACCCTGCGAACCATCACGATAGATCGTTCCGTAGGCCGTACTCACAGCGGGTACATGACGTCCTTTGGTCTCTGCTGGTGGCTCTGTTGTGAAGAACGCATTAAGCGGCCTGTAAGCCTCTCTGAGGGCGTACACCTCGGTTCCTTTGCCTCGCACTAGTACAGGTCCACAGAGGCACTCTAAGGCGGCTTTTACGGCCTCCTTGTCTCGCCTGTGGATGTGTTTGTAGCTGACTTTAAAGTCACCACTACGTTGCGCAAGAATTGCAGTAATTATGCGTTTGTTCTGTGTCTTTCCTTTGAGAGCTTTCTTACGAAGGTCTAGATGTTCACAGGCGTCTTCAATTAGGTTTTCTGCTGTCGAATTGTGGGCCAGCCACTTAATCATAAGCGTTGTTGTCATATGGTAATTCTCTTCTGTTGGGTTTGTAGAATGGGCCAAGCTCAAGCTCTTCAAGATGCTGGAGGCAGAGGCTGAAGTAGGTCGATCCATCGTGGTAGACCTTGGTGTCGCAGCCTTTGATGAGGCAGCGAGAGTTGTATGGAATATGCCAAGGTTGTGCGCCGTGGCGGTAGTTGGGATGGTTGGATCGGGCTTGCGCTATCCCGTCAGTTCTCTTGCTCACATGTGAGTTCCTTTCGGTTGTTGATGGGGGGATTTCGGTAGCCAATACGTTGACCGCCAGAAAACTGGTGAACGCAAAGAACACTCCAGCCGATTAGGGCCAGAGCGTCAGTACGTGTGAAAAGAAAAGTGCTGGAGGCGAAATCAAACACACTTTGCCAAATGTGATCTCAAGCCCCCAGCGAGTTGTTCCAGCGATTTGCCACCGCTAGAATTTCGGAAACTGTTTTAGGTTATAACTACAACCACAATATGTAGTGTTAATACTTATGAATCAGCACAATATGATGTGTGATTGAGGGGTTATAGCTTGGAACAAAACGGCTGTTTTGGCTGCGTTTTATGTATCCTCTGTCAAGGATTTATTTTAACTATTTGTAATTATTTTACATTTATTTGTACTTATTTGGTGGTCTGAAAAAAACCGAGGTGTTCCTGTGCATCTTCCTTATTTGTCGTCCCCGAGAGGCAATCTTCGCTGCGAAGCCAGATTTTCATCTTCACTGCTAAGTGATGAAAATTGGCACCGTAAAGCGTTGATGCCTTGAAGGATGACATATGAGGAATTTGCATCAGGAATACCGAGGAGAACGAGTATGGCGAAGCCATTCCTTATTGGGCGACCAGCCCACCACGAAAAGAACCAAAGTCCGAATTTAGCCGATGCCAAATCTAACAAAGCTGATAACCAGCATGCAGAAAATTCTGCAAGCACTCCCTCCTAACAAGGATACGCAGCAATAATTGGTGTGCACCAAATCTACCGCCAACCTACATTGGGCGACCAGCCCACACTCACAAATTCCCTCGGTGGGGTGTCTATATTTCCACTGGAGGGGTGGTCTTGAGTTGGAACCATTCCGACATTTGTCGGTTTGGTCTTGGTAAACTAAAGTTGGAACCATTGCAGTATTTTCTGCATTGATATGAACACCACTGAACACGTTAACCCCATTGATTCCATTGCATTTTAGCATGTTTTGACCCTCAGTAGAACGCTTAGTTTACCCCCCAGTTAACACTATGTTTCTCTGATTATCTTTTAGGGCAAATTATCTATATATAAAGCGAGTCCAAGGTTGAATATATATAAATTGATTGATATATTGGTTCCAGAAGAGGAATCGTCCATGAAACAGTTCATAAAATATTACCGTGTATCGACACGTAAGCAGGGCGACAGTGGTCTGGGGCTAGCTGCTCAAGAACGTGATATTGATCTTTATCTGTCCACTTATGCTGAGACTCCTTGGGAAGTCTTAGGTGAGTTTACTGATGTGCAGTCTGGTAATGATAGCGACAGACCTGAACTACAGAAGGCTATGGACTTAGCTGAGAAGACGGGGGCAATTCTTCTTGTTGCAAAGCTGGACAGGTTATCTCGCAAGGTGTCCTTTGTTTCAGCTATCATGGAACGCAAGAAGCTGAATCTTACAGTGGCCACCATGCCTAATGCTGATAAGTTTCAACTACACATCTATGCTGCTCTAGCTGAACAAGAACGTGAGTTCATCTCATTGCGTACCAAGCAAGCACTTGCTCCACTAAAAGGTACTGGCAAACTTGGCGGTAACAGAGGCAACATCGACAGAGCGAATGAAGCTGCTCGTAAAGTTGCTGACGACCATGCTGCTAAGGTTATGGATACGATTGTTCCACTCAAAGAAGCTGGGCGAACCCTGCAACAGATAGCTGACACGTTGAATAAGTCTGGTGTTCTGACCTCAAGAGGTGGTCAGTGGTATCCTACGACAGTGAGTAACATTTTGAAGAGAGTTGCTGCTGTTTGACGGTAGGTTGGTACAAGCACAGACAGCCTCACTCATGGCCACTATCTAGTGGGTAACATGACCTCAGATTGTCTCTTAGAGGCGCTGTAAGGACCTCTACGGTCTGTGGGTGGGACCCTCCAGATCATAGCGGGAAGAAACCGTCTGACCCGTTATCGCTGCCTGAATCCAAAACAAAGATTTACTTTCGGTCCACCTTGACCATTAAGACCATCTACGGCTCAATGAAGTCTCACCTTGGGAGTATTTCATGGCTACATTTAATCAGTTTATTGCATCACTTGAGCAAGACTTTGGCGAACAAGGCAAAGGCAAACCCTTTGAAGTCTTCTGCAAATGGTTCCTTGAGAATGATCCTGAGTGGTCAAAGACCGTCGATAAAGTTTGGCTCTGGGATGACTACCCGAACAAGTGGCAACGTCAGGACTTGGGGACTGACCTCGTCTTTAGGGACAACGATGGTCTGATCTGGGCCGTTCAAGCTAAGTGCTACGGCGAACATCGAACAACGACCAAAGGGGACATGAACTCCTTCCTTGCTGACACTGGCCGTAAAGAAGTTGATCGTCGTCTCTGGATGCAGACTACCAACAAAATGGAGGCCAAAGCTGAGAAGACCCTTAAGGGGCAAGACAAACCAGTCACCGTCTTCATGCTCAATGACTTCCGTGATGCACAAATAGAATACCCATCTTCTTTTGCTGATCTGCATCAAGCCAAGGTTAAAGACAAACCCACCCCTGACCCCCATCAGATCAAAGCTATTGCTGATGCTACTTCTGGTTTGCATTCTTCAGACCGTGGTCAGATGATTATGGCTTGTGGCACTGGTAAAACCTTTACCACCTTATGGATCAAGGAAGCCCTTGAATCTCATACCACACTGGTTCTGCTGCCCTCCTTAAGCCTGTTGTCTCAAACCATGCGAGAGTGGGCTTGGGCAGGTAACACTGACTTCGATATCCTCAATGTTTGCTCAGACAAATCAGTTGGAAAGAAAACTGAGGACATGAACCCCTCTGATGCTCCGTTTCCTGTTACGTCTGAGATTGAAGAGATTGCTAAGTTCCTGAAGCAACCAAAACCGAAGGTTATCTTCTGCACGTATCAATCCTCCGACCTGATTGCTCAGGCACAGCTTGATGGTTCAGTGCCTACGTTTGACCTAGCTGTAGCTGATGAAGCTCACAGGTGTGCAGGTAAGGCCGATGCTGGGTTTGCTACTATCCTTGATGCTGACAAGATCAGAGCTTCCAAACGCCTCTTCACCACAGCAACGCCAAGGTACTTTGGTAAAGCCATCAAGGATGAAGCTAAGGCACGTGACTTGGCTGTCGTTGGTATGGACAATGAGGCTGTGTTTGGTCCTGTCATTCATAAGCTGACATTTGGTCAGGCCATCGAACAGGAACTCCTGACGGACTACCAAGTCGTCATCGTTGGTGTTGATGAGCCGATGGTTAGGGAATGGATTGAGAACTACGAGATTGTCTCCACAGACCCTGACAACCAGACGGATGCTAGAACACTTGCAGCTAAGATCGGCATGTTGAAGTCTGTCAAAGACTACGACCTCAAACGGGTCATCTCATTCCATAGTCGTGTTGCTGGAGCCAAGCAGTTCTCAGATGAATTGGTTAATGTTGCTAACCTGATTGAACCAGCCAATAGACCTGAAGGTACCTTTCTGTCTGACTACGTCTCAGGTGCAATGAAAGCCGGAGACCGTAAGGAAAAGATCGACAGGCTTAAGGTTCTTGAGGGCTACGACAGAGGCATCCTGACCAATGCTAGATGCTTGGCTGAGGGTGTAGATGTTCCATCCCTTGATGGTGTTGCCTTCATTGATCCTAGGGGTAGTCAGGTCGAGATCATTCAGGCTGTTGGTCGTGCCATCAGGAAGGTTCGAGGGGCTAAGGTCCAGAAGAAGGGTACGATAGTTCTGCCTGTCTTCATTGAGGATGGGGATGACCACGAAACGTCCATTGAGGCCAGTAACTTCAAGCCTGTGTGGGACGTCCTGAAGGCTCTCAGGGCTCATGATGAAGTGTTGGCCGACATATTGGACCAGTACCGCACAAACATGGCTAAGAACGCCTCTCAGAGCCGTGAGAGTATCAGTGACAAGATCGTCTTTGATCTGCCTGTGTCTGTTGATGTGGAGTTCTCATCAGCACTCAGGACTGTGCTTGTTGAGGCCAGCACGACGTCTTGGGAGTTTTGGTTCGGGCTGTTGGAGCAGTTCAAGGAAGCTGAAGGCCATTGCAACGTGCCTAGAATCTATAAGCTAGATGGGTTTAACCTAGGAAGTTGGGCGAGCAATCAAAGAACTCTCAAAGACAGCATGTCCTCTGAACGTAGGCAAAGACTGGATGAAATAGGATTTGTTTGGGACCTTATTGCTGAACAATGGGAAGAAGGGTTCAATAAGCTGTTTCAGTACAAGGCAACTCAAGGTCACTGTCGAGTAGCCTATTACATTACCCTCGACGGATTTAAGCTTGGTATTTGGACTAGTACTCAGAGAAAAAGTCGAGACAGACTCCCCAGTGAATACAAGCAGAGACTGGATGACATAGGCTTTATATGGGACCCCCTCACTGAAGCTTGGGAAGAAGGGTTCAATAAGCTACTCCAATTCAAACAGGCCGAAGGTCATTGCAACACGGCTGCGAAGTATGAGTTTGATGGGTTTAACCTAGGAATGTGGGTCTCAACGCAAAGACCAAATAAAGACAGCATGTCCCCTGAACGTAAGCAGAGACTAGATGACATAGGCTTTGTTTGGGATGTTTTAGCTGAACAATGGGAAGAAGGGTTCAATAAGCTACTCCAATTCAAACAGACCGAAGGTCACTGTAGAGTACCCAGTGGCTTTAAGCTGGATGGATTTAAGCTTGGAGTATGGGTGTCGAGGCAGAGACTAGCCAAAGACAGGGTATCTCCTGAACGGAAGCAGAGACTAGATGACATAGGCTTTATATGGGACGCCCTTACTGAAGCTTGGGAAGATGGGTTCAATAAGCTACTCCAATTCAAACAGACCGAAGGTCACTGTAGAGTACCCCATGGCTTTAAGCTGGATGGATATAATCTTGGAGCATGGATATCGAAACATAGACAAGCCAAAGACAGCATGTCTCCTGAACGGAAGCAGAGACTAGATGACATAGGCTTTATATGGGACCCGCTTACTGAAGTTTGGGAAGAAGGGTTCAATAAGCTACTCCAATTCAAACAGACCGAAGGTCACTGCATCGTCCCTCAAAGCTTTAAGCTGGATGGATTTAAGCTTGGAGTATGGGTGTCGAAGCAGAGACTAGCCAAAGACAGGGTATCTCCTGAACGGAAGCAGAGACTAGATGACATAGGCTTTATATGGGACGCCCTTGCTGAAGCTTGGGAAGATGGGTTCAATTACCTTCTGCAGTTCAAAGAACGTGAAGGCCACTGCAGAGTACCTGCAAGACATACGTTAGACGATTATAGGCTTGGAGCTTGGGTTACAAAGCAGAGAACTGCCAAAGACAGCATGTCTCCTGAACGTGAGCAAAAACTAGATGCCATAGGTTTCATCTGGGACGTCTCGAAAGGCAAAACCTAATGGCAATCCAGACCCTCTCGTTCATCTCACTCATCCTGCGCCCATACGTGAAGCAGCCCATCAGCACTGACGGCTGGAAGACACTCTTTGCTCAGGTTGACCCTCATCGTAACTTTGATGGTGAACTCATGGCCTTTGGAGCAATGTCAGGACAGGATATAGACCGCATTATTCATGACCTCATTTCATTTGGCTACATTGGGCCAGATCAGGGTGACCAATCAGACATGGTGGTGTCGGATATGTTCTCAGGTTCAAGCAATATTCCGTCTTGGATAGAGTTGGTGGATGTAAAGTTCTTCGATGAAACTCAGCCACCAGTCCGAGCATGGAAGATGAAGGAATCTGGAGTGTATGATCTCATCAACTTTGAGGCTGACCTAAGCCTGCCAAGGAAAGGCTATCAGTGTGATTGGCCTCCATACATCGGCAAGATTCAATGACTAAGCTATTTGGAGACCATACGATGCTGAAATATGTCTTCATCTTGATAATGCTTCTTCCAGTTCATGCCTTTGCTGGAACAACAGAAAGCACCCTCCAGTACATTTTGGATGATTACCAAGCTCAATGCGTAGCTTCTCAAAAGGAGTCTATGGAGGCTGTTCCAGATGGTGAAGACCTCAGTGCTGTCAGTGTTAGTTTCATCTTAGAATAGTTCCTCTTGTTTGTATGGCCCACTGGATGATGAAGTTGCTGTCTGCGTTTCTTACCTTGATGTTCTTAGCCGCTACCCGATCACTTCATCCTCATTCAATGCGCATCCTTTCGGGGTTGAACGTAAGTCGAATGTCTTTCCATTGATCGTATTTGTCTCTGGGTAATTGGAAACCACGTGCTCCACAGCGGATAATCGCTCGCCTTGCGATCTCAAATGCTTGTTTTACAGAGGCGCTGGTTCCGCCTTCGCTGCCCACTTGGCGGATCGAAGACACAACTGGTTTGCCATCTTGGGTCAGGGACACCGCCACAACAACTGTAGTTTCGAGGGCCAAGCTAGATAGCGAACCGACGTTCCAACATTGTTGCACAGCCACGCTCAACGCCTCCTTTTCACCGACGGACAATGGCGGATTACTCGACAAACCTAGCTGCTTACGCAATTCTGCTACGCGTGATTTAATCGATGAGTTCAGTCTGGTTAGGCTAAGATTGTTTTTTTTTGCTCTAGCTAATTCAGTTTTGACTTCAGTCAATTCAGCCATAACTGCTGATATATTATTGTTTAGCTTGGGTTTAACAACTTCAATTACATGAGCTACACCATCAGTAATATCAACGCACTCAGATTTTTGATAACCTTGTGGTGATAGAACCTCTAAAACCCACTCACCTGATTTTCTTTCGCTTAAGTAAGCTGAGCCATCGTTTTCCCATCGCCATCCATCACTTGTTTTTGAGAGTGGAAAACCCGATGCAAAAGCCCAGCCTTCCTCCGTCTCTTGAAGCGCCAAGGTGTTACCATCACAAATGAAGGCTCTGATACCGTCGGTTAAATCAACATCAGCCTTTGCAGCCTGTGATGAAATGCCAAACACCAAAGCAATCAGCGTCAGAGCTTTAAGAGATCGCCGTATCATTTTATTTATCCTCAATCAGGGAACCAATTAGCTCCACTTACACAACCCAGCAACATTGTGTCCAATCTCAGCCAATACAGCAACGACTACGGCACTAAGCAATCCACTCGCTAGGATTGCAAATGCCAAAAGTACATTACCGTCCAAAAATAAAATCAGAAAAGCAACAACGCTGCAGATCGCAATTATAGCAGCACAAAAATTAGCTGCTGATGCCGCAGTTGTTGTAGGTTTATACTGCAATGGTCCCTCAGTTGTTGCAGCCGCACTTATGATCCCAGGCGTGGGTTCCCTCCAATTATAATGCCCTTCGGGCCAGCTATTTTGTTTTACACAATCTGAACAGCGGCGGTGTTTGTCGCCCTCCCAAAACCCTACTTTTTTGTCACAGACGATACATTCAACCAAGTTTATCTCCTTATTTACACTCGAACATCATAGCAGTTCCCAAAGCTATTAGTATCAATCAAGATAAAGGCCTTCATACCCAAACTCAACGCATGATTTGGCTGCTAGATCGTCTGACAATTTTTTATTAACTGCCTGCTTCGTCATTACTCCATCGACTTCAAGAATTTCAATTTGAGTGTCCAAAACATCTTTGTTTAAACTAAGTTCCAAAAGTAGCAGACTTACTACTTCAGCAGATAAAACAGCCTTTTTCTCACCTTCTGAAAATACTAAATTAGGATGACCCATTTGATTAAAAGCATCAACACAGCTTTGATTAAGCAGAGCTTCTGATTTCTTACTTGCGTAAAGTTTAGTGCAAACCTCGTGCGTATCATTAAGGATTAAACTCTGGTTTTGTTGCTCAAAGCGCTTGGTGATAGCATCAAGCTCAATACTAGTGTTTGAGCTTTTGGCCTGCACGCAAGATTTTTGCTTTTCTATCTTCCTCAAGCCAGCCTTAAGAGAAGTTAATTGGTCTTTAACTTTCTGTCTCGCATCAGCAGCTACCTTTTCACGCTCTAATTCAGCTACCGCTTCTTCTGCTTTTCGTTTTCGCTTTTCAGCGGCAACCTCTTGCTTCCTTTTTGCCTCTGCAGCTTTGACTTTTTGCTCTTTTGAAGCCTCTACCCAACGAAGCTGCCGAAAGACCATTCTAGTGTTAGATACCGCACTCACACAATTCTCCGCTTTTTCACGAACTCTGGGTGAGATGATCTTTATATTTAGTATTATGTCTGCAAATTCTTGGATTTTAGCAGTGTCACCCTTGGCAATAGCGGCTTCACAAGCATCATAAACGTATGCTGATGATGATGACGCAAGGGCAACAAAGAGAAATGTTATTAAAGTTTGTAGTTTCTTCATAACCTAATCCTCAATCACAACAGCAGTACCACTCGCCACCAGCATAACCATAGAGCCAGCAGAACTTAACTCAACATAGTCTAGGTCAACTCCAACAACGGCATTGGCTCCAACCTCATATGCTTCCTTCTTAAGTTCGTAGAGGACAGTCTTGCGTGAGTCCCTCATAGTCTTCTGTACGGCCTCTGAGCGACCGCCAACGATGTCTCTGACGCCAGCGAATAAATCTTTAAAGATGTTCATACCAAAGGCGCACTCTGCGGTTACGATCTCAATGCGCTTGGTTATCTTTAGGTCAGGGGCTGTCTCTGTGGTGAGGACTATGGAGTTGATTTGCGCTGAGAGTTGCTCGTTTGCTTTGTCGGCTTCTTTATGGGCTGCTGATTTCCAGATGTCTTGTGCTTTTGTGACGCTCAATCCTTCAGCCTGTTTTGAATTGAAATTGGCATTATGACATGAGTTGCAGATATCGCTTCCACCATCTAGCCAGCTGACTTTTTTACCACATTCCTTGCACAAGGCCATTATAAAGCTCCCTCTTTAGTCTCAATTACAACAGCAGTTCCAGAAGCCATCATCATCATCATGCTAATCCCACCAATGGTCACAGTAGATAAGTCGAGATCAACTGCAACAATAGCATTAGCACCAATTTCGTGCGCCTTGGCTTTAAGGTTTTGGGTGCTTTTCACTCGTAGCTCATCCAGCTGCTTCTCTAACTCATTAGAGCGGCCCTTAACTGGGTTCATAAAGCCGACAAACATGTCTTTAAAGTTGTTGATCTCAAAGGCAGCTTGAGCAGAGATTACATCAATGCGCTTGGTGATGTTCAGGTTGGGGGCAGTCTCTGTGGTGAGAAGAATGGCTTCTATCTTTTTTAACAGTTGTGCATTTTCTTTTTCAGCTTCTGCCACTTGTTGTTTTGATGTGGCTATGGCGACTTCATCCAAGCCTTGGTTGGCTCTGGAGGTAGAAGTGCAAGCAACGCAATTACCTGCATAGCTTTTAGCGTTCATCTTATCTGCAAACCCCATACTCTTCTTACAGGTAACGCACTCCACCATTATAAAGCTCCTCAATTTCAAATAATAACGTGATAGCCATCACTGGCCTCTTAACAAGAATTATTAACCAGTTTGGCAATGTTAGTAAAAATCTCAGTCAGCAAACCCAAGAGTACTGCGCTAAAGCATCCGCCTATAAACATTATCATGGCTAAGAAGGCGTCTCCATCTGCGGCAGTCACAAAGGTAGCTATAAATGTACAAATAAATGTCAGCGCAACGATTGCCCAAGCTAGTGATGTGAAAGCTGTTGCTGCGGATGTCTAACCGTCAGATGCCGTTTGACCACTTGGCTTGTTATTCTTTGAACTTTGTATTGCAAAGGATTGCGCCGTTCATATAGTCACCATACAGATTAGCACCACTCAGATCAGCACCCTTCAGATTAGCACCACTCAGATCGCACTTCACACACTCATTTGTATCCTTCAACTTCTGTAGATCAGCAGGATCAAAAGCAGATGCACTACTGGCAAACATGGTTGCTGCTACGGTCAGTGCTGTCAGTGTACTTTTCATCTCAGAATAACTCCTCTTGTTAACCTTAGTTTCACTCAAGACGTCTGAAGTATCAAACGGATATTATTGAGTGGATGTAACCTGATTTTTGACTTCAATCAGGAGCGGAAGTCGCCCCAGTCTTCACAGGCAAGAGCAGCAAGTTGGTTCTCCAACATATTCTTAGCTGGGTAAGCTGAGCCATATGCCTGAGCGACAGCACTGCTCTGTTTGGTTTTATGGGCAATCAGGTAGTCTCTTTCCGCAATATGCACTCTAGCTGCATCTAGCCTGTCCTGCCATGTATGACGAGCGCTATGAGCCGTTACACCATCCCTCGTTATGCCAGCTATTTTTCGTACTTTGTTAGCTTCAGCAGACGCCCTGTCACGACCAGACTTGATATTAGCAAACTCAGGAAAGACAGGATCAGTGGGATTGTCGGACATCTCATAGTTTCTGAGAGCTTCTAGCAGAGGCCCTACCAATGGAATGTTTGCTTGGATACCATCCTTATCCAGTCGTCTAATGCTATTATGACGAAGGTACATTGTTGGGATGTTTTCTGTCAGATTAACGTCTCGTACCTCTAGTCCATAGGCGTCGCTAATCCTGCACCCAGTATACAGCAAGAAGAGAAGTAACAGTCTGACGTGATCCTCAGCCTCGTAGGCCGCTTGCTCGTATTTACGGAACTCTTCTGGATTGAAGGGCCACTTCTTATTCGCCAACTGTTCCTCACGCTTCTTGTTTCGCAGCTTGTAGAAAGGGTTACGCATGAGATGATTGTCGATGTACAACCCTTGCCCTTTCTCAATGATATGAGAGAACACCGCACTGGGGTAACGTAGGTTGGTATCTCCCGTGCCTGAGTCTGGATGTTGCTTCCGCAGATAGCTTCTAAAGGCAGTGGCCTCTTCCACGGTGATACTCGTAACCTCCCGTTGAAAGCCCTTAGCGGTTCTTCCACCTTCAATGAACGATGCAAACTGAGCCAATACACGCTTAGTGTTCGTGGTTTGTGACTGAATGGTACGAGGGTTTCCACCAATCTTAGCCTCAGCATAAGCCTCAAGGTATGAGTTCATTGCGTCCATTAGAGTTGGATTGAGCGTCGTTGCAACACGACCAGCAACAACACCTTCTGTAACACCTGCAACTGTCGTCTTGCTTTGAGCTTTATAAGGCGTCTGATAATTGGGCTGACCCCACTTACCGCTTCGGTAATCCTTTTGGCGCTGGTCTTCGTCAATCAGTTCATCAGCAGCCAAATCGTAGTAGAGTTCTTTCTGTTCCAAATATACACGTTCAGCCTCCTTAAACTCAGCGTACTCTTCAACCGTATGCCCTGCCTTCAAGACGGGAGCCTGATCGGGATGAATACCCCAAGAGCGAACCCTATTATCAGCAATGTTACGAATATCTTGAGGAGCTAAATCAATGCCGCCTTCGAGCAATTTTGTTAGCTTCATCTTTGTGGCATTAAAGTCTGCAAGAACAATCGAACAGCGTGTAAGAGCAGTCGCCTCATCCTTGGTTTCTAGTGCAACCTTTACCTCACGCTTACCCCAAAGAGTTCGTAGGTTCTCAGGCACCTGCTTACGAAAGGAATAGAAGCCAGTCGAAGACCGTTTCATGCCGTTCTTTTGTTTGATCTGCCGCATATCTTGTACCAACTTAGTACCATTCGTTAGTACCAAATAGGTTTAAACGCCCATGCAGGTCAATGCTTTATGGCTATTTAAGGATTAAATGGTGCCCCCACACGGACTCGAACCGCGGACCTACTGATTACAAATCAGTTGCTCTACCAGCTGAGCTATAGGGGCATAGAGGGTCGTTTAATGAGATTTTTCAGGTCGTGCAAGATGAAAAATGGTCCTGCAATAAGGTTTTCTTCTTTTGGCAAATTGGTATAAGAAAAAACCAACTTTTTAAGGGATTAGACGGCATATGCAG
>Ga0206127_1003220_pt1 | contig 15303 bp, 8 predicted proteins | sample Helgoland_Spring_6_FD_148646 | JGI IMG/M metagenome (GOLD analysis project Ga0206127, IMG submission 148646) | Pelagic subsurface seawater microbial communities from Kabeltonne, Helgoland, North Sea - Helgoland_Spring_Bloom_20160419_1 | ecosystem: Environmental > Aquatic > Marine > Epipelagic ...
AAAAACTCAAGCAGCAGGGGCTCCGGCGGGGACAGTATCGCCACACGGTTTTCTCGCGAGAGAATCAAGACTGTTACACCTGCGGAGAAACCATTCTCAAAGAGGCGATTTCGTCGCGCCGTCTTTATTGGTGTCCGCTTTGCCAATATTAGATAGAAAGCTCAGCACAGAACTCAAATGCCATGAATGACACAGTAGTAACGCAGCTTGATAGCAAGCAGCTACCCGCCTGGCTATTGGGCGAATTGCGTTCCGATCAAGCGGGCGAAACCGGCGCTGTCGCTATTTACCGCGGAATACTGTGGGTCAGCAAAGATGCGTCAATCAGGCGCTTCGCTGAACATCATTTGTTGACAGAGCAGGATCACCTTCAAAAGATAGACTCTGTAATTCCTGCCAAGTCGCGCAGCCGTCTGCTGCCATTGTGGCGCGCAGCTGGCTTTGTCACTGGCGCTCTGCCAAGTTTGTTCAGCGCGCGCGCGATTTATGCCACCATCGCAGCTGTTGAAACGTTTGTTGATGAGCACTATTTGCAACAAATAGAGCGCCTAGACCGAGAGAATCTTTTTCCAGAGCTCAGAGACCTGCTCGCAAACTGCCGAGAGGATGAAATTGGCCACAAGCAAGAGGCCGAACTAGCCTTGGGCTCAGCCAATCATTTTGGCCTACGCGTCTGGTGCAAGATTGTTGATTTTGGATCACGCGCCGCCGTGACGATAGAGCGGCGCTAGCTGCCGAGTCCCACCAGACAATGAAGTCGTCTATCGAAGTCCTCTATCGAATCTCTCTATCAAAACCCTCTATCAGAACCCTCTATAGAAACGCTCTATAGAAACCCGCTATCAAATCCCGCTATCGAGTCCTATTTCCAATCCTTCTATCGAACTCTGCTAGCGCACTCCTCCAGCGCAAACTGCCAGCCAACTCTACTTGCAGATTCCGTTCTTCGCGAGCGCGCCTGCACACTTCACTTCCTATAATTTTCATGGAATCATCTAGAGACTAATTTCCTGCACTCGAACGGAGACTGCCCCAATGAATTTTGCGCCTAAATCGGTTTACGCTCGAGGGGTACTCGCTCGGCCACTTACCTCTCCTCTTGCCTCTCGTCTTGCCTCTCTAATTACCCCTCTGCTTATCGCGCTGCTTGCACTCATCACATTGCCCGCGTCCGCCGCGAGCGCAGGATTCGAATCAACCGCGCTAGACCGTTATGTGCAAACACCCGATGACAACTACCGCTACGAAGTCGTCGAGGTCGTTTCTGGCGAGGTTCGGGGCGAGGCTTATAAAACCTACATCGTCGAGATGGTCAGCCAGCAGTGGCTCACCGAGGCCGAGGTGAATCTGCCGCTGTGGGTGCATGAGCTGGTGATTACCGTGCCCGCCGGCGTCACTAGCGACATCGGCTTTCTTTACCTTACCGGCGGCAACAACGAGGGGAATCGCCGCAGCGCGGCGCCCGCAAGCGACATTAAGCGCGCGCTGCAGACTGGCACCGTAGTGTCGACACTCTACGGCGTGCCGAGCCAGCCCCTCGTGTTCGCCGATGACGATGGGCGCAGGCGCAGCGAAGACGGCATCATCGCCTACACCTGGGATAAGTATCTGCGCACCGGCGATGATAAGTGGCCTCTGCGTCTACCTATGACCAAAGCCGCCGTGCGCGCGATGGATACCATCACCGACCTGATGCTGACCGAGGCGAGCCCCGCAGCCACAGTCGATCAGTTTGTCGTGGCCGGCGGTTCAAAGCGCGGCTGGACAACATGGACCACCGCTGCTGTCGACTCGCGGGTCATTGCGATCATGCCGATTGTGATTGACGTGCTAAATTTAGAGGAGAGCTTCAAGCATCACTTTAGCGTCTACGGCGCCTACTCCCTCGCTGTAAGCGATTACGTGCTAAATGGCAATATCGCCTGGATGGGCACCCCCGAATTCGCCGCGCTTATGAAAATCGTCGAGCCCTTCGAATATCGCGACCGCCTCACCTTGCCCAAGTTTTTGCTCAATTCCACCGGAGACGAGTTCTTCATCCCCGACTCTTGGCGCTTCTATTGGGATGAACTGGTCGGTGAGAAACACCTGCGCTATGTTCCTAATTCTAACCACAGCATGGCGGAAACAGACGTAATGAACAGCGTTGATGCGTGGTACCACGCCGTGGTGAAAAACGTGCAAATGCCGCGCTACAACTGGGAGGTCGCTGGCGACGGAACGATTACCGTGTTCACCCTCGATGAGCCACTTGAGGTGCTTTTGTGGCAAGCGCGCAATCCGAACGAACGCAACTTTATGCAAGCTCAAATCGGCCGCGCCTACACCTCCACTGCCCTGGCCGAGAAAGAGCCCGGCGTCTATCAGATAAAGCTCGATCCGCCCGAGACCGGCTATACTGCCTACTATGTTGAGCTAGCATTCCCTAGCGGCACGGTAGAGCCGCTAAAATTCAGCACGGGGGTCAAGGTGGTGCCAGATGTTGTTGAGCACGAGTGGAAGATGGCGCCGGCGAGTGCGAGGGAGTAAATGCTGAAGACTTAATCAGGAAATGTTGGCGGAAGAGACAGGAGTCGAACAGTGATTTAATACCATTATTAATCAATAACTTATATGATAAAATGGTGCGATTCTCCTGTTAGTACCCGCACCAGTACCCAAGATCAGTTTTGGCACCGGGCACCCAACTCACGCCCTATTTCTTCCAATAATCACGAAGCCGTTCCTTAGCTAGCCCTCGTTCGGTCCTGTTTACGTGAATAGCAATGAGCATAGATAAAATTGACAGGGGCTCAGGGATCTCATAGCTTTCACTGAGTTTTATACTGGTTTTAAAATGTCGAAACAAATTCTACTAATAGCACTCTTCTACTTATTTGCCATTCCTAAGATTTTCGCTCAAGTAAGCGAGTATCGAGGACAAACGTCCACCGGTGCCTACTATAAAATTGAGGTGCCGCAGGCATGGCTGCCAGAAGATGGTTTGGTTATCTGGAATCACGGGTATCAGGGATATACTCAAACTTCGCCGGATTCTAACCCCTCCTTGGGACCACTTGCAGATGTTGCTCTAGAGCAAGGTTACGCCATTGCAGCATCCAGTTTTAGTCAAACCGGATGGGCGGTATTCAACTCTCACATTGACAATCAGCAACTGTTTGAAAAATTTGTTGAGCTAGTTGGTATGCCGGACAAGGTATTCATTCAAGGTGGCTCTATGGGAGGAATAGTCAGCTTGCGAGATATTGAGTCAGGACTCATTCCTAATGTAGATGGTGCTTTATTATTCTGCGGTGCTGTCGCCGGTGCTCAAAATTGGTACAACGCCTTCGACCTGCGCATGATTTATGAGGCTGTCTGTGAAGACGTCTCAGGTGCCGGCTTACCCACCCAATCCTGGTACGAGCAGCCTAGTTTGGTGCGTGGGGAACTCGACTTTCTTGATTCCTTAGAGCGATGCACTGGCTTAATAACCAGCGAACAAGTAGGCGGAGTGCTAGGTGCGCTGTTACGTAGCAGCGACCAGAATGAACGACTAAATAGAATTCTGGATATTACTCAGATTGATATAAGCTTTCTATTGCTAAACCTTGGTTATGCAGTATTTGAATTACCGAGCCTAGTTAATCATCCGAAAAAATTAAACGGTTTGCTTCCTTTTGATAACGCCGCAGTAGACTACGGTGATGCAGACATTAATTTGCGCGTTAAGCGCAATGCAGCCCTACCATCCTCACGACAACTGCTACTCGAAAACTACAGTCCTTCTGGCAATATAAGAGATACCAAAATTGTTTCTATCCATACCTCGAGGGATGACCTAGTCAGCGTCGGTAATCAGCGATTATTACGCGACTTGATTCCGGCATCACAACTATCGATCGCAGTTGCTGTGGAGGAGGAGCCTAGCCATTGTGGATTTAGTTATGACGAGAGCCTCTCCGCCTGGAACAGTCTTCGCAGCTGGGTCGATGGCGGTGCGCAGCCTAACGCACAGGACATTCAACATACTTGCAAAAAAAATAATTCAGATACAGGCCAATGCCGTTTTGATTTTTCCTTTGAACTTCCAAGTTCCGCATTAATTTTTCCAAGAAATTTTTCAGCACCCACTCTCGGCACCAACAGTTATGATTCCGCTACCAGCACAATTTCTATTGAAGCTCTAAAACAAGCAGGCGAACCCGGGAGTTACAATCTTGAGCTTGTGCCATCGCTTCAAAACGACTCTGTATTTAATTTGGGAGATATCGAATTTATTGTCGATGTAGGCTCATGGCAACATCAAGCGTTGTTCCTGCCAGACCAGCAAATGTTATACCTGCCCAGCCTAAAAATTCTTCCTTGGGCCAAGAACGATCCTAAGTATAACGTATTTATGTACTACACAAATGAATCAGGTCAAGAAACCTTGAAGCTATTGGAATTTGAAACGACCAATGATTAGCCACTTAAGGCAAAAATCTAACTTTATTTGCAAGGCTTATGCGGTACGGGAATCCTCTAAAATTAATAGGAGCGTCTCTGAGCGTCAAACACTGTATCTCCAACAATCACCCCTCGATCGTCCAGTAACCGCTTGATCTGCATATTCAGGGCCTCTGTTTGACGCCAAAACCTGTATTGTAACACCGCGTGTCAAGCTGACTCAGTCCCCACCCCCTAAAACCTCAAAATGACCATATCCAGACCCCACTCCCGGGGGTACCCCCACTTGCACAGAAAGGTTCCCTATTTTGCTAGTGCATACTATTCTATTGGGAAAATTGAGATGGCTGAGGAAAAACTATGAGTGATTGGGGTCCAAATCAATACCTTTCTGAGCTAATTGCTAACGCACAAGCTGCTACTGTCCGAATAACAAAATCAACCGCTGTAATGATTTCGGACCGTTACGGCATAACTGCTGCTCACTCCCCGCTTGACGAAAACAATGAAATAACACCTGGCCTTACTGCTCAAAATATGTGGGGCGAAGTCAGAAACATTATTAATGTCTTTTATACAGTTGATGAAGATTTTGCCATCATTGAGTTGGAGTCTCCCTTCGAGCATAACTACTCCGTCAAGTTAGCTGATGAGAATGCTCAAGCAGGAGATGTAGTCTTCGCTGTTGGACACCCCTACACGGTCGCAAATGCAGGCGTAGGTTGGGCTGTTTCTTTTGGAGAGAGATCTGGCATTGATTCGGGAGACTACTGGATCGACGCAAACATATTGCAAGTTGAGGGAGGGAATTCGGGGGGAGGAGTTTTTAATGAAAATGGCGAATTGATTGGAATTGTCTCTGTATCATGGTACGAAGAAGCCCATGAGCCCGATGCTGCGTCTCCTTATTATCTAGACAATGGGGTTGTAGACGGCATTTTGGACGTTATTAATTTCCGTAACACAGCAGGGACAATCAAGCTCGAATTCATAAAAGATTTTCTTGCTCAATATGAAGTTGAGAATAAACCCAACTTAGCTACTGAAGCGGATCTTCCTGAGAACCTTCCTGACCCTTATCAGCAAATCTTAACAGACGAACAAGTTAAGATAATTTCAACCAAAAGCGCGACCGATAAACTCTCCAATGTTTTGATATCGAACAAAGGAGCTACTTCAAAAGATTCGAATGAGTTTAAATCAGGCGGAAGCGGCACGATAATTCACGATGGTCTAATACTAACTGTAGCTCATGCTTTAGATGGAAGGTATGAAGCCAGCATTGGATTTTACGATGGGAAAATTGACGCAGACGCAAAGACTTATGCTATCTCTCATTTTGGAGACTTTGGATTAGTCGCCTCAGATGTACTACTCTCGACTGAATACCCTGTCCAAGAGATCGCGGTATCCAACCCAGAGGCTCTTGATCCTGTTTACTTCATCGGTGGGCCTAGAAGATCCTACCAAGATTTAGGTGGGTGGATAGTATCGACTGGTTATAAAACTGAAACCAATGATACGAGTTATGTCTCTGGATTGTTCGATTCAGGAGGTCATTCAGGAGGAGGAGTCTTTGATTTTAACTCTGATCTTGTTGGAACAGTAGCCACTGGGTGGGGAGGCATAGGAGGAAGTCAGTCTTTATTAGTAGATCGACAAGATCCTCATAATACTTCTTATGCGCCTACTATACCTTCTAACTGGGTAAATACCGGCAGCTCGGATTTCTTCTACTTAAAAAGTTTCGTCAGCGAACAGAGTCCCTCTTCGATCAACATAAACTCTACAGACTATTTTGTTGTGGGCGCCATAGCTTTCGACGGCTCGATCTTTTCATATGGATGGCAAACAAAGAATGCGGAAAACAATGGGTTTATCACTAAATATGATGGCCAAGGAAACCTAGACAAAAGATGGGGAAATGATGGAACGCTGATTATTAATTTGTCGCAGAATGATCAAATTAAGAGTTTGCTAGAAATTGATGGTGAGTTAGTCGCAGTAGGTGAAACACAAATAAGCGCAGTGCAAAATATTTTTGAGGTCCAGATAACCTCAAATGGTTTGCTAAGTGAAAGTAACTTAAATTCGCCTGTTTTTTACGAAAATAGTTCAAATACTAACATTAAATCTGTCTTCGAATATAACGACTCTATATATATAGCAGGTAACACTCATAACTCATCCAATTCAGACATAGCTCTGATTAAGATCACCGACGGTAAAATTGATAACGCCTTCGGAGATCATGGAAGATTAGAACTCATAGCATCAACATCAACAGAATCAGTCTCTCAGATTTTCGTCGATGACAGAGGAATCTTTCTTGTCTCAACATCTGATGCATTAGATGGAATCTGGAGTTATCAGGTCAATAAATTTACGTTAAGTGGTGAAGTAGATACTAGCTTTGGTGATCAGGGTTCAGTTGTAATCGATTTTGAAAATGAGTTTAATTTCTCAAGCAATATCTTAGTCAGTGACCAACACATCTATATTTTTGGGCACACAACCTACTCTGCAGATGAAACACCCCTTATAACAAGATTGAACCTTGATGGTTCGCTCGACACGACCTTTGGCGATGATGGAGTTTTGTTCTTAGAGATCGATGCAGGGGGTAACGAGTTTATCAAAGATGCCAAATTAGTAGGCGACAGTATTGTTCTTTTAACTCATGGAACAAATAAACTTAAGGCTAATGAGGGTTGGGGGGATTTTCATCAATCCTTTAGTAGGCTGTCAAAAGTTGTCTCAATTTCACTCGAAGGTTCGTTGCTATCTAACCAAATTTATAATTCTGATTTAAATTATATTCCAACAGCATTTGTAAAAAACTCCCCTGATAATACTTTTATAGGCAGTCTTTTAGGATACTCCGGCTACGATCAATTTATCTCATCGGCCATCAGCAGATATCTGAGTGACGGCAATGTTTCCGGCCAAATAGATTTGAAGCCAGAAATATTACTTCCTGGTCAAACTTTAACAGGTACAGATCGTGATGAAAGATTACTGGGGTATGACGTTGCTACTCATTTCTATGGCATGGGAGGCGATGATATATTTTTGCCTACCTCAGGGATATCAGAGTTCCAGTATTCTGAAGGAATTTATGCTGATGGCGGCCTAGGTGACGATAGGCTATACGGCACTTGGTTCGCCGACACTTTAATAGGTGGAGGTGGATTTGACCATCTCTCAGGGCAAGCGGGAGACGATCAACTTTTTGCTAGTCTAGACGGTGGAGAATTGCATGGACATGGCGGAAATGACACAGCTTTCATTCCATACTCGATCTCAGAATTCGGGCGATTTAGCAAAATGGACCCCACTGATGTGAATGCCGCTGCTACGATTTACCTTCGTTCAAATCCTAGCTTAATTTACGACTTATTTTCGATTGAGAATATTGTATTTAGTGATTGGAGCGGCACTTTCTCTGAACTTAGTTCAACTCTAAGTATCCCCAAAGAAGATAAATTGGAAATTACCATACATCCTTATTTAGATGCGTTTGTTTCTTATTATAAGATTGATCTTTCGATTACAGCAGGAACAGCGCACAATTATATTTTTGTTCGCGACGGAGATGATATTGTAGATGGCGGCTTGGGTGATGATAGGATCTATACAGGCAATGGAGATGATACGCTAATCGGGGGTCCGGGTGATGATACTCTTGATGGGGCTGACGGACTGGATAAAGTTGTCTATGATGACAATTATGAGGATGTGACTGTAACTAAAACTTCTTCGGGTTGGGAGATTATTTCTAAATCGGGTACAGACACTCTTGCTGGGATTGAGCGACTTGAGTTTGCCGATAAGAATATAGCTCTAGACATTGATGGAAACGCAGGAGCGGTTGCTAAGCTGCTCGGTGCTTTTCTTGGAGCTGAAGGAGTCAAAATCACGGAGTATGTCACAATTGGATTAGAAGCATTGGATAGTGGCACCAGCTTTGAAGACTTACTTCGGTTGGCCTTAGACACTGTTTTAGGATCGAGCCCCTCTGGCAATGAACTGATAAGTATTTTTTATGAGAATCTTACCGGCCAGACAGCACCCCAAGACATTCTTGATACTTATGCAACACTCATTGATTCAGGCTCATTAACTCCCCTTGAACTTGCCACTCAGGTTGCTGAGCACTCCCTCAATGCTGAAAGTATCGATCTGATTGGGCTTGCCATAACCGGGCTTGAGTACGTTTAGCTTGCCTTTGGCTTCCTCCCAACCATACCCCCACTAATTAACCCAAGCTCTCGTCCCAGCATCTCCAGTTTATTAAGCCCTACAAACGCATAGGGGCGCCCCTGAGCGTCAAACACTGTATCTCCAACAATCACCCCTCGATCGTCCAGTAACCGCTTGATCTGCATATTCAGGGCCTCTGTTTGACGCCAAAACCTGTATTGTAACACCGCGTGTCAAGCTGACTCAGTCCTACCCCCATCTTGGAATCGTGCATCTTGAGCTGAAGGGAATATTTTTTTCAAGTCGGGTTTAAGTTTGGCTGCACTCATTGGTCTATGTCTCTCTGCGCTTTTATCAAATTCTCTGATAGCGTCTTTTAGGTCTTCTGTAGCTATTATCAGAGTGTCGTGCCAGTCCTTTGCCTTTCGTCCGTAGAATCTCGGAGATTCAGGTATCTCAGCTGCTTGAAGAACCTCGTATAAAAACCGATCGAGACCTTCCAGACTTAGCATCTTTTGCTTTGCATGCTCTGTTGTCCTGGGTCGGTCTGCTGCGGGGTTGAATTTGGAGATGTCGAGGCTCAATAGATGATGAACAAATGCCGGAACCGTATGCCCATCAGAAAAAGCGGAAAACAAAGGGTCAAACTTAGCTGCGTTCTGCTTCCATGCCTCGTTAACCCTAAGAAAGAAAAAACGTCGGTCATCTCGGTCGGTAGGGGCGAATCTTTCGTCCAGAATAGTATGTATACGGGAGCAATGGAACCATTCTGACTTATCGGGGTGTGCCCCGGGTGGTGGAGTCTGCTAATTAGCAGTTAACTCCTGATAACTACTTAGCTTTAGAATCAGATTGGTAGGATCAATTAAGCTCCATGTAGTATCAAGAACGCTGTCACCTACCTCGATAATGTCGGTATAAACACTTGTCGTAGTTTCAAATTTACCACTGCAGTCAGGCAGTTCAACATTTTCATTAAGTGCACCGATGACATTGAATTCCCGGAACTTGGTTATTTGAACAGTCGCCTCATTGAGTGAAACTACTGTTAAACCAATATCAAACTCGCTAATACCACCTGCTGATCCTGGTAAGCCATCTGTAAAAATCCGGAGGCAGGTATAGATTATCGAATCACTAGCACTAAACACTCCAATATTATTAAAAGCCAAGCCTAAGGAAGAATCAGGTGTCACTCCATTATAAGGTGATGGCCATTCGTCAGTGACAGTATAAGTGGGAGTGGGAGTAGTAACGGTAATCGTGGCTGTTGTTGTCGAGCTAGCTCCATCATTATCAGTAGCTTTGAAAGTGACTACGGTTGATCTGTTTGGCAGTGAAATAGTTGCACTCAGACCCGTAGCTACGACAGAACCCCCCACTAGCCACTCAGTAGTTGCAATCGTTCCATCACTGTCAGTAGCAGTGCCAATGAAACTGACTGATTCCCCTGCTGCGTTGTCGGTGTCAGCAATAGTTCGGTTACCACCAGAGATAGCTACTACGGGAAATGCAGTAAAAGCATCAGTGGTATTCAAAGTTGATATAGCCATATCGGATAACCACTGCGGCAGAGGGCCTGTCAGGGAGTTTGCACTAAGGTCAAGGCTGGTAAGAGTGGTTAAATTACTTAGCTCGGTTGGAATGGAACCAGTGAGCGCATTACTACTGAGATCAACGCTAGTAAGAGTAGTTAAATTGCCAAGCTCCGAAGGAATAGTGCCAACAAGATTATTGGACGCAAGGTTTAAACCTGTTACAGCATCTCCAGTGCATGTCACACCATACCAGTCGCACTCAGTTCCAGGATCTCCAGCCCAGCCAGTTGTGTTCGTCCAGCTGATCCCAGGTGAATTTAAACTAATAAAGAAGCTAGAAATAGATTGTGATTGGGATTTTGATACAATGTCCCATCCAATAAAGTCATAATTATACTTGCCATCTACTTCTACAGGATACGATGGGAATAGAGAGGAGAACGTGTCTGGTACAGCAAACTGACTTGTTTCTGTGTACGTTCCATCGCCATTGTTAATCAAAGCATACGTACGGTGGTCTGATACGACTACAATATCATCAACACCATCATGGTTGAAGTCAAGTATGTAAATGTAGCCAACACCGTCGGTTTCCTCTTTGGCTCTAAATGCCGGGTCGGTAAATGTTCTGTCTCCGTTATTAGTTAGGGCCTGAAGCACATTTCCTTTATAGTATGGTTCATCCTGTGTGTTTGATATAACAAGGTCTAGCAATCCATCAGCGTTAACGTCAGTTGCCGCCATATCCCATGCAATGTTCGTCTCAAAGTAGCCTTCTGGCAGTGCAGTATAATCGCGAGTGTAATCCATATCGGCGTTACCCCAATATATCCCACCAACACTATCGCCACCTAGTCCAACATAAGCGCCACGGCTCCAACCTAATGCAATGTCACCAAAGCCGTCTCCGTCAAAATCTGCAATGATCGTGCTTGTTGCAAAGTCAGGGTTATGTCCAACTTTAAAACTAAAGTCTTTAAAATCACCATTGCCGTCATTTAGCATAAAGAACTTCATGCCGTTATTTTGTGACCGCACGGGTACTGCATTAGGCATAAATATGTCGTTGAACCCGTCACCATTTAAATCACCTACAGCATGGTCATGTACATATATGCCAACATCAACGCCATCAGCGTTTAAGTTTTCAAACATAAAGTCAGGCAAGTTATTACGTGATTCTACAAACTTTCCATTCTCAGTTAACCACAACAGTCCTGTATTAAATAAGTCTTTGTTGCCGTCACCGTTTAAATCATATTGTTTGTTAATACCGAGATTCTCGGTTTTTACTGGAGCATCTTCATTATTAAACCAACCCATGTTTCTCATTAATGAGCTTTGCCCGAACACTAAAGGACATATCCCGTCATCAAATACACCACAGTCTAATTGGAAGTGACCATCGCCATCGTTAACAAATTGCAATGCTCTTGTTCCCGGTAAAGTGTTAAAATCACCAAATGTTTGTAACCAAACAATAAAATCACTGTGACCATCTTGGTTGATATCATTTTCTATAACATAACTTGCATTTGTCATCCAATTCGCAGTACCCACCGTATACTCTGGACTATCGGGATTGTTTAGGTTTTTACCACCGTGAGAGCCATCTATTTGAACTTGCAAAAATGCATAGTCTTCAACAGTATATTTTCCATTAACCCATGTAGTATCGTTGTGTTCACCTACACTATAAGTTACTTTGTTAAAACCCAATGTACTGATTGCTTGGGTATGCTCGTCGAAAAATGATTCAAATTGGATACGGTTGTCCGGATCATTTATAGTCACACTAGGCTTGGTAGAGTCATACAATTTTATTAATACATTTCTATCTAGCTTTGGATTATCAGATACCTCAATAGATGCTTCGGCGGACATTTTTATAATTCCAGGAGGTATAGAACCACTGAGTTGATTGTTCCTAAGATCGAGGCTCATATAAGAACCCTGGAGTTCTGTCGGGATGGCACCAGTGAGCTGGTTGTTCCAAAGACTAAGGTATTGAGCATGAGGGAGTTCAGGTGGGATAGAACCTGTGAGTTCGTTGTTATTAAGATAAAGATATTCAAGGCTGGTTAAATTACCAAGCTGCGGTGGGATGGACCCAGTGAGCCGATTGATAGAAAGATTAAGGCGTTTAAGGATTGTTAAATTACCAAGCTCTGATGGGATCGCACCAGTGAGCTGGTTGTAATCAAGATAAAGATATTCAAGGCTGGTCAAATTACCGAGCTCCGCCGGGATAGAACCGCTTAGATTATTATAACCAAGACTTAAACTTGTAATTTCACCCGAAGTACATGTCACTCCGTACCAATCGCACTCAGTTCCAGCTGCTCCATTCCAGCCGGTGTTGTTCGACCAATTATCCCCGCCTGTAGAGTTGTAAAACGTGATCAATGCCTCTCGTTCCCATGCCGGGACTTGAGAATACGCAGTGCCACTCATGGTCAAACCAATAAGCAGAAGGGAGACAGCTGTTGAGGTAAGGAGTTTCATTGCGATTCTTTTTATACCTAATCGTTCGTCCAGAATAGTATGTAATACGCACAGATGGAACCTACTTGGACAAAGGGGGGAGTACCCCAGGGGTGGGGTCTGGATATGGCCGTTTTGTGGTTTTAGGGGGTGGGTTCTGGATAGGGCCATTTTAAGGTTTTAGGGGGTGGGTCTGAGTCCGCTTGACACGCGGGGTTACAATATAGGCCGTTCCACCACACAGAAGCACTAAATATGCAGATCAAGCGGTAACTGGACGATCGAGAGGTGTTTGCTGGTGATAGATTGCTGTACGCTCAGGGGCGCCCTTTCAGGTTTAAGCCTGAACAGCTGGGCCGCTATGTTATTCACGTGAACAGAACAGATCGAGGACTGGCTAAGCAGCGGCTTCGAGATTTAGGGGAAGACTAGAGGCGTTCCGTAGATGTACCGCGGGCAAACAGTGTGGATTATGTACTTGGAAGGGAGAGTGAATGCTGGAGTAATGACCGACTCTCCCGGTGCTAGTGGCCCAAGTGATAAAAAAAGCCAATGATATCGTATAGCTATTCAGCTCCCTCCCTCTGATCTGGTTGCGACGCTTTTCGATTCCCACTCCCTGGCAAACCAAATCGCGATCTGACAACCAACCACAATTCACTGCGGGACTCAAAGCACTATACCACTGTATTTATGTTGGTTTTTCGGGGGCCAATCATTCAACCGCTTCGGCTGAGATAAGTCTGAAACTCAAGTTAGCTGGATTGTCTAACTCGAGCGAAACTGTGTACGTCTCAGATTCTACCGTCACCTCGGGGATATCAAGCACTCCGACCTTGCCATAATAAATTGAACTGGGGACCTCGGGATAGTCGATAGCTTCCGTTGAGCCAACCTGAAAAATTATTCCAGATGCAGCGTTTTGAATAAGCTTTAAGTCTATTGAGTAAGCCTGTGTATCGACTATTACGGAAGGGATTAAAAGAGAGTCCACGGAGAATGTTGCTGGATCACGTTCAATCAGATCAGGATCGACGAAATTCACTTCTGGAATTATCGCTAGTTGTTGTTCAACCGGTAAGGATAAGAACTCCCGAAATGCGGCATTGAATTGTTGATAGCTGAGGCCAAATGTATCTTCGAAGGCACCAACGTAAGTCAACTTATTAATTTTTGGCCAAAACACTTCATGAAACGCGTTGATATTATCAACCTTGTTAGTCAAATAGGCCGTCGCCCACATTCCAAACGTGTAGGGGTCACATGGGTTGCCATAGTTTAGCTGTTCAATTTGAAAGTCAGGGCAACTAGGCAGCATGCTTTGTATGCTTTCCATTTGTTGCCTCATCAGGCTTTTTAATGATTGATCGAAAACCGAACCTTGATAAATGCCTTGTTGTGACAATTTTCTAATTGAGTATTCGCTTATGTAGTTAGCTGAACCCTCAGAAAAAGCGGTTGGGCCATATTCCGGTCTGACTGTATTTCCAGTTTCATCAGTAATAAAAACATTTGAAAATACATTCTGACCTTGAAGGATATGGTAATACTCGTGAAACACGAGAACAGCATTTTCTTTCTCTGTAAGCATCCACTCAGACAGATTTGTGTTTGGATCGAATACCCACGGCCAAGTAGATTGGCTGGCTGTATAACCCATATCTCGACGACCACCTGCGTTTGTGGAGCCGCTTGGTGTTTCTAGACTGATTTGCCGATAATTTTCCATCCAACCTGAATAGTTACTAATATCACTTGTGAAATAATAGTTGTCGCTAGACGACCAGTCTAGACTTGCGTGGGGATGCGCTACTTCAGTTAGACAGATTGACTTGAGTCTTTTCAAATTATTTCGTTCACCTTCAAAATAAAATAGCTGTCCGCGTTCTATTCGCTGATCACACCATCGTCCTGCTAGCTCTAACATCGCGTCGACATCTTTCCCGACTCCCCACCATTCCATTTCATATTTACCAAAATAGTTGGCCGCAAGCTTCAAATCTCTTTCCAAACCTTGTTTATTAAGTTCAGAAACATCACTGGCTACAAATACCTCGGGGTAACTTTCGACATTTTGACCCCAATCGTCTGCGTTTTTGAATGGATTAAAGGGATAGTAGTCTGTTACGTCAGGAGTGCCGTCTCCGTCAGAGTCAACTCCTTGAGCCGTTGTTTGAAATGTCCACAGTAAAAGAAAAGAGACAGTGATCACTTGAGAAATTTTCACCGTAAATTACCTCCATAAATACCTAAACACTCGCCCAGAATAGTATGTACTAGCAGTTAAGGAAACCTTTCTGAGCAAGTGGGGGTACCCCGGGGAGTGGGGTCTGGACATAGCCATTTTGAGGTTTTAGGGGGTGGGGTCTGAGTCCGCTTGACACGCGTCGAGACAAGTCGCGATGAGGAATAATACAAGCCCGTGATTGAGCCAGACTCGTTATACCAGTGATAATTTATGGGTATGTTTTTGGGTATGTTAAAGAAATAACCAAGCTATAGGAACTGTTGATAAGGAACTCTTGGCGGAAGAGGCAGGAGTCGAACCCACCAGGCCTGTTTTACAGACCTCACCGGGTTTGAAGTCCGGGCACCCCACCGGGGATGATACTCTTCCACTAGCGAGTCTATCACGGGGTGTTTGTAGGGG
>Ga0206127_1003221_pt1 | contig 15303 bp, 8 predicted proteins | sample Helgoland_Spring_6_FD_148646 | JGI IMG/M metagenome (GOLD analysis project Ga0206127, IMG submission 148646) | Pelagic subsurface seawater microbial communities from Kabeltonne, Helgoland, North Sea - Helgoland_Spring_Bloom_20160419_1 | ecosystem: Environmental > Aquatic > Marine > Epipelagic ...
GATTCTATCACTGGTGACGGCGGCAACGACTCGATTATCGATGTTCAAGGTGCCGACTTTATTGACGGTGGCGACGGCGACGATACGATCAACGCTGGTGTGGACACGTTCACGGATTATGTTGGTGACGATCCCAACTTGCCGATCACGGACAGTGGTATCACATTCGTAACCGATCCAAGTCAGGACGATGGCCGAGACACAGTCTTTGGCGGCGCAGGGAATGACTTTATCACAACTGGCGATGATGCAGACAGCATCGACGGCGGCGACGATAACGACACGATCTTTGCGGGTATCGACGACGACACAGTCCGCGGTGGAGCAGGTGACGACAGCATTGAAGGTGGCCACGGTGCCGACACCATTCCTTTTGGCGACGGCGATGACTACATCGATGCGGGTCACACAAGCACTGTCACATTGTTCGAAGACGAGCCTGATGCAACAGAGCCTGTCGGCCTTGAGCTGAACGACCGTGACGTTGTCACAGGTGGTGCGGGTAATGACACTATCTTTGGTGGCGATGACGATGACATCCTCTCTGGTGGCAACGGCAACGACAGCATTGACGGTGGCATCGACGAAGACACCATTGATGGCCAGAACGGCAACGATGTTCTGATTGGTGGCGACGGGGACGACTCAGTTCTTGGTGGTGCCGGTACGGACTCGATCACAGGTGATGATGGATCCGATACCATCGACGGCGGTAGCGGAAACGATACCATCACAGGTGGCGCGGATGCGGATGATATCTTTGGTGGCGCTGGCGAAGACAGCATCATCGGGGCAACCTCAGGCGATACCATTGACGGTGGCGAAGGTCCGGTGGACTTCGACGTTCTCGACCTGACAGGTGCGGGTGAGCTAGAAAACGCAGGTGGTCGTGTCACGGTCACTTACGATGCTCCGGGCTCTGAGGGTGGTGTTGTCAACTTCTTGGATGCCGCGGATGTGGTCACAGGAACGGCACGCTTCGATAACATCGAAAACGTCATTCCTTGCTTCACGCCGGGTACCATGATTGCGACACCGACCGGTGAACGTGCTGTGGAAGACCTTAAAGTCGGAGATCGTGTCATCACACGGGACAACGGCATTCAGGAAATCCGCTGGTGCGGTGCAAAAGATCTGAGTGGCGCACAACTTGCCGCTAATGATCACTTGCAGCCAGTTCTGATCCAAGCGGGTGCGCTTGGGGATAACCTGCCAGAGCGTGACATCCTTGTGTCTCCGCAGCACCGTATGTTGCTGACGACAGATCAGGCGACAATGTACTTTGAAGAGCGCGAAGTTCTCGTGGCGGCAAAGCACTTGACGATGCTGGATGGTGTGGACCGTGTGGAGAGCTCCGGCACCACATATATCCACATCATGTTCGAGCAGCATGAAGTTGTTCTGTCCAACGGCACATGGTCTGAAAGCTTCCAGCCGGGTGAATACACACTCGACGGCATCGGCAAAGAGCAGCGCGACGAAATTCTGGAACTCTTCCCAGAACTCGCCACGCAGGTCGGTACCGAAGCGTATCAGTCTGCACGTCGCACACTGAAGAAATACGAGGCTGCCCTTTTAATCGGGTAAAGTCCCCCTGTCGGGGCCAAAGTCTCAACCTAATATGCAGCTCTGATGTGCAGGGGGCTGCCCATCAGAAATGAAAAGAGGCGGGAAACCGCCTCTTTTTGTGTAACAAAAGCATCGCTTTGCTCATGATTAAGAATGGCGCGCTTGATAGGTTTTTCCCCTGTTTGCGATACGTTAGGGGGCCTAAGTTAAAGAAGCAGCGCATATGCGCGCTGTGTGTTGTTTTGTCTTGGGGGACAAAAGACGCCATTGATTAATGGAACACCAGGAGCGGATACGCTTCAGGGAAGTGCAACCGATGATACAATTCTTGACGGCGCAGGCGCGGACTTGCTGTCTGGTGAAGGTCTTGATGACTTAATCGACGGCGGCTCTGGCGATGACACGCTCTTTGGCGATGCAGGCGTTGGAACCGCGCCCGGCAATGATGCGTCACCTATCGATCTGTCGCTGAGCAATCTGGTCTCGGACAGCTTTTCTGGTAACAATAACGCTCAAATCGGTGATGTGGCAATCTATGCTTACGTCGCTGAGCTTGCCGATGGCTCGTCGGTCTCTGCGCGTTTGGTATTCACGGCGACAAACAACTCAAATCTCAACGTGGACATGCCCGGCTTTAATGGGGCCGAAATCCTTCTGAATAGCGGATTTGGGCGGGTTCCTGCGGGCGCTGAAGCGACCTTCCGTTTGGAGTTCTTTGATCCGCTTACAGGCGACCCCATCGCGCTTAACTCTGTCGCGACTTTTAACGATCTTGATCGCAACAGCCCTGGTAATGAAGAGTCGGTCACGCTCGATACAACAAGCTTTACCAATTTTTCTGTAACAGCTGACACGTCGCTCGATGTCGTCACTGGACCCGGATTTGTGACCGCCTTTGGAACTGAGGGAAATAGCCCCGCAGACACCAATGCGTGGTTTAGTGCTGGCTTTGAGAACCGTGAATTTATCGAATTTACGCTCGGTGCGCGCTCTTCTCCGTCCGGCTTTACGATGAGCGGTGATCTTATTCCTGATCCAGTCATCACCGAAGTCGAAGCGGGCGATGACACGCTTTTAGGCGGTGAGGGAAATGATCTGATCCTCGGGCAGGGCGGCGATGACAGCCTTGTTGCGGGTGCTGGCGATGACAGCGTCGAGGGTGGCGATGGCATGGACACCATCGTCGGTGGTACCGGCACGGATACGCTGAATGGCGGGAATAATTCTGACCTTTTCACTTTCGACGGCCCCGGCGATCATGTGATCAGAGGTGGCGAAGATGCAGACGGCTCGGACATCGATGTCATCGATCTGAGCGGAATAAACGCACGCGTCATTCAGGCAGGCCCCGAAAGTGGTTTGATCGAATTTCTCGATGCGGGTGGCGCTGTCATCAACACAGCCTTTTACTCAGAGATTGAACAGATTATCTGCTTCACGCCACACGCAGGCATTATGACGCCGCAAGGGCAGAAACGAGCAGATGCGTTGCGTGTTGGTGACAAGGTGGTCACGCGCGACAGTGGCGCAAAAGAATTGGTCTGGATCGGTCAGAAAACGCTGCAGCACGGTAAGATGATCGCGCAGCCAGAACTGGCCCCTGTGATGATCCAAGCGGGCGCTTTGGGCAATGGTTTGCCAGAGCGCGGCCTTACGGTGTCGCCAAATCACCGCATTTTGATGCGGGAAGATGTGAACAATATGTTGTTCGACACACCCGAAGTTCTGATTGCGGCAAAGCATTTGGTGGGTCGTCCGGGCATTACTCAGGCGACGCCAAAGGCGGTGACCTACATGCATTTGATGTTTGAGGATCATGAATTGATTATGTCCGATGGCACATGGACGGAGAGCTTCCAACCTGCGGAATATTCGCTGAACGGAGTGGAATCAGAGCAAAGAAACGAGCTTTTGGCAATTTTTCCTGAACTTAAGACGTCAGAAGGTTTGCAAAACTACACCTCTGCACGCCGTTCTTTGAAAGGTTTTGAGGCTGACCTTCTAATGTCTGAATTGTAAATTGCCGCGAGTGCATCTTGGGATTGTTTTTGAGGTGCGTTTTTGGGTGTTGCCACTAGCGCAACACTGAGTTGCCTCATTTGCGCCGCCTTACGTAAGCAAAAGTCACGTCATAACGATGACTACGGCCCAAGGGCTTACGAAAGACAAACCTGATGAGTGAATACGGTTGCAATTTAGTTCTTCGCAAGTCAGTTAAGCCCGTTATGTGCGCAGACCTTGGTGCGGTGCCCCAAACACTGCACCAAGCCGCCGCTTATTGCCCATGCTTTACGCCGGGCACTTTGATCAAAACAAATTTTGGCGAAGTGGCCGTTGACATGCTGACAACAGGCATGCAAGTCCTCACGCGCGACAATGGCTATCAGCCTGTCATTTGGGTCGGTCGGCGCGAACTTGGCGATGCTGATCTGATCGCAACGCCTGAGCTTAAACCGATCAAAATTATTCACGGCGCGCTTGGGCAAGACTTGCCTGAGCGGGACACTGTGGTTTCACCTCAGCACAGAATGTTGCTGAGCAATGCGCAAATTCGCGAGTGGTTTGACGCTGATGAAGTGCTTGTTGCCGCGCACTTGCTTACTTGCTTTGAGGGGGTTACGCGCGAGGATGTTTCGCAAGTCACCTATATTCACTTCATGTTCGAACAGCATGAAATTGTGCTCGCTGACGGAGCGTGGTCCGAAAGCTTTCAACCCGGTGACATGCGTCTCGGTGCGATGGATCAACGTCACCGTGAAGAGCTTTTGACAATTTTCCCTGAACTCGAAATTGACACGCAAGAAAAATACCCTGCGGCCCGCAAAAGCGTCAGCGCCGACGATATGATGCGCGCGGTCCTCTCAGAGGAGTGATGCGCGCCACTCGGCCCAAGCTTCTGGCGTATCTAAGTCAAGCCGCGCGCGGTTGCCGTCAAGCTTAACTGTCACAACACTTTCGCGATGCGTTTCCATGATTTTAGCGGCACCACGATCCCCTGAAAGCTGTGCAAATTCGGACAAAAGCCGTTTTGGAAAAATGACAGGATGCCCGCTTATACCATCTTGGGTCGCGGCTTGAACAATGTGCTCGGGGTTTCCATTGAAAACGCCAATCAAGGTCACAAGATCATCCGTTTCGATCGCAGGCATATCCGGCGGCAAGATCATGACGCCCTCGCTGAGATGTTGAACCGCGCTTATTCCATTGCGCAAGGATGCCGCCATGCCTTCGCTTGCATCTGGCACTTCCAATAGGCGTACGTCACTCGTTCGCAGGGCATGCGCGCGAGGATGATCTAAGCTTGGCACTGTCACGATGACTTCCATTCCAGCACGTTTTGCGCGCTGTGCAATGACTGCAAGACAGGGAATGGCGTTTATCAGTTCCATCAGTTTGTCACCGCCGCGCATGCGCGATGACGCACCCGCAGCTGGCAACAAACAGGTCAGCGTCATGTGCCGCGCATCCGTGCACCATCTGCGTCGAACAATGGTTCAGTGATCAAAGTGGCTTTACGCATGTGCCCGAGTATTTCGATTTCGACCTCTAAACCCGCCTGAGCCATTTCGCGCGGGATCAAGGCCTGTGCGATGCTCTTACCTGCATAATGCGAATAGCCGCCAGAGGTGCAAAAACCCACTACTATGCCATCAATCCAGATCGGCTCATACCCAACAACGTCAGCGTTATTTGCATCGACCTCAAACGCACAAAGCTGGCGGGCAGGGGGCGTTGCACGCTCCGCTTCTGCCGCCGCGCGCCCAATGAAATCGGTGTTCTTTTTGAAGCTGATGAAGCGAGCCATACCAGTCTCTGCCGCGGTGTAGTCTGGCGAAAATTCCGAGAGCCAGGAACCAAAGAACTTATCGAGACGCAAGCTCATCATCGCGCGCATCCCGAAAGGCTGCATGCCGTGGGCCTGCCCTTCGTTCCAAAGTGTCCACCAAAGCTGGCGTTGCGCCATCGGGTCGCAATAAATCTCGTAACCCAGATCGCCCGTGTAGCTGACGCGCTGCACAAGACAGTCAGTCATCCCGACGCACATTTTGCGCACATCCATAAAGCGCATGTCGCTAATGTCCGTGCGTGTGCAGGCCGCCAAGACCTTGCGCGCATTCGGCCCTGCAATCTGGAAACCATTACGCTTGTCCGAGATGTTCTCGAAACGCACACCTTCGCTCATATTCTGCTCAAACCAACGCGTATGAAACGCCTGACTGCCATAGCTCGCGGTGAGCTGGAATTCTTCTTCACTTAGACAAGACACAGTAAAATCCCCGATCAAACGCCCCTTGGGGGAAAGCATCGGAGTAAGGCTAAGTCGCCCTTGTTTGGGAATGCGTCCCGCCATGATGCGATCTAGCCACGTTCGCGCATTTGGACCTGTGATCAGATATTTACCAAAGTTATGTACTTCGTTGATACCAACCGCGTGGCGCACCGCATGTACCTCACGCGCGGTTGCATTGAACGCGTCAGAGCGGCGGAAAGAGGGCGTTTCATAGCTCGGCTCGCCATCCTCGCGCGCGAAATAATTCGCGACCTCAAGTCCGAATTGCTGCCCCCACACCGCACCCATATCGCTGAAAGTGTCATACATTGGCGTTGTGCGAAATGGACGCGCAGCGGGGAGTTCTTCGTTCGGATAGGCAACGGAAAAGCGTTTCTGATAATTCTCGATCACCTTCGGCAAAGTGTACCCGGGCGTGATCACATCTTGGCCAAAACGCGCCACATCCATCGCGAATGTATCGCGCTCTGTTTCGCCCTCGATCATCCATTGTGCGAGCATCAGACCGACACCGCCGCCTTGGCTAAAGCCTGCCATGACACCACTCGCGCTCCAATAATTGCGCAGGCCCGGCACAGGTCCAACCAGGGGATTACCGTCTGGCGCAAAGGTGAACGGGCCGTGAATAACCGACTTGATGCCAGCTGTTTCGAGCACCGGAAAGCGCTTGTACGCGAACGCGATACTGTCTTCGATCTTGTCGTAATCATCCGGCAAAAGCTCATGGCCGAAGTCCCAAGGCGTGCCATCGACAGCCCAAGGTCGACAAGGCTGTTCATAAAAACCGATACACAAACCACGCCCTTCTTGGCGCAAATAGCTCTCGCCCGCAGGGTCCATCACATGAGGGTGCTCGCTACCCATCTCGTAGATTTCAGGAATATCATCGGTGACAATATATTGATGCTCCATCGGGTGCAGTGGCAGATAAACCCCAGCCATTTCAGCCACTTCGCGCGCCCAAAGACCGCCTGCGTTGACCACATGCTCTGCATGGATCGTGCCTTTATCAGTCACAACATCCCACGTGCCATCGGGACGCTGGTTGGTCTCGATCACCTTTGTATGCGTCTCAATCGTAGCGCCACCCATGCGCGCGGCTTTGGCGTACGCATGAGTCGTGCCTGACGGGTCGAGATGCCCATCAAGTGGGTCATAAAGCGCGCCGAGAATGCCATCAGTATTCGTCACAGGCGCGATCTTTTTGATCTCTTCAGGGCCAACGATTTCCGTCTCGAGCCCCATGTAGCGATGCTTTGCGCGCTCCGCGAGCAGCATGTCAAAGCGTTCTTGGTTGTCCGCCAGCGTGACGCCGCCCACATGGTGCAGACCGCAAGACATGCCTGTAAGCTCTTCTAATTCCTTATAAAGTTTGATTGTGTAGCCCTGCAACGCCGCCATATTTGTGTCGCCATTTAAGGTATGAAATCCACCCGCGGCATGCCATGTCGAGCCAGAGGTCAACTCGGAGCGCTCAATGAGCATCACGTCGGACCAACCAAGCTTTGTGAGATGGTACAAAACGCTGCATCCGACAACGCCGCCGCCGATGACAGCTACTCTGGTGGTGGATTTCATGAGCAATTTCCTTAACCAAACTGGGTGCCACGATTTTTCTAGAAAAATCGCAGCGCCCGTTGCTCTGTTGCGACACATAATGTCGCCTTTTTTCTATTTGACCGCTTTGATCAAGTTAGGCTCACTTAAAACGCAGCTTCGGGAGTTAAGCAATGCGCACTACGGCACAAGCAGTCGTCATCGGGGGCGGCGTGATCGGCTGCTCCATTCTTTACCACCTCACCAAACTCGGCTGGTCCGATGTGGTCTTGTTAGAGCGCAATGAGTTGACCTCAGGCTCGACATGGCATGCGGCAGCAAACATTCATGGACTGCACGACAGCACCAACATTAGCCGCATCCAGCACTATACGATGAACCTTTATAATGCGCTCGAAGAAGAAACCGGCCAATCTTGCGGCGTATTCCAACCAGGTTCGCTCTACCTTGCCCAAACCGAGGCACGCGTGCACCAACTGCGCTTGCAAGCGGCCAAGGCCAAGCTTTACGGCATGAATTTCTATGAAATATCCATTGAGGAAGCCAAAGAACTCAACCCGATGGTGAACTATGACGGCATCAAATGTGTGATGTATGAACCCGATGGCGGCAATGTAGACCCTTCAGGCGTGACCAACGCATACGCTGTCGGTGCGCGCCAACGCGGCGGCGAAATCAACCGTTTCACGCCTGTCACCGCGACTGAGCCTCAACCCGATGGCTCATGGATCGTCAAAACCCCGAAAGGCGACATTCACACGCAATGGGTGGTAAATGCCGCGGGCCTTTGGGGGCGCGAAGTGGCGGCGATGGCGGGGATAACATTGCCTTTGCAACCCACAGAGCATCAGTATTTCGTCACAGAAAGCATCCCAGAAGTCGAAGCGTCAGAGCGTCGTCTCCCGTCTGTTTCAGATCGCGACGGCGAGTATTATTTGCGCCAAGAGGGGCAAGGCTTACTGGTCGGTGCGTATGAAAAAGACATGAAATTCTGGGCGGAAGAGGGCACGCCGCTCGATTTTGCGCATGAGCTTTTTCCTGATGATCTCGAACGCATCGAAGAAAATATGATGAATGCAATCGAGCGTGTTCCTGCTGTCGCCGATGCAGGCATCAAACGCGTGATCAACGGCCCGATGATCTGGTCACCGGATTCCAACGTGCTCTTTGGTCCTGTGCCAGAACTTGATAACTATTTCTGCTGCAACGGAATTATCCCCGGGTTTTCGCAATCCGGTGGCATGGGTCTCATGGCGGCGCAGTGGATTATCGAGGGCGAAACCCAATACGACATGTTCGGTTGGGACGTTGCGCGCTTTGATACATGGGCCGACAAAGCTTTCACCAAAGCGCGGGTCGAGGACAGTTACGCGCATCGTTTCGCAATCCATTTCCCTAACGAAGAACGCGCAGCTGGCCGCCCCACGCGCATGCGCCCCGCCTATGCCAAACAGGTGGAACTCGGCGCGGTTTTTGGCCTAAATGCTGGTTGGGAGCACCCACTTTGGTTTTCCGATCAGAAGGGCGCAAGCGACACCAACGGTTTCACGCGTCAAAATTGGTGGGGGCCTGTGGGTGAGGAATGCAAAATGTTGCGCGAGCATGCGGGCATCATCGATATTTCTAATTTCGCAAAATACATCTGCAAAGGCGTGGGCGCTTCCGAGTGGCTCAACGCGATCTTCGCCAACAACATGCCCAAAGCGGTCGGGCGCTCCTGCCTCACGCCCCTTATTGGGAAACGCGGCGGGATCGCAGGCGATTTCACGGTGACTAAAATTGGCGACGATGAGTTCTGGATTATCGGATCCGGCATGGCCGAGCGCTATCACAAACGCTTCTTCAAGCAAATGCCCCTGCCTGTAGGCACAATTTTCGAGAGCAAAACCAACGAGATATGCGGCTTTAACATCGCAGGCCCCAAGTCACGAGACATGTTGCAGCGCATGACAAACGCTTCACTTGCCAACGATGACTTTCCCTTCATGCGCTCTCAACGCATTGAACTCGCTGGCGTGGATGTGCTTGCGCTGCGCGTCAGCTTTACAGGTGATCTCGGTTGGGAGCTCCACTGCGCTGAGGCAGATCAAGCGCGGCTATACGATGCTCTCCTAACAGTCGGAAAAGACTTCAACGCAGGCCCTGTTGGCGGTCGCACGTTGATGAGTTTGCGCGTCGAAAAAGGTTATGGTTCATGGAGCCGCGAATACAGCCCTGAATATTACCCGCAAGAGGTTGGCTTGGATCGCCTGTGCAAAATGGAGAAAGACTTCCTCAACAAAGAACCTGTCGCAGAAACCCTAACCAAAGACGCGCGCGAACATATGGTGCTGCTGCACCTGCATGAAGAGGACGTCACAGCCTCAAACGCAGATGCGACAGGGGGGGAGCCGATTTTCAAAGACGGTATAGGCATCGGTCGCGTCACGTCGGGGACATATGGCTACACTGTTGGTATGAGCCTCGCGCTTGGTTTCGTGAAAAACGCTCAAGCTGGCGATAGCGTCGAGGTCATGGTGCTTGGTCAACCTCACCGGGCAACCATTCTAAGCGAACCACCCTTTGATCCAACAGGCGCGCGCTTGCGCTCATAAACCGGTCCTCGTCTTCCCCTTTTTATAAGTATCCCGGGGGAGGCTCAGCTTGCTGAGACGGGGGCAGCGCCCCTCTTGCGTAGGGTGCGTGATTTCACGCACCCACCCTTCTTAAGGGCGTTCACTTTTCTCGAACTTGGGCAACATCGCACTGAAATCTTTGCCCAAACCGTCTTCATCTTCAACAAATTGCGCATAAAGCGCCTGCGCCATTGCGCCCATCGGCGTGTCCGCCTTAACCGCGATCGCTGCTTCTTGGGACAAGCGCAAATCTTTAAGCATCAATTCGGCCGCAAATCCAGGTTTGTAGTCATTGTCTGCGGGACTTTCGGGGCCAACGCCGGGGGCAGGGCAATAGGCGTTCATGCTCCACGAATAGCCCGAGGATGTGCTCACCACATCAAACATCTTCTGGCGATCCAGCCCAAGTTTGTCGGCCAGCGCAAAGCTCTCGCAGGTCGCGATCATCGTCGCACCTAGGATCATGTTGTTGCAAATCTTTGCGGCCTGACCATTGCCGGATGCACCGCAATGCACGCTTTTTTGACCCATAATTTCAAAGAGCGGCAATGCTTTGGTATAACCTTCATCCGTGCCACCAACCATAAATGTCAGAGTCCCAGCTGATGCGCCACCAATGCCCCCCGATACAGGCGCGTCCAGTGACAGAACGCCAGCTTTTGCGCATTGCTCAGCGACTGCGCGGGCACTCTCGACATCGACGGTGGAGCAATCCAAAAGAACCGCGTTTTTTCCCATGGCTGGGATCACTTCATTTGCGACGCTGCGCAGGATCGCACCGTTGGGGAGCATCGTGATGACCACGTCAGCGCCATTGGCGGCCTCAACCGCGCTGCTCACATTTTGCACGCCATCAGCCGTCGTACCGGCCACATCGAAGCCTGTCACAACATGGCCTGCCGCCGCCAAATTGGCAGCCATTGGCCCACCCATATTTCCGAGCCCGATAAATCCAATTTTCATGGCTGTGCTTTCCTCTTCAAACGTCAGCTTGTCCTTGCCCAATGGGCGCAGCATGAAAGAGACATCAACGGCGGGTACTTTGTCCAGCGTATGTTTCCACTTGGGCGTACGATCCTTGTCGATGATTGCGGCGCGAATGCCCTCCAGAAAGTCCCCATGCTCCATCGCGCGATATGTGAAGCGATATTCCAACTCCAGCGCGCGTTTTATATCGGTAGTGCTGCGCAGGCGGTGGATCATCTCAACGGCAACTGCCATGGCAATGGGCGAGTTGCGTTTAATCGCGCTTAGGGCCTTCAACGCAAAATCTGATCCATCGTTTTGCAAGTTGCGACAGATGTCATCCAGACTTTCACCGCAGAAACAGGTTTCAATCATCGCCATATGCTCGATAATCTCTGCTACCGGTGCTTCTTTCACGGCGCTCATCAAGGAAGCAAGTTGCCCAGTTTCGCAAAGTGCAACTTTCAAACCGTCCCACTCGCTTTGCGGTATAAAGTGATCTGCAAATCCGCTTAGGATCGCATCGCCAGGGCCCATACGCGTGGTGGTTAATCCGAAATACTCGCCCAAACGGCCAGGTGCGTGGGCAAGCAAAAGGGAGCCGCCAACGTCAGGCACCAAACCAATCCCGCATTCAGGCATCGCAATACGGCTACTCTCGCCAACGATACGATGCGATGCGTGACACCCGATGCCGACGCCGCCGCCCATAGTGAAACCTTGTAAGAAGCTGACGATAGGCTTGCTGTAACCTGCCAAACGGGCGTTCAAGCGGTATTCGTCGCGCCAAAAGCCCTGGCCATAGCTAAAATCACCCGCGCGCCCTGTTTCATAAAGCTGTGCGATATCGCCCCCCGCGCAAAAGGCTTTTTCACCCAGTGCATCGATGATAACCAAGGCAATCTCAGGATCATGCGCCCATGCGCGCAAAGCGCTGTCAATCGCATGGACCATGTCATAGGTCAGCGCATTGAGAGCATCGGGACGGTTCAATGTGATATGGCCAGCTTTGCCAGAAACGCGGATGTGGATATCGCTCATGTAGAGGTGCCCCCGTGAATATTTGTTTGAATATTTGTATGATCAGTCGTGTGTCAGTTGTCAGGTTTCCAGCTTTATGTGACGCTTTGGAGGCGTAAGAGCAACACATTGCGCGCAATATAGCTCTCAAGACGGGCACCTACGTTGTGAATCAATGTGGCCAAGCGCTACTTTGGCGTCACACACTTGGGGTGGACATCATGGAGCGCTCTGCCACGCGCATCACAATCGCAGCTGCGACACGGCAAAGGCCGCGTATGCTTTCAGATCTTTTACAATCTTTGCAGGCCTTGGATGTGCCGCAAGGGGCTGATATTTCTTTCGTTTTTGTCGAAAATGACAGCTCGCTAAAGATCGAACCCGAGGTGGACGCATTTTATAAACGCACGGGTTGGCCCGCAGTCGCGGTGCTTGAGCCGAACTTGGGTATTTCGCACGCGCGCAACAAGGCGATCGAGGTCGCGTTGGCCAGTGGATCGGACTGGCTTGCGTTCGTGGATGACGACGAACAAGTGCGCCACGACTGGCTGCGTATTCTATGGGCTGGCGCGCGCGATGCTGGTGCAAATCTTGCGGGTGGTCCCGTTTTGCCTGTTGCGCCTGTCACGGGTTGCTCTGATGACGAAACCGAAGTTCTGTCCTACTATGAGCGCGCCGCAGCCGTGAATGACGCGCGCAAAGTCGCAGCGATGGAAGCGGGGCGGCGCTTTGATTTGGAAACCAACAATTGGATTGTTGATCTTCATGCAGTCGAAGAAGCGGGCTTGCGCTTTGATCCAGAGTGTGGCCTGAGTGGTGGCGAAGACACTGATTTCTCGCGCCGTGCGCACAAAGCGGGGCTGACACTGGCGTGGGTGCCAAATGCAATCGTGCATGAAGAGGTCCCAAATGAGCGTTTGAGCGCCTCGTATATTGCGGACCGTGTGCGGGCGCAGAGTATTACCAAGTTTCAGATGATGCTGGCGGAAAAGCCGGGAACGGCCAAGGTGAGTGCGTGCGTACAGATCGTTGCAAAAGGGCTATCTGGGGTTTTGCGCATCGTTCTGTCGCCAATCTTGGGGCGCTATAGCTATTTTAGGGGTGTGCGCTCGATCGGGATCGCGCAAGGCTTTTGGGCTGGTTTGCGCGGCGAAGGACAAGCGCGTTACACGCAAGTCACGGGTGATTAACTCTGGCGCGTAAGTGAGCGGCCTTGCGGGGAAAGTTTATTTAGAAAGATGAAGAGAAGCGGCGCGCTCCTATGCAAAGGAACGCGCCTTTTTTGATTTTAGTCCATCGGCTTGAAGTTGAACTCGCCACCTTGCTTGATGCCAGAAGGCCAGCGCGCAGTCACTGTCTTGGTGCGTGTGTAGAACTTGAACGCATCAGGGCCGTGCTGGTTCAAGTCACCAAAGACAGATTTTTTCCAGCCACCAAAGGTGTGATAGGCAAGCGGCACAGGGATTGGCACATTGATGCCGATCATGCCCACATTCACGCGGCTTGCGAAATCACGCGCGGCGTCGCCGTCACGGGTAAAGATCGCAGTTCCATTGCCGTACTCGTGATCCATCGCCAGTTTGAGCGCTTCTTCATAAGAACCCGCGCGCACAGTGGACAGGACAGGTCCAAAGATCTCGTATTTGTAGATGTCCATCTCAGGGGTCACGTTGTCAAAGAGGTGCGGGCCGACAAAAAAACCGTCCTCATACCCCTGCAGGTTGAAATTTCGACCATCGACGACCAGCTTCGCGCCTTGATCAATGCCCGTTTGTACGAGGCGTTCGATGTTGGCTTTCGCAGCTGAGGTGACCACAGGGCCGTAATCCACATCATTGCCAGCTGTGTATGGCCCGACTTTCAGCTTTTCGATCTTGGGAACCAGCGCTTCGATCAGACGATCCGCTGTGTCCTCACCAACTGGCACAGCGACGGAAATCGCCATGCAACGTTCGCCAGCCGCGCCATAACCAGCACCAACGAGGGCGTCGGCTGCTTGTTCCATGTCCGCGTCGGGCATGATGATCATGTGGTTTTTGGCACCGCCAAAACACTGCACGCGTTTGCCGTTCGCACATCCAGTGGCGTAGATGTATTCCGCGATTGGGGTGGACCCAACAAAGCCAACGGATTGGATAATTTCGTCGTGCAGAATGGCATCGACGGCTTCTTTGTCACCGTTCACGACCTGCAAGATACCTTTGGGCAGGCCCGCTTCTTCAAGCAGCTCCGCAAGCATCAAAGGCACAGACGGATCACGCTCTGATGGTTTCAAAATGAACGCATTACCGCACGCAATCGCAGGCGCAAACATCCACATTGGGATCATCGCAGGGAAGTTGAATGGCGTGATTCCTGCTGTAACTCCAAGAGCTTGGCGCATGGAGTACATGTCAATGCCGGGACCAGCGGCGTCTGTGTAGTCGCCCTTGAGCAACTCAGGTGCACCGATGCAATATTCAACCACTTCAAGGCCACGCTGAACATCGCCTTTGGCGTCTGGAATGGTCTTGCCGTGCTCTCGGCTTAACGCTTCAGCAAGCTTTTCCATGTCACGGTTCAACAGACCCACGAAAGCCATCAAAACACGTGCGCGGCGCTGAGGATTTGTTGCCGCCCATGCCACCTGTGCCTCTGCGGCGATTGCGACGGCGCCTGCCATCTCTTCAGCATTGGCGAGTGGCACTTTGGCCTGCACTTCGCCCGTCGCGGGGTTATAAACGTCCGCGAAACGGCCTGACGTGCCTTTGACGTGTTCGCCGCCGATATAGTGCGTGAGTTCTTGCATTTTGAATCCTCCTGATGATTGAGCGAGAGTTTAGTCTTGCAAAAACGCTTTGAAAAGGCGCAAATATCCAAGAAGGTTTTGCATTTTTGCAAAGGATACTTGATGGCTGATAATTGGGATGATTTACGGGTGTTTCTGGGCGTTGCGCGGGGGCAAAGCCTGTCTGCGGCGGGTAGAATTCTCAAGATTGATCCTGCCACTGTAGGCCGGCGCGTTGCGCGGCTGGAACATACAATCGGGACTGCACTTTTCGCCAAATCACCTCTTGGTTATGAACTGAGTGCCGCAGGTGCGCGCCTTTTACCCTTGGCCGAGCAAGCCGAGCAAACCATGGGGGCCGCGAGTGATCTCTTGGGCACTCAAGGGCTTGCGGGGCAGGACATTAGCGGCAGCATTCGCATCGGTGCGCCGGACGGATGTGCAAACTTTTTGTTGCCGCAGGTTTGCGCGCAAATCGTGGCGCAAAACCCCGAACTTGATATCCAGATCGTCGCGTT
>Ga0206127_1003226_pt1 | contig 15296 bp, 13 predicted proteins | sample Helgoland_Spring_6_FD_148646 | JGI IMG/M metagenome (GOLD analysis project Ga0206127, IMG submission 148646) | Pelagic subsurface seawater microbial communities from Kabeltonne, Helgoland, North Sea - Helgoland_Spring_Bloom_20160419_1 | ecosystem: Environmental > Aquatic > Marine > Epipelagic ...
ATGTTCTCTAACGTTATTGTTAGTAACCAGTATCTTATTCACAACGCCTTCAATGAATTTCTTACGTTCTTCAATGGTGAAATCAGGGTCTTTTAGTTTATCAATCCGACTGCCAAATTCTTTTACCCAATCAACCCAGCGTCTTTGTTGTTGATCTTCTAAAAGTGACTGAGAAATTTCTTCTATTTGGGTCTCTAGAAACAGGCGATGTTTCTCAAGGTTTTTAACAATTTTTTCAACCTCTACTTTGTCCCGTTTTCCTATAAGGACCAGACTTTCAGAATTAACGATGGATTCTGTCACATCATCAACTTCTTTCTTCAACTTCTTTTGTTTGTTTTCAAGTTTCTTGATATCGGATACTGATTTCTTATAAGAATTTTTACCTAACAGTTCAGTTTTCACTGTCTCTTTGAAAGTATGTGACTTGGAAATGGTATCTACAATAGTATCCCAAGCAACTTCGTCCGTTTTGTCGATCCGTATGTTTCTATTAGACCCACACACAACATGTTTTTCGGTGTATTTGGTTTTGAATTTATGGGTCTTTTGAAGGCATGAGTAATACGAGGTTTGGGTCTTCTTATGATTACCACCGTATAGAGAACCACAATGACCACAAACCAACAGACCGGTGAGAAGATATGTATATTTTTGGTTACTTGTCTTTGTCCGTCGGTTCCCAGTTTTTCCGTAAGACCTTTTTTCCCTCAAATCTCTGACTGATTTTATTAAAGAGGGATCAAGTAATCTTGGACAGACTATCCGAAGAGTGTCACCCGACTTCTTGTCGGTATATGTGTAGTAACCCTCATAGTGAGTGTTCGTGAGGAGTTTATCTATCGAACCATGAGACCAAACTGGATTACCACGTCGGGTAACAACTCCACTTTTGAGAAGTTGCGTTCTTATCTCATCGATCGAGTCACCGTTCTGATAACTCTCAAAGACATGTTTAACCCATTTCTGTTCTTCTTCATTCGGAACAAGTTTGCTGTTATCGAGTGAATAACCATAAGGTGGAGGACCTCCCATCCATCCACCCTGTCGGATACGTTTAAGTTTTCCCAACCTAAATCGTTCAGTTCGTAACTGATTATCGTATTGGGAAATTTCACTCATTATCCCCAGCATCAAATTAGTTTGTGGGTCTGAAAGAATTTGTTTTCCCGTGGGGGTGTGAAGAGTCACTTCGTTTTTGATCAGTTTGAAACGGATCATTCCCCAAGTGTTGAGGTTTCTAGACAGACGGTCGGTGTTCCACACATAAAGGTGTTGGACTTCACCGTCATCAACTTGCTGAAGAAGATCAGTTAATACTGGTCGGTTACTAAGATCATCTTTAGACGATGATCTTCCTCCCTCATTCCACACCTTATGGTCCATACCGAGTTTTTCTGCTCGTTGAACACCTAACTCCAATTGGGTCTCCAATGAGGTTCCTTCCTCTTCTTGAGAAGAAGTCGAAACCCTTGTGTAGATATGAAGAATGTCACTCATATTATCATTATAAATCAATCTATCTCAAAATAAACAATATAAATTTCGATATATAAAATTTTTTTTCAAAAAATGATAAATCGAGGATAAATTTTATATAAATAACAATAACAAATGATTAAGGGTGTTGAAGATCTCAATGAATTTACCAACAAAAACAGACTATTTAAATTACTTTGATGATAATCGTGTTCCCAATGCTGTCGCTGTAACACTTACCTTGAAGCAAAGGGTCGAGATTAATGATTTTAAAGGTCGATTTGGAACTAATCTTGATTCAGTGAAGGTGTCGAATAACACAAGGGATTTCATGAATCGACTTAATCAACGTATTTTTCGAAATAGTTTCAAAAGAAATGGAAAGAGATTGTCAGTATTACCTATAACAGAAGGCAACTCTTTCATCAGACTACACATACACATGACCTTGGAGAGACCAGATCGTTTAAATCTCGAAGAGTTTTCAAAGTTGATTTCCAAATGTTGGTCAGAAACTACATTTGGACATCACGATATATGTATCAAACCCATCGATGATAACTACCTCGGTTGGATTGAATATAAATTAAAAAATAAATCGAAGGGTGAAGGACTTCAGTCTTCAGTTGATTGGGACAACGTGTTTTTTCATTGATATTGCTGAAATAAATTTCCTCTATCAGTCCATCAACTCTTAAAAAAAGGAAAGGTCATCTTTCCTTTAGTCCTTCTTATTATCTAAAACTTAGTAAGGATTAACATATATGAACAACAAACCATTAAGAACAGAACTTAACAACTACTTGTGTCTTTATTTGATCAAAAAGGACTTAAAGATGAAACCAGTCATCAAGTCTATTAGAGATCAAATCATCAATGGATATCAAATTACTGAAAACCAGTTCTCATCAATCATCAGTTTTATTGAGAGAGAACCAGAATTCAAAAATAAATCAGTTGATGAAATCTACAACCACTTTTCACCATTGATCAAAGGATACACGCCAAGGTCTGAAACTGTATCCCTAGATCAGTTCTTCCAATAGGAGATACAACCATGTCGTATACCTTAATCAACTTTAATATCCCCAATCATTTGAAAAAGAACTTTGATCACCTCGTCAATTTCAAACGGGTCTCAAGGACATCAATCTTGAATTCAATGATTGAAGAATTCTGTCGAAGAGAGTTCAAACTTATCAAGGAAGATGGAAGGTTGAATGATCTAATTTTGGATATCGAACAAAAGAACCCACCTCATATCAATCATACGCATACATCAAGTTGGGAAGAATCATACGATGAACCACTCAACATACCAGTATCAACGGACTTCCTTGATCCCTACGATGATGGACTGCGACTATGATGACGTCTAACCACCAAACCGTCTCAAAACAGGTAGTTGTTAGAAATTTTCAGTCAATGAAGTTCAATAAATGTAATGTTTGGGATCTTTCATCAACTCAAGACAAAAAGGACTTCATTAAGGAACTAGAGAAACAATTGAGAAAGGGATCTTTGTCGATCGTTGTTATTGAAGGTAATCGATCATGATGACGTTCAAACAATTTATTTCTGAAGGTAAGTATCCGATGTGGGTTCGACTTACCGTTGGTACTCTTGTTCTGCGGATCAACAACCTAACCAAACAGATCGAGAAAGAAGAAGACCCGATAAAACAGAACAAGTTGATCTCTCAACAGAACAAACTTCTATCCTACATTTCAGGTCTTGGGATCGGGGTAGGGACCGAAGACAAAGTTTTACTTCAACGTCTCAAATCTTTCAAATCCAAGGTGTAACAAAAACCCTTCTGAAATGACGTCCTGAAACCCTTTATTTTGTTGACCTCAAAGACGTCATTTTTACTGTAACAAAAACATGTATTTTTGTTACTCTTTCGGACTGAAATAGTCACTGTTTTTGTTGTGAAATGTTTTCTTGATGAAACCATCAATCTTGTTTGTGATCAGTCTTGATAGTTCTGCCCCTTCCACCGCACACTCTTTTAAGAGTTCCAAGCGGTCTTGAAGAGACTTCTCTTTATTTGAGTGTGTGACGACTACAAATGAATGGACACAGAAGTTCCGTTTAGGAACCCAGTTATTGTTCATTTGGTTAACGATCATCTTGATTTCGTTCGGTAAAGGAAATTCACGTTCCTTGATTTCCTTCATGAGAATAAGAACCATTCCTCCAACTGATTGGTGTGGAAAATCATCATCTTCACTTTGACGAATGTGTTGGACAAGGGAATTCAATCGATCGGTTATAATGCTATCGGCAAGAGAAATGACCTCAAAATAATTCCCACTCTTCAGTCCTAGGTCAATACGTCTAAATCCTTCAGAATAAAGTTCAAACCGAAGATTGTTTTGGTTACTACCACGCTCACCTTTGATCCTTACTTTAGGATTATTTGGATCAACTAATTTTTCTCGGTTTGAACTTGAAGACATTATGATCCTAACTTTCGTGGTTCATTTCATTTTCAAAACGTAGTCGTCTTTCGGATAGGGTCTCATTCTCGAAAACCCAATATCGAGGACCAGTGACTGATGACGAGTTCCACCCATGGTCCCGATTGAGCAAGATCAAAGAGGACTGTGTGAGGGATGTAACTTCACCCTCAAACTCAACGTTTCTATCATCAATTACTTTCACGGTCACATTCTCATCACGAACAAAATGAAGAATTGAACCAACGGGAATTCCAACAGACGAGAATGTAAAGTTGGACCTTCTTCCTCTTTCTTTGTTCAGAGACTGTTGTTCATCTTGGTCTTCAACAAAGTCACTGTTTGGAGTGACGTTCTGAATTTCAACTAACTTGAGAATAGATAAAACTCGTTCTGGATTGATCCTGAAGAACTCTCTCTTCGGGTTGATCCTGTGATCTCCAAACCCATCATGAAGATGTTTCTCCACCTTTGATGAATCTGAGACCGAACAAGCATAATAGACCTCAAAAGGGACAGGTACACCCGAATGTGATGACAGTGACCTTACTCGTTCTTCAAGATTTGTAGTTTTCCCTATTTTTACCAGATCTGGGATGACCGGATTTGTGAGGATATAGACTATCTCGTTCAAGGTTGAACCCTCTGTGTCTGATAATCCTTATACATCATTTGAAATATCGTATTCTTCATTGATGGGTTATCATCCATCTTCTTGTAGAAATCGAACCTCTCATTGATGTAGTCGATCATCATTCCTTCAAATTGCTGTTTAAAGAAGTTTCGTTTATTTTCTTCGGTGTTATTACCATTCATGTATTTTTCAACTTCTGGATCTTCGATCAACCTCTTACTTAACCTTGAAAGATCCAACCGATCTTCCTCGGTCAAATTGACCCCATAGGTGTTGTTCACCTGATTGATGATTTCCGATAAGAAATCGTATTCTGGTTCCTGAACTCCAGTTGAATCAAAATCTGGTGGATTTAAGATTGTGTCCTCTCGAACAAGATCTTCAACATGTTCATGGATCTTTTGTATTCTTAAGGAATCCAAATCAATCGTGTCTGATAGGTCAAATCTGTCCGTCTGACGTTTCGGTAATTTCTTATTGAGATATTTAAGAAAGACAAAGGTCTTCTCTAGTTCAATGTCACTGAAGTTGATGATCTGGGATAGATATCCATACATTCTAATGTAAGACTGAATTTTGGATCTGAAATCTTCCTTGATCTCGTCTTCATCAATCGAGTTAAACTTATCGACAACATGATCTAGTATTGGATGAAGGTTTCCTTCATCTCGTCTGGGATCATAGAAAACTTTACAAAACCTATTCACATCTTCATTTGTGTAAAGATGGAAATCATAGACCTCACGTTGAAGGTCATAAAGTCGGTTCGGATCGGTTTCGCCTTCAAGGATTGTTGATTGATAGAACCGTTGGAAGGACTCACGGATATCTTCCGGTTCATTCACAAAATCCAAAACAAAGGTCTGCGTCTTACCTGAAGTTGTTCTGTTCAACCGAGAAAGTGTCTGAACACATTGAACACCACCAAGTTTCTTATCAACATACATTGATTGGACGAGAGGTTCATCAAACCCAGTTTGGAATTTGTTTGCTACGACTAACAATCGATACTTTGGATTTTTCAGACCAAGAGGGACATCACCCTCGTGACCAATAGTTTGATTACATCCTGGTTCAGAGAATTTTTCGCCATCAATTGATACTTCACCAGAAAATCCAACCAAACATCTATAAGAGAGACCTCTCTCCTCAAGTTGTTTGTTAATCTCATTGAAATACCAAACACAGTGTTTCCGAGATTGTGTGACGATCATTCCTCTCGAACGACCTTGTATCTCTTTTGAACCCTTGTCGATCCAATGATCTAACATAATTTGAACCTTGTTTCGGATCGTCATCTCATGTGAGTCAACATACCGAACAAGTTCTCTCTTTCCTTTACTAGTGGGAACTTCAATATCCCCATCATTGGTTTGCTTTACTTTGAAATAACGTTTGTATGTTGTGTAGTTCTGAAGAACATCGAGTGTGAAACCTTCATGGATCGATTGGTACATCGAGTAGATATGGAAAGGGACGAATGTTCCTTCAGTAGTTTTGGTTCCAAATAACTCGAGGGTTTTTTCTTTTGGTGTTCCGGTGAAACCAAAAAACGAGATGTGGTCTTGTTTCCCTCGACTTTGAATTTCTTGTCTTAACATTTCTTCATAATCAAAGTCATCGTCGTCATCTGACTTTGATAGTGATTTTTTGAGTTCTTTGGATAACTCACCAGATTGACTTGAATGAACTTCGTCAATGATCACACCAAAAGTTCGGTCACCTAATGATGAAATTGTTTCAGAAATGAATGGAAACTTCTGGATTGTCGTGATTACGATATCCTTACCTTGTTCCAAGAACTTTTTTAGTTCTTGAGAACCATGTTGGACACCATTTACGACACCATCAATCTTCTCAAGTGACATGATGGTATTTCTTAGTTGATCATCAAGAACCGTTCGATCAGTCACAACAATGATTGTATCAAACATCCGTTTTGTATCACCTGTTGATCGATACAAAGAGGTAAGTGTGTGTGATAACCATCCAATAGAATAAGATTTACCCGACCCAGTTGTGTGTTGAACGAGATAGTTTTTACCAGCACCATCTGCTTTCAACTGTTTTCTAAAACTTCTGATCAGGTCGAGTTGATGATATCTAGGAAAGATAAGAACTTCTTTTACCTTTGAATCAATTTTCCGTGTCTTGTCATTGAAGAAAAATTCCTTCTCCTTTGAGACATGAACAAAATTCTCCAAGATATCGAGTAATGATGAAGGTGGGAGGATCTCTTCCCAAAGATACTTTGTTCTATATCCTTGATCGACTGGTGGATTTTCAAGGTCACGGTTGTATGGAAGGAAAAATGTCTTGGGTCCTGCTAACCGAGTGGTCATTGAGACCTTGTTATTATCCACACAGAAATGAACCATACATCGTTTAAAATTCAACAATGGTTCTTTAGGATCTCGGTCGTTCCGGTATTGGTTCTCAGAATGTTTAACATTCTGTCCCGTGAGTTGGTTCTTCAACTCCATCGTCACAATTGGAAGTCCGTTTAAGAACAACGCCATATCAATCGAATTTTCATTTTGATTAGAGTAATGAAGTTGTCGAACCACGGTGAACTGGTTCGATTTATATAGTTTTAGATGATCTGGATTGAGGTCACTCTTGGGTTCGAAATAACAAAGATTAAGATACACACCACGATCAACGACTTGGTGTCTTAATACGTCAATAATCCCTCGTTTGGAAATCTCTGATGAGATCCTAGAGAGGATCTTGTTCTCTGTATCAACATCGTAAATCTCTTGAAGACGACCCCATGCTTCGGGTTGTGTTCTTTTGATGAAATCGATGACCTGATCTCGGATTAAACAAAGATTACGGTCATATTCAGTGAAATGTGTTGTTAAATATCCAACCGTCTTAAGGTGGTCTTCAATATGTTCTTCAAACCGTTTTTCGGTAGGACTGAGACCACTCATTTCATGTCCTCCGTTACTCTGACCTTACCAGTAACTACTGAAGATATAAGTGATTGACGGTATTCTAGTAATTTTGAAATATGACTGTGTTCTAGGTCAATTAGTGATTGGTATTTTTGCGTCCTGCTCGAAAAGTTAGTAAAGATCTTAATTTGCTCTTCTAGTGGAGGTAAGAAAATATCGAAATTCATTAATTCTTCTCTCCCAATGTTTGGTTGACCACCTCCATCAGAATTGAGAGTAATCTGCTCCTTGAATAGTTTAGACTCCATGTAAATCGACAAAAATTTTTGATCAGAATTAATTTGAGATCGAAAAATACATACCCGTTGATTTAATAAAGAAACGTCCTCAAGATCATACGAAGCACTTTTCCCGATGGTCCCACCGGTCATTCCAACCAAAATATCTCCCCTGAGAACTTGGAAATCTTTATGTTTTTCGTAGATTTCCTTCGTCACCTTTACACAATTGTTCAAGTCGAACGGAGTTTTCACATCACCTATCCTAATGACCGGTATTTCATTATCCATTTCAAAGTCATCACTTTTGAAAGCATAACCGTTTACAATAGTCGAACAGAATTTTAATCTTGTTACATTCCAATGTTCTGGTATCTCACCAATCCACTCAACACCACTGTCCTTCATCTCAACATTTTGATCGAGACCTTTTGTGACGTAGTTATTGATCAAAGAGGTTCGTTGTTCTTTGAGGAGGTCAATTTTCTTCTGAATCTTCTCGACCAATGAATCAATCTGACTGGTCTTTTTATCAAGGTAACATGAGATCAGTTTTTGTTCTCCAATTGGAGGAACAACTAAATTTTCGTCTTTAAGGTGTGTAAATGATATTGTCTGTCGAACACCTTGTCCCAAACTCTTCATGTGTTCTACATCAAATTTCCTCAATAGGTATTCGTAGTAGTTAGGGTGAAGACGGTCACGGAGTTTCAGAACAATGTATCCTTGACTGACTACCACGTTAATTCTCGATAAAGCAATTCTCAGACTTTTTAAGTCGTAGTTGAGATTTAGAGGGTTTAATAAAAATTCCCCTTCTAGAACCTCTTGATAACCTTCTTTGGTAGATTCAGGAATTGACTCATCATTCTTGTAAATTACCTGACCAAAACTTATCGAACCCGAATTTAACTCTGGGTTTTTTGTTGATTTTTTCTCGTCAAAAAGATGTTTGAAACGGGAAACTTTCCAATTCGACGGAATACTCCCTATCCAATCGACACCTATATTTTTATACTCAACGGAATTATTCATTAGTCATCTCCAACGACAACTGTTGAATTTCATAATCCAGAGTTTTGAGATCACGAGAGATCTCCTCGAGACCTCTTAAAGGTGTGAATTTGTAAAAGTATTTTGTGAAATTGATTTCATAACCAACTTTATCCTTAGATCTGTCCATCCAAGAGTCGGATATATGGGGTCTTACTTCACGGTCGTAGTAATCATCAATTATCTCGGAAAGAGGAACTCGTTCTGTATCCCGTTTTGACGTGTCCGGTTTCGGATTACCTTTTTTGTCGGTTTTAATATCACCGTTTTCGATAAGTGGTTGTTCAACGACCACCTTCGTGTAACCAAAGAAGTTGTTTGGGTAAATCTTACAGAATTCGTTTTCTTCGTTGTTCTGATAAATTTCAAACAATTGTTGGGATTGTTCGTCCGTGATGTATTTACCTTTATCACCAAGATTTTTTCTCATTTGAGAGAAGAAAGAAGTTCCATCGATCAGTTGAACCTTACCCTTACGGTTAGACGACTTCTTATTCGTAACAATCCAAATGTAGGTTGTAATACCTGTGTTGAAGAACATTCGATCCGGTAGTGAAACGATACATTCCAACCAGTCGTTTTCGATGATCCATTTACGGATTTCGGACTCACCACTACCAGCATCACCGGCAAATAAAGGTGAACCGTTAAATACGAGACCGATACGAGAACCTTCTGGATTCATTTTATGAATTAGATGTTGAAGGAACAACAATGACCCGTCAGATGTTCGAGGTGTCCCAACGAAGAACCTTCCATTTGGGTCTTTTGCTTCCTCATTAACGAATTCTGCTTCTGACTTCCAACTAACCCCAAATGGTGGGTTGGTAATCATGTAATCAAATTTTCGACCTTGGTGACGGTCATCTGATATTGACGATGTTGGACCCTGAATATTTTCAGGATTCTGGTCCATCATGAGAAGATCAGACTTACAGATTGAATAGGTTACATCGTTGAGTTCTTGACCATACAAATCAATTTTCAGATTTGAGTTAATGTTCTCATGAACCCACTCTTTTCCGATCGTTAACATACCTCCCGTTCCACAACACGGATCGAAGACTGATCTAATCTTTCCTTCACCTTGAAGGTCTTCTTTATCTCCACCAAATACAAACGATACGAGAAGTTTAACAACATCACGGGGAGTGAAGTGGTCACCACTTTCTTCATTCGACATCTCCGAGAATTTACGAAGAAGTTCTTCATAAATAGACCCCATCTGATGATTGTCGATCTTATCGGGATGTAGATCAAATTCTGTAAATTTATCAATTAGAAGATACAGACGTTTGTTTTTGTGGAGTTTCTCAACCAATGGGTTGATTGAGAAGTTTTCGATGATATCGAGAACGTTTTTTGAATAACCTTGAACGTAATTATTGAAGTTCATCAATACGTTTGTGGGGTCACTCTTGATACGTGATAGGTCAAATTTTGATATGTTGAAGAACGGTAGTCCAACCTGTCTCAGAATGACTGGAGAGGGGTCAGAGAGTTGATCTTTGAACTTGTTATAGAGTTCATATACTTCGTCTTTCTTGGGTTCTAGAACGCAATCTAGACGTCTCATGACGACAAAAGGAAGGATGACACGACCATATTCAGATGGTTTGAAAAGACCACGAAGGACATCGTCTGCTGATGACCAGATCAAGGATGACAGGTTAGTTGGGTTATTCATAAAAAATCCTTTATCGTGATGGGAGGATGACCTTCTCATATATCGACCTTGATAGATGTTTATACAAGTGAGGTGTAACCATCCTTCCACATCGTTCTGCTTTCTGGTTAAAGGTTCCCGTCAATCGGAAGTCATCCGGTAACCCCATTAATCTCTTGAGTTCATCTGTCGTAAAGACCCTATCTTCATCGGGATGATGAATACCTCCACGACCACCTTGTTGTCCCATTTGGGTCAAAGTTGGAGATGGGTGATACCAACTTGCTCGGACAAGATTGAAATCGGATGTCCAATCGGGATCGACATCACCCAATTTCATTGGGTATGTTGGGTCTTTTGGTATGGACTTTATTAATTCATATCCTGACGACTTAACAGAAGTCATCATCAAGTAATTCCGTTGCTGAGGATCTACCACTACACCATCAAGACCATCTCGAAGTGTCGGTTCATAGATTGATCCTTGTGGATACAGACTAAGAATATCTTCTTCAGTCTTAATACCAACTTTACGACAAATATCTGGTCTGACTGCTATTGCTATTAATCTATTTCTACGTTGTGGGACTCCAAAATTAGAGGAACACAGAACTTTGAAATTGACCTTATATCCCCAACGTCGAAGTCGGTTCAAAGCATGATGGAATACGTCTGATGATTTGATAGAAGGTACATTTTCAATCACACAAACCTTGGGTTTGGTACAGTTTGCTATATACACAAAGTCGTGGATCAACATCCCTATACGATCTTGTGTCGTGTCTGAATACTTTACATTCTTCTCTTCAATTTTCTTTTTTCCCTTTCCAGAGGTTGAAAAGGTTGAACATGGTGGAGACCCGTCCAAGATGTCGTATTCACCTTCTTCAATTCCATGCGACTTAAACCAATCTAAAACATACTGACGACCACCACGTCTTGTGATCTTTCTTATGTCGATCATCTCCACCGGTGTTGATGGATAGTTTGCTTTGTAGGTTTGAACTGCTTCTGGAATGAATTCATTAACGAGAAGAATTTTTCCACCACCCAATCTATAACCTGTTGAACTACCTCCACCACCAGCAAATGTTGAAACAACCGTGAAGTCTTCTTTATCAGATGCTGTCATTACATCTTTAAGTGAATAGGGTTCAAAGTCATAACGGATGGGGTATGGAGTTACTTCCGTAGAAGGATCTATATCTGACCAGAGTCTAATCAACTGGGAGAGTTTTTGGGTCGTATTCCCAGAAATGTATCCTTTGAAATTTATCTCAGGATCATTAATCAATGGAGAAAAATAACTTTCAATACCCCCACCAACTTGAAGACCAGGGGTCTTACCCAACGACAACAATCCAAGTTTTTCAAAAGTATCTTTATAGGGAATTTTCCAAGGTGACTTCCAATATGGTTTGTGAATCTCAGTCCAAGTTTTACCAACTAAAATTTTCTTGATCGATCTATCATTGAGTGGTTGCTGAACAAAAATGTTTTCTCTTTGAGCAAACTCCACACAAATTTTAGTAGCAGAAGAATCAAATTCTTCAGATAACGTCTCTTCCCAATATTGGAAATTATCTTGTTTGATTTTTATTGAATCCCTTCTTCCATCCGGTAAAGGTGACGAAAAACCAGTCAGGACTTTAGTGAAACCTAAGTCCTTAACCTTTTTCATTAAATGTATGAACGGATAGAGGACTTCTAACTCTGTTTTTTTCTTACATTTATGGTTTTGAACCAAATCTAAAAAATCGATTTTGGGATCGTTGGTAGGAACAACGACTTCGTGAAAACACCAACCAATTGAATTGGAAGTAGATTTTGCTGTTTGATAGTCCCAACTTGTTTGGTCATTGAGACGAAAACTTATCGAATGGACTTTCTTTCCTAATTCATCAGCAACAAGACCAACCAATGTTGAGTCAGCACCACCTGATAGGAGAAGACAGATCTCTTTCTCAGGAAACTGTTCATTAATGATGAGACGGAGTCGTTCCTTTATTTCGTTATACATACCCAGTTGCTCCGATCTACTTCATCAAACACAACAAGGAATGGACCCTCGAATTCACTTTCACAAAAATCTAAAACATCTTTTGTTTTCGGACTTTGTAGGTGAACATCAACCAACCTTTGACCACCACCTCGTTCTCCACGAATGAGGACATCTTGGTTATCGAGTAAGGACATATCATCAGATTTCGATGATGGAACGAATGTATCCCTATAACTGAATCCAAACGAAGAAAGAACTTTGATACCAACGTCAATTTTTTTCATTGGTACACGTATCAAACATGTAACCGTTTCAGTGATGGAGGGGGTTCTTAATTCGTGGATAGGAAACTCTGATTGAATATCGGTCTCAAAAAAACCTTGATCACCCCATCTGGAGATTAGTTCTTTTTTAAGGTCAACAAAGACACAACGGAACAATGATCTACTATCGATTAGTTCATCCAGTGTTGTTGATCTGTCATCTGATCCAATACTTCCACCTACAAGATCAACGATATTTTTTTCACGTTCCTTCTTTTTACGTTTCTTAATTTGATTGGAGATTTTATTCAATATTTCCTGAATGTCTGTTTGCTGCGTGTTTTCATGTATCTTCCCATCTAGTAAGAGTTTCTCAAGGCGCTGAATACTATCCCTTGAGTAATACTCTGAATATTTTTTTTCTAATTGAGTGAGATAGTAGAGACCTGTGAATGTTGAGGGCACTTGATCTTGATGGGACATCACAAATTGTGAATTTCCAATCGACAACCATCTATTCAATGTAGATGGACTCATTCCTAAACGTGTTGAGATTTCTTTTTGAAAAACTTCATCACCAACTTGGTCCCGACATTCTTTAATCGAGATAACCGTTTCAAAAATAGATTGACGTGTTTTATCCAAACACTGCTGAATTCTCTGAACGTGTTCTTCAACTGTTAATTCATTATTGGAGATCACTTGGTTCATTTCTTATCCCAATTATTTGATGGAAGTTTGAGTGCTACCATCCCAACGAAGTTGAAGTTTCTCCAAAATGTTTGGATCTGACGAAAACCGACCCCCAATAGTTGTTTGATCAGTAGGTCTTCGTTGGTGAGTTTTGCTAGATGTCTAAGTTCAATTTCTTTATCTAGTATCTCTTTTTCAGTGAAATGTTCTTTCTTGTAGTCGTAATACATGAATTCCATCATGTTTTGGACCTTCCCACCAACCGATAATAATTTTTCACTAAACACAAAGGCACCACCTTCGATCATGTTGTCATAGATCTTTTCCATCAAAGGAACACGTTTCCGTTCTGGAATAAATTGAAACGTGAAAAGGGAAGTTACCAATGAAAGGTTTGTTGGAAATTCCATTGTCGTAATGTCATTAACAATGTATTTCAGTCGATCTTCGTCGTTCCAATGCTGTTTGAAACTATCATTAATCTCTACACCAAGATACTCTGTGTTGGAGACGTGAATGTTATTTTCATACATCTTTCTCAGAAGCGAACCTTGAGAGCACCCAAGATCCAAGACAGTTGTATCGTTTTCAACAAAATATCGACTTAGTGAAAGGACATCTTGCCTAAGAGTTGAATAACCTCGGATAGATTTGTCGATATGATCATCAAACTCTTTAGAGAAGTTTGTGAATGAAAACTTAGTATCAGTTTGTTCGTCTGGTCTATTTTGACCATCAGGGGTATGAATCAATGAATAATCACCATCACTCTTTGACATATTCACCCTCCACAGTCAGCAGATTTCTTATAAGAAATTATGGTACCAGATATCAATCCAATGTCATGGATTTCTTTCTCGATTCACCCTCGAAACTGACATTTTGGAAATTTGAAGAACTCTTGACACCTCAGAAAGTGACTTTCCTGTGTCTATTTGAGACCAAATCTCAACTTTAGTTTCTTCATCTATCTTAGTTGGTCTGCCCAACTTAATCCCTTTGGATCTAACCCGATTCAATCCTAACTTGACTCGTTCCGAGATCATAGACCTTTCAAACTCCGAAAACACACCCACCATTTGAAACATCATTCGACCAGAAGGGGTGGATGTATCAAGTCCTGACTGGTGAATGTATAAGTGGCAATTAACCGATTGAACTTCGTTTAGGAATTCAACCAAGTGCTGTAGGGATCGACCTAAACGAGAGATATCCCACACAAGAATTCGGTTAAATTTTCTCCTAACCATATCTTTACATAGGCGATCAAATTCTGGTCTTTTATCCCTTCCTTTTGTCCCTGAGATACCTTCATCTACGTAAGTTTGAACTAGTTTCCAACCGTTTCTAGACACGATTTCTTGTAAGAAATTTATCTGGTTGTCTGTGGTCTGTTCGTTTGTAGATACTCGACCATAAATTGCTACACGGTCCAAAACTTCACTCCTTCTCTGATATAAAAATAGTCCTGATCAACCGACACAAGGGTGCTGTTGATCCGTCGTTTTCTCTTTTGAAATTTATCGTGAGTAACCCATACAAGTTTTGGGTTGTAAGATAGACCGGTAGGAGAGGGGATCTGATAACTATTCAGAAAATCAGAGATTTGAACAGAATTGAGACCCCTTTCGTAAAGGGTCTCAATCAATAAAAGACGTTTAAGTTGGTCTTCTGGCATGTCCTTTAATGTGAGGATTTGAGTTACAACTTTAATATCGTAACCGTAATCAACATCTTCACATTTTATATTACGAAATTTATTCCACTGTAACGGATTTGGCCAGATTACGTGGTTGATCCACGTCTGTGCCTTTGGCAAGGGCGGTGTGGTAGGCCAACAATTGTGCAGGAACCGCGTAAACGATT
>Ga0206127_1003229_pt1 | contig 15269 bp, 13 predicted proteins | sample Helgoland_Spring_6_FD_148646 | JGI IMG/M metagenome (GOLD analysis project Ga0206127, IMG submission 148646) | Pelagic subsurface seawater microbial communities from Kabeltonne, Helgoland, North Sea - Helgoland_Spring_Bloom_20160419_1 | ecosystem: Environmental > Aquatic > Marine > Epipelagic ...
AGAGCGGATTGATCGGCTGGGCGGTCTGCATAAGTTTATGAATTGGGAGCGTCCAATTTTGACCGATAGCGGCGGGTTTCAAGTGATGAGCCTGTCCAGCCTGCGCAAGATGAGCGAAGACGGGGTGACCTTTAAGTCGCATATTGATGGCTCTAAACATCATTTGACGCCCGAGCGGTCTATGGAGATCCAAAGGCTTTTGGGCAGTGATATCGTGATGTGTTTCGATGAATGCCCAGCGTTGCCGGCAGAACGCGACGAAATTGCACGCTCAATGCGTATGTCGATGCGATGGGCAGAGCGCTCTCGCGCTGCATTCGGCGATCGCCCTGGGCATGCTTTATTTGGCATTCAGCAGGGCGGATTGGATGAGCAACTACGCAGTGAAAGCGCTGATGCGCTGAAAGCCATTGGTTTTGAGGGTTACGCGGTTGGCGGCCTGGCGGTGGGCGAGGGGCAAAAGGCCATGTTCGAGGTGCTTGACTTTGCGCCTGATCAATTGCCCGAGGACAAGCCGCGATATTTGATGGGCGTTGGCAAGCCAGATGATATCGTGGGCGCAGTGAAGCGTGGCATTGATATGATGGACTGTGTTTTGCCGAGCCGTTCCGGTCGCACTGGGCAGGTCTTTACCCGCCGAGGTGTGGTCAACATCAAAAATGCGCGTCACCAGGATGACCCACGGCCCTTGGACGAGGCCTGCAGCTGCCCAGCCTGTCGCAATTATTCGCGCGCCTATTTACACCATGTATTCCGCAGTCAGGAGATTATCAGCTCTATGCTTTTGACTTGGCACAATTTGCATTATTTCCAAGAAATTATGCAGCAGATGCGCGACGCGATTGCAGCGGATGATTTTGCTGGGTTTGAAAGCCAGTTTCATGGGCAACGGGCTTTGGGTGATCTTGAACCGCTGTCGTGACGGGGCATTTAGGGGGCTAATGTGATGCGCACCCTTGCGGGATAGCCGTAGCGGTCTTTGTTTCGGTCACGCAGGGAAATCGTGGCGCCGATGCGCGGTCCACCGCTGCCCAGTGTGAGCCGCACCCCTTCGTTTTCTGGTGCGGATTGATTGATGGCATCTAGCGTAAATCGCGCCGTAAGATTTGTACCCGGCAGATGGCAATATCCGTTGATTGGCGCAGGCGTGCCTTTGTACAGGGGCACACGCAGTTGCGCTGGAGTTTGAAAGGTGGCCGATAGCCGCTGATCTGACGTGGAGATCTGACAGCGCGCGCCCGCTCGCTCTTGACGATCGCCGGCCACGAAGCTGCGCAGCGTAATGACATCAAACCGACGCGGCTGGGTGGTGATCTTGGCATTCGGACTGCGGGCATCTGCAATGTAATCGGCAATCGGCAAAGGTGGCGCACAGCTGGCCAGTGTGGCCAGTAGCACAAGACTGAGCGTAAATATCCGCATGGTGGCACCTTTCGAGCTGAGACAATGCTATCGCGGGTCACGGGGGCCTGCAAATGGAATGTCCTTATGATTTAATAGGTATTTGCATTGCAATAATTGAACTAATCTAAACAGCACCGCTTGTACTTCGCGGATTGTACAGGCAGGTTACACAGGGTCTTGAAATTGAGGCGGGCGCGCCCCAGTTATGTAAGAACATCGGGGCCGAGCGGATTGCCGGATTGGGACTCGCTTTATGCCTGCCACAGTTAAGGAACGAGAATGACTTTGAATTTAGCCGAAAGCTACCCTGTACTGCCGCTGCGCGACATCGTGGTGTTCCCGCACATGATCGTGCCTCTGTTTGTTGGGCGCGATAAATCTGTGCGCGCGCTAGAGCAGGTGATGATGCAAGACAAGCAAATTTTGCTCTCTTCGCAGCGCGATCCTGGGGAGGATGATCCGTCTGAAGATGGGATTTTCCGGGTTGGTGTTCTGGCCAATGTTTTGCAGCTGCTGAAACTTCCTGATGGGACCGTCAAAGTTCTGGTCGAAGGTCGCGCCCGCGTTCAGATTGATCGCTTCATTGACAATGACTCCTATTTTGAAGCCGAGGCTCAGCTTTTGGAGGAGACGCACGGCGACGAGGACATGGTTGCAGCGCTGGTGCGGTCTGTGTCATCCGAATTTGAGCTCTATGCCAAGGTCAAGAAAAACGTACCTGAGGAGGCGCTGTCGGCTATTGCCGAGACGCGTAATTCCAGCAAGCTGGCCGATTTGGCCTCTGGGCATCTGGGTGTCGAGGTGGAGCAAAAGCAGGAGCTATTGGAGCTGCTCTGCGTGGCGGACCGCTTGGAAAAAGTCTACGGCCTGATGCAGGGCGAGATGTCGGTTTTGAAAGTTGAGAAAAAGATCAAGTCGCGGGTCAAAACCCAGATGGAGAAGACCCAGCGCGAATATTATTTGAATGAGCAAATGAAAGCCATTCAAAAGGAATTGGGCGAGGGGGACGAAGGCGAGGGTGAATTGGCCGAGCTGGAGGCCAAGATTGCAGAAACGAAATTGTCCAAGGAAGCTTCTGACAAAGCGGCAGCGGAGTTGAAGAAGCTCAAGAATATGTCTCCGATGTCCGCAGAAGCGACCGTCGTGCGCAATTATCTTGATTGGATGCTGTCCCTGCCTTGGGGCCTGCGCAGCCGCGTGAAGAAAGATCTTGTCAAAGCACAGAAGACTTTGGATGACGACCATTATGGTTTGGAGAAGGTCAAGGAGCGCATTGTTGAATATCTTGCCGTTCAACAGCGTTCGCGCAAATTAAAAGGCCCCATCATGTGTTTGGTCGGCCCCCCTGGCGTCGGAAAAACCTCGCTTGGAAAATCAGTTGCCAAAGCTACGGGGCGCGAATTTATTCGTATCTCGTTGGGCGGGGTGCGCGATGAAAGCGAAATTCGTGGTCACCGCCGGACGTACATTGGATCCATGCCAGGTAAAATCATCCAAGCGTTGAAAAAAGCCAAAACCACCAATCCGCTGATCTTGTTGGATGAGATTGACAAAATGGGTCAAGATTTTCGCGGTGATCCCGCCTCTGCGATGTTGGAGGTGTTGGACCCCGAGCAAAACGCAACCTTCGTCGATCATTATCTGGAAGTGGAATATGATCTGTCGGATGTGATGTTTTTGACCACGTCCAACAGTTATAACATGCCTGGCCCCTTGCTGGACCGCATGGAAATCATCCCTCTGGCGGGCTATACTGAAGAGGAAAAAGCTGAGATTGCGCATCGCCACCTGATCCCAAAGCAGGTGAAAAACCATGGGCTAAAGGCCACTGAATTTACTTTGGTACCCGAAGCGCTGCAAGAGATGATCCGCACCTATACCCGGGAAGCGGGAGTGCGAAATTTGGAGCGTGAGATTGGCAAGTTGGCACGAAAAGCTGTGACAAAAATTGTCAAGAAAGAGGTTGAGACCGTCAATATTTCGGTCGAAAATTTAGATGACTACCTTGGCGTTAAGAAATACCGCTACGGTTTGGCGGAAGACGATCACCAGGTGGGGGTCGTGACAGGTCTGGCCTATACCAGCGTGGGCGGTGACTTGCTGCATATTGAAGCGCTGCGCCTGCCCGGCAAAGGCAGGATGAAAACCACCGGGACCTTGGGCGATGTGATGAAAGAGAGCATCGATGCGGCCAGCTCCTATGTGCGGTCAATTTCACCTGAGATTGGGGTGAAACCGCCCCGGTTTGACCGGATGGATATCCATGTGCATGTGCCAGAAGGCGCGACGCCAAAGGATGGCCCATCTGCGGGGCTGGCGATGGTGACCTCGATTGTCTCTGTTTTGACTGGCATTCCAGTGCGCAAAGATATCGCCATGACCGGGGAGGTGACATTGCGCGGCAATGCCCTGCCGATTGGTGGGTTGAAAGAAAAGCTCCTGGCGGCTTTGCGCGGCGGCATCAAGACCGTGCTTATTCCAGCCGAGAATGAGAAAGACCTGCGCGATTTGCCTAAGAGCGTCACGGATGGTTTGGAAATTATTCCCGTTAGCCATGTGTCAGAGGTGTTGAAACGCGCTTTGATATCTACACCGGAGTCGATTGATTGGGATGAGGCCGCAGAGGATGCAGCCGCGGCCGCTCTTGCGGCAGAGCGTGGCAGCGCCGCTGGTCTTACCGCGCATTGAGTAAGGTCCAAAGGCGCTTCTGTGGGCGAGCTGGAGCGTCTTTAACGCCGCTGGCCGCCTGCGGAGTACGCGCGGCGGCGCCTGCTCTATGAGTGCCCCTCCGATCATCTCCGCATGTCCCGAAGTATTGGTGCTGCGCCACGGGCAAACGGAGTGGAATGCTGCAGGGCGTCTGCAAGGCCATCTCGACAGCCCTTTAACAGAAATTGGCCTGCGTCAGGCACAACGCCAGAACGAAATTTTGCTGGATTATGATCTGGATGGGTTTCGTTTTGTCACAAGCCCACAGGGCCGTGCGCGCAGGACAGCGCAACTTGCCCTCGCGGGGATTGTGGCCGAGATCGAAACATCTGAGGAGTTGAAAGAAATTAACATGGGCCAATGGTCTGGGATAACGCGTGCCGAGATTGCCGCAGAGCGCAAAATTCGCCTGCAGGATCTTGGAGAGTTGCAGATTTACGATTGGACCCCTGGCGGTGAAACCACAGCGCAGCTTTTTGCGCGTTGCGCGAGATTTTTGGTCCAGCTGACGGGACCCGCGGTGCTGGTGACCCATGGGATGACGTCGCTCTGTTTGCGCCTTTGCGCACTCGGCTGGGGGCTGGATCGGCTGGCAGATTTACCAAGAGAGCAGGGGGTGGTTTACCGTGTCAAAGCCGGCCATCATGATGAGTTATAAAAAACTGAAAAAACCGCTTGCTCCCCAGGCTTGCCCGATCTATATCGCGGCTACCGGGTCGTTAGCTCAGTTGGTAGAGCGCTTCGTTTACACCGAAGATGTCGGGAGTTCGAGCCTCTCACGACCCACCATTTTGCCCAAATTTTGACGAGTAAGACACAGGCCGTAAGCTTGCATGGCCGACCACCGCAGTTCCTCGTTGACAGCGTTTTGCATGGTTCAAGGCGTCTTCCAAACGGGGCTGCGCCTGTCCGACTGCGCTTGTGGCCCGCCTTTAAGGGCGCTGCCGGAACCTGTCATAGGGTGAGGATTTGCATCACGGTTTCGGAGACCGGCGCCGTGCTGCAATGTATTGATGACCCTATATTAACTTGAAGTGCCGTAAACTCCGGTTTGCTGTTGATACATATTTTATAGTATGTTCGTAGTATTTTTGATGCTGCCTCAGTAACTGGAAGTTGCGGGGTGTTATGAGCGCGGTCTGAACTATTGCCAGGATTGCGTCGGATTTAGCGATCACAAATCAGTTTGCCCGTTTTATTTTTTAAGGAAATTTGGTCATGAAAACAAAACTCCTCTCCATTTTATTCTTCTTGCTTCCAGCAACTTCGCATGCCTGGGAAATTTTCACAGAAAGCGGAACAGATGGACGTGAATTTACGATTGCAGAGCAAGTTGGCGATGTGGGCTCTTTTTTGAACCTCGTGTGTATTGATCAAAAGATACATATTGAGATTATTTTTCCAGGCGCAATCAATCCGGATGACGACAGCGTTGTCTTGCTTCAAATTGATAGCCAGCCCGAGCGGCTCGTCGCTGGCCTTTTCTATAAAATTGATGCAACAACGTCGCTCTTTGTATGATTGGATAGGCGAGATGAACCTTCTGCCGCAACATCTGACTTGCTCAAGCAAATGGCTGCGGGAAATAGTCTCTACCTTGGAAATGCTGATCTCATTGAAGCGATTGAACACTGGTCAATGGCCGGATCGCGAAAGGCAATCAAACAGATTAAATCAAAATGTTCACAGATATCAGTCGCACGTCCTGAGTTGTTATTTAAAGGCGCTCCACGGATTTGTGTTGTTTGGGGAAAAACGAGATCATAAACGATTGGGGCGCCTAATAGGTCCAAGTGGCAAAAGCATGCGATCTCTCAATGACACTGTGCCCAAATTTTTAAGCAACGGTCGTTCTAGTCGTTGCAGGGACATGGCGCATGTGGGATAACTGAACGACTCCTAGACGACAGGAATACCTGACATGACTGATTTTTTAAGCCGTCGGACCACGATGGTCGACACACAAATAAGACCGGCTGATGTGACGAAATTTCCAATCATCGACGCTATGCTTCAGGTGCGGCGCGAGGTTTTTGTTCCAGATCACCTATGTGAAACGGCCTATGCGGATGCGATTTTGGATTTGGGTCATGGCCGAATAATTCTTGAGCCGCGCACCTTTGCCAAAATGCTCGATGCTGTGGACATTCAAGGCAATGATTTGGTTTTGGATCTTGGGTGCGGTCTTGGTTATTCTTCGGCTGTGATTGGAAAGTTCTCGGAAGCAGTTGTAGCCATTGAAGAAAATGAAGATATGGCCACGGAAGCTGAGGCGAATTTAGCCGCTGAGAGCTGTTTGAACGTTGCGGTTGTGCAGGGCAATTTGGCCGAAGGGGCCGCGCAACATGCTCCTTTTGACGTAATCGTCGTTCAAGGAGCTGTGGAGCACATGCCTGAGGCCGTGATTGCGCAATTGGCTGACGGGGGCCGCATTGTCGCGGTCTTTAGCCAAAAAGGTCAGGGCGCGGTTCGGGTCGGTTATAAATCCGATGGCCAGATGTCTTGGCGTTTTGCCTGCAATGCCTTTGCGCCCGTGTTAAGCGGATTTGTGAAAGAGCGCAGTTTTGCTCTTTAGAAACTGAAATGATTCTTTTGCCTGGGGGGGCACGGATGTTTGGACGGAAATTTGCTGAATTAAGCTGCGCGGCCATTTTGATGTTGGCGACACCCAGCCTGGCTGCAGCCGAGAGCCTGCGGGACAGCCTGCGCAACGCATACAGAAATAGCGGGATATTGGTGCAAAATCGCGCCTTATTACGTGCGGCGGATGAAAAGGTCGCCGATGCCGTAGCCGCTTTGCGCCCTGTGATCAGTTGGAGCTCAAGATTTGCCCACGCTTACAGTGACGCGGCTAATAACGACAGTTTGACCACCAGCTTGAATGCGAAATGGCTGCTTTATGATTTTGGCAGCTCTGATTTGCAGACGGAGGCGCTGAAAGAAACTGTTTTGGCGACGCGACAATCGTTGGTGGCGATTGAGCAAAATGTGCTTTTGCGTGCGGCGACGGCACATATGAATTACCGCCGCTCGGTGGAATTTGTGTCGCTTCGATCGGCCAACGTAGAATTGATTGAGCAAGAACTGCGCGCCGCTAAGGATCGGTTTGATGTGGGTGAGGTCACACGGACGGATGTGGCACTGGCAGAGGCGCGTTTGGCCAGTGCGCGTGCGTCGCTTGCGAGCGCTCAAGGCGAATTGGCAAAGGCTGCGGCGGAATATCATGCGGTTGTGGGTCGTAAACCTGGTGATCTCGTAACCCCCTCGAGCTTGCCTGAGCTGCCAAAAGATGCATCGGCTGCCATTTCAACGGCGCGATCCCATCATCCGGAACTTATTCGCGTGAAACATGAGGTGGCGGCGGCTGAGCTTGCGGTAAAGGCCTCGCAGCTGGCCTATCGCCCCAGGCTTGAAGCGGGTGCAGGCCTCTCTAATGTGGACCTTGATGGTGAGGTGACCCGAAGCTTGAGTTTGACCGTCAGCGGACCGGTTTACAGCGGCGGCGCCATTGCCTCAGCCAGCCGTTCTGCGATTGCGCAACGGGATGCAACGCGCGCGCGATTACATGTTGCGGGTCTTGAGGCTGAGCAGACTGTGCGCAATGCCTTTGTTGTTTTGGAGGTCGCGCGGTCCACGGGCGAGGCAACGGATCGGCAAATTGAAGCGGCTGGCGTTGCCTTTCGTGGTGTGCGGGAGGAAGCCTCTTTGGGAGCGCGCACGACTTTGGATGTGCTAAATGCAGAGCAAGAACTTCTGGATGCGCGTGTCAGCCTTATTTCAACGCAAATAGATGAGCAGATCGCGAGTTACAGCTTGCTCGCCGCGATGGGGAAATTAACCGCCACCGCGCTTGATCTTGGCGTGAAAACCTATGACCCGTCGGAATATTACAATTTGGTAAAATCGGCGCCTCGGGCTAAAAGCGAGCAAGGCGCGGCCTTGGATCGCGTGCTAAAAGGCTTGGCTGGAAATTGAGCTGGGCGGCTTACTGTGCTCGTTGCAAGCTCCGGTGACGAGGAGGTGCTGTGACCCGTAAAGACAATTATCCGGAGCCAGAGGCTTTGGTTCTATCCATGCGCAAGTTAATTTCTGATACCTCAGCGTTGGAACCCGGTTCTAAAGTCGCCGCCCCTTTGGTGTTGCAAGCTCATCAGCGGGTTGGGCCGCCATCCTTGGGGCCGATTGTTCTCACGCGCGAGGATCAAGCTGGCGTCGAGCATAGCTACCCTGAGGTGCCCAAGCCTGCGCCTGCGATGCCTGTGTCACATGATCCCGAATATTTGGAGGTCATTGGCAACCTTCGCCGTGCCCTGGCCGGTCCGATGCGCGACGAGCTGTCGGACGCTGTTCGGACGATGATTGATGACCATGATCCTTGATCGTCGCTAGAGCGGCGTTGCCAGATGCGGCGCCTAGAGTGCGACGGGTCTTGCCAAAGCAATCAGCGCATCAACATTTAGATGCAGCTCGATGAAGGCGGCGAGTTGATCCAAAGTGTCTTCGACAGTCGCATCATAAGAGACGAGCTGTGAGTGCGTGCCGAGCATTTCCAAGACCTCTGCTCGAAAGCCGTCAGATGCAAAAAGGCCGTGTAAATAACACCCGCGCACCAGACCATTGGCGGAAACCGCTCCCTCATACCGGTCTGCGAGCTGGAGCCATGGGTTTTGGCAATCCGCTCCGCTGCTCTGGCCAAGGTGGATCTCGTAGCCGTTGACGGGCGTGTTAGTTTGTACACTGCGTGCTTTGGTCAATGATAGGTTTTTCTTTGGGATCATTGTCGTTTCAATATTTAAATATCCCAACCCATCGATGGAGCGTGGCGCACCTTCTATTCCGTCTGGGTCATGAACTTTGCGTCCCAGCATTTGATAACCACCGCAAATGCCAATGATTTGACCGCCCCTACGGTGATGGGCCTGAAGATCAATATCCCAGCCGTTGGCGCGCAAATTTTCTAAATCGCTGATCGTGGACTTGCTTCCAGGCAAGATCACGAGCGAGGCGTCAGCGGGCAATGGCTGACCTTGCTCAATGATTTCAACGGTTACATTGGGCTCTGCGACCAGTGGATCGAGATCATCAAAATTGGAAATTCGCGCGAGACGCGGAACTGCGATTTTTATCGCGCCGCCGGCCCGTGTTGCGATGTCCATCACATCTTCGGCTGGTAATTTCCAAGCCTCGGCAAACCACGGCAAGACGCCGAGCGTCGCCCATCCGGTGTGCTCGGCGATTGTGGTCATGCCCTCATCAAAGAGCGATACATCCCCGCGAAACTTATTGATTGCAAAACCGGTGATCCGATTGCGATCTTGGCTTGATAGCACCGCATGCGTTCCGACCATTTGTGCAATCACCCCGCCACGGTCAATGTCGCCAATCAAGATTACCGGCACATTGGCGGCCTCTGCAAAACCCATATTGGCGATATCCCCGGCGCGCAGGTTGATTTCGGCCGGGCTTCCCGCACCTTCTATTACTATAAAATCGGCAGTTTTGGCCAAGCGGTGAAAGGAGTCGAGCACGTGCGGCATCAAGCTGGGCTTGAGTGCTGCATAATCCCGGGCTTTGACAGTGGTCATCCTTTGACCTTGAACCACCACCTGCGCACCAATTTCAGACTCAGGTTTTAACAGCACCGGGTTCATATCGACGATTGCCGGCAGTCCGCAGGCCAGAGCTTGCAACGCCTGCGCGCGACCAATCTCGCCACCGTCAACCGTGACAGCGGCGTTATTGGACATGTTTTGGGGCTTGAACGGCGCCGGCTGATGGCCACGTTTGACCAAGGCGCGGCAGATCCCGGCTACTAAAATCGATTTGCCGACATTTGATCCAGCACCCTGTAACATAATCGCTTTGGTCATAGGGTTCTCCTTGAGGCGTCAGCGTGGTCTAACCTAGGTGAATACCAGTTTGGCGGTCCGAACATGAGCTAAGTCTAGTCAGAGGCTTGCGCCGGAGTCATCTTTAATGGTGCAGTTTCGTGCCTTTTTCGGCAGTCTCAGCGCCGAAACGCAAAACGCGCCCATTTGGGCGCGTTGGCGTTCTAAACCGTTGAGAGGTTTTATGCGGCTTCCGCCTGCTGGCGGCGCTCACTCTCCTCGCGGCTTAGAGCCACTGAGGTACGGATACCCTTACCAACAAAGTCCATAAGGCCAGAGACCACGCGTTCGTTGGGATCGATTCCGGCACAAGACAGCACTTCGCGCCCATCGCGAGAGCGGGCCCAACGTGCGATTTGCTCCGGTCCGTTACCGTATTTCTTGTCGTCCGCAATCGCGTCATCTAATGCAGCCAACACAACGGCGGCAAAGAGTTTGCGGGCACGGTTGCCCTGTTCGTTGTTAAAGGCGTTTCCGTCGACGAAATCTTTCATCTCGTGTCCTTTTAATTCTTACTCTTGAACTTTTCGAGCTGCGCTCCTTATGCAGTATCGAAAACGATTCGGGTGGTCTCTTTTGGAATGTCTGCCATGCACTCAACGCATAGCTTGACCACCACCTTCACCGCGCGTCGTGGCTTGAAACCTCGACTTTGCTTCGATATAGGCGGTGTTGAATCAAAATCAACCTTTTACCCAAGGTTCTATACATGCCAAAGATTAACGGAAATGAAATACGCATCGGCAACGTGCTTGAGCACAATGGCGGTCTGTGGACCGCAGTGAAAATTGACCACGTAAAGCCGGGAAAAGGCGGCGCTTTTGCTCAGGTCGAAATGCGCAATCTGCGCAATGGATCAAAACTAAATGAGCGGTTCCGGTCTGCGGATAAAGTGGAAAAAGTACGTTTGGAGCAAAAGGATCAGCAGTTCTTGTATGAAAATGACGGCATGTTGGTGTTCATGGATATGGAAACCTATGACCAGATAGAACTGCCTGCAGAACTGCTTGGTGAGCGCCGCCCGTTTTTGCAAGATGGGATGACGGTCCAGATTGAGTATCATGAGGCCGAAGCATTGCATGCAACCCTACCTCAAAAGGTGACTTGCAAAATAGTTGAGACAGAGCCTGTGGTCAAAGGTCAAACTGCTGCCAATTCTTTTAAGCCTGCGGTTTTAGACAATGGATTGAAAGTCATGGTGCCGCCCTTCGTGGGGCAAGATGAGTTGATCATCGTTGACACTATTTCGATGGAATATACAGAACGCGCCTAAACTGTGATGATCGCCGAGCCTGCTACCATCTCAGGTGCGATGCGATCAAAGCGCAGATAGGCCAATGCAAGCCCGCCGTGTTGCGTGTACACTGCGCCGGCGGGTTTTTCGTTGGCAAAAATAGCAGTGCCAATCGGTGTGGATCCTGAGATCTTGACTTGCCGCAAACCTTTGCGGAGCTCGGTTTTATGTTTCATGCGTGCGACGATTTCTTGCCCGACATAGCAGCCTTTTTTGAAATTTACCCCGCTCAGACGCTCGAAATCCATTTCTAGGATAAATCGATCTGGCGTTAATTCTATCCCGGTCTCTGGTATGATATGCGCCACGCGCAAGGCTGGCCAGTCAATGGAACCGGCTTCTTGCCGCCCGTAGGCGCGCCAGCCTAAATTTGGATTGCGCGGATCGGCAAAACCATCTGGCGGGGTCGTTCCCAACCCGCAGCACAGGTCGATAGCCACATCGGAAATTTGCACATCTGCGCGCAGGCGATACATCGTTAGGCGCGCGCGTATGCTCGGGCAAATATCTGAGGCTATGTCGATGAGCAGATCATCTGGCCGGTGCAGTATGAAGAAATCTGCAAGATATTTGCCCTGCGGGGTCAGCAGCGCTGTGTAATGTAATCCAGGCGCGGAGACATCATTGGTCACGAGGTTTTGCAAAAAACCGATCCGGTCGGCACCGGTGACCTGAAGGATGCTGCGGGGCTGTTCTGGCAGGGCCATGGCTATTCCTTTTTCTATGCTTCCCATATAAGCTGTTTTGACCGTAAAGCCAGAGGCCGCATGTCTGCACCGATTTCCGTTGTCATTCCGACACTTTATTCTGCCAAGAGCCTTCCGGCGACCCTTTTGTCGTTGATGGAGGGATTGGACGCTGGATTGATCTGCGAGGTGGTTGTCACTGACGGAGGTTCAACTGATTCCAGCGGCGCTATCGCCATGGCGTGGGGCGCGGAGGTGGTGATTGGTGCCGCCTCGCGCGGCGGGCAATTGCGCCGGGGGATCGCCGCGACGCGCGGAGCATGGGTTATGGTTTTGCACGCGGATACGATCTTGCAAGAGGGCTGGGCCGAGCAGGTCAAAGCCCGCATGCAGCAAGGTCCCTTGTGTTTTTCACTGGCCTTTCGCGCCAGAGGTCTTGCGCCCCTGTGGGTAGCGGCCTGGGCAAACCTGCGCAGTGACGTATTTGGTCTGCCCTACGGTGACCAGGGGCTCTTACTGCAACGGAGCGATTACGACCGAGCGGGAGGCTATCCAGATCAACCACTGATGGAGGATGTGGCGCTTGCGCGATCCATGAGGCGCAAAATTCGCCGACTTCCAGCCTGTGCTTTTACAGGTGCTGACAAGTATCAGCAGCAGGGCTGGTTGCGGCGTGGGGCCAAGAACCTTAGCCTTTTGTTACGGTATTTATTGGGTGCAGCTCCAGAGGATTTGGCGCGTCGGTATCGCGGACCCTGAACCGCGTTTTGTGTCATGCTGCCATGAGAGCTGAAAGGCAAGCCACGCGCCCTATTGGCTTTCGGAGTGATCAAATTGCAAGCGGCATAGATCTGAGTAATGCCCACCAGCTGCAATGAGCTCCGCATGTGTGCCCCGCTCAATCACTCGGCCTCTATCCATAACGATGATATGATCGGCAGAGACAATTGTTGACAGGCGATGGGCGATGACCAAAGTGGTTCGGTTCGCAGAGAGTTTCTCTAGAGCGTCTTGCACCAAAACTTCGGATTGGGTGTCAAGCGCTGAGGTGGCTTCATCCAACAGCAAAATAGGGGTATCGCGCAAGAGCGCGCGGGCGATGGCCACCCGTTGACGCTGCCCGCCTGACAGGTTGGTGCCGCGTGGTCCAACTTCGGTGTCCATACCTTGGGCGAGGCTTGGCAGGAAATCGGCAACATGGGCCGCAGAAATTACCTCGTTGAGTTTCATCGGATCGATATCGCAGGCATCAAGTGTAATGTTTTCGCCAAGAGTTTCATCAAACAGCAAGCTGTCTTGCGACACAACTGAGATGCAGGCTCGAAGGGCGCTGGGATCAATTTCCGTATTCGCCAGGCCGGAGATCGTGATCTCGCCCGAGCTATGGGCGTAAAGCCGGGTCAACGCATTGAAGATCGTGGTTTTGCCCGCGCCTGAGGCACCGACAATTGCGGTGGTTTTTCCAGCGGGCGCGCGGAAAGAGACTTCGCATAGAACTGGTGTCTCGCCAAACTCTAAACTGACATTGTTAAATTCAATATCGCCAAAGGGCTGAACAGGTTTTGGATGATCCGGGCCGAGCAGCGTTGGTTGATGGTTGAAAATATCGCGCATTCTTTGAATGGAGACAGACGCAGCATTGATCAACCCAGAGATGCCGGCCAAGCGTCGCAGCGGTTCAAACGCCAATCCCAAGGCGCTGAAGAACGCCATGAATTGCCCGACGGTTTTGGCGCCGCTGATGATTTCATATCCACCGTAAATGATGACGCAGGCAAAACCGATGCCACTCATCACATCCACCAGCGAGGGGATAACGGCCGTGCCAAACAGAGTTTTGACCTCAACTTCGATCTGCCGTTTGGTGAGCGAACGATAGCGGTCGGTGTAGTAACGCTCCAAACCATTGAGCTTGATCGTTCCTACCCCGTGGAAGGCTTCGTTGAGGCGCGTCGCCATGTTGCCGGCGACTTCTCGGGCTTTAACGGCCTGTTTGCGCGTGTAGCGTTGTGCGACCAGCGAGGGAAACAACAGCAAAGGTGCACCGACCAGTGCTGCAAAGGTCCAAAGCCAATCGATTGAGAGCATGACCGCAAAAAGCGATACCAATCCGATGAGATCACGCGCCGCGCCGCGTACCAAAAGCGCCCATATTCCTGCCAGCGACTGCACATCCCCGTTGACGCGCTCCATCAAATACCCCGGAGCATAGCGAGAGAAAAAACTGAGATCCAATTTGAGCAAGTGGCGCAGCAAATCATTTTGCAAATCGGCTACGGATTGCTTGGCAATTTTGGTCATAAGAACCCGGTGCACCACCGACAGCACTCCTCGGATCAAAAACAAACCCAAAACAATGCCGCCCACCAACCACAATTGGTTTGTGCTGCCACCGACAAATACGCCGTCAAAGAGAGGCTGCATCATCCAGGCTAGTCCGCCCACCATGCTGCCTTCGATCATCATCAATACGACAATGACAGCCAAGACCCACATATGGCGCCGCAGGTACTCGCGCCAGAGCCAAAGGAACAAAGCGCCTTGTCGTATGTCTTTGGGGGATGATGATTTCATGTCCATAGGCGCGTGTTAGTGCTTTGTGTGCGGTGCCGCAAGGTAGGGACGCTTGACGCGGCAGTAAACCGCGAATACCGATAAGCCATCTTACTCGAGGTGAAATTCTATGTCGCTGTCTCAAGGCCGTTCCTATCTCGCTATCCCGGGTCCTTCGGTCATGCCCGAACGCGTTTTGCAATCCATGCATCAACCTTGTCCGAATATCTATGAGGGGGGATTGATTGAGCTGACGCACAGTCTGATTCCCGATCTAAAACATGTGGCTGGTACGGCTGGGCAGGCGGCAATCTATATCGCCAATGGCCATGGCGCTTGGGAAGCGGCTGTCTCGAACGTGTTGGCAGAGGGTGATACGGTTTTGGTGCTGGCAACCGGTCGGTTCTGCGTCGGGTGGGGCGAAATGGCCAGCGCCCTCGGGGTGACCGTAGAGACACTTGATTTTGGCAATCAAGCCACGATCGATTTGGCGCAGGTCGAAGCGCATCTTGCCGCCGACAGGTCGGGGCGCATCAAGGCGGTGATGGCGGTCCATGTGGACACATCTACCTCAGTGCTCAACGACATTTCAGCGCTGCGCCAGAGTTTAGATTCCACGGGGCATGGCGCATTGCTCATGGTCGATTGTATCGCAAGTCTTGGCTGTGATAAATTTTTAATGGATGAATGGGGCGTCGATCTCATGGTCACAGCCTGTCAAAAAGGCTTGATGAC
>Ga0206127_1003233_pt1 | contig 15257 bp, 13 predicted proteins | sample Helgoland_Spring_6_FD_148646 | JGI IMG/M metagenome (GOLD analysis project Ga0206127, IMG submission 148646) | Pelagic subsurface seawater microbial communities from Kabeltonne, Helgoland, North Sea - Helgoland_Spring_Bloom_20160419_1 | ecosystem: Environmental > Aquatic > Marine > Epipelagic ...
CACAGGACTCAAGCTCAAGGCGCTCCGTGGGAGAAAGAAAGTTGGGACGGATCATGCGGTTAGCTGAATCGTTCTACGGTCAGACGTCAACCCGTCAAAAGTCGGGTGCTCGAGGACTCTGTGTATAATCGAAAACGCCAATTTTGAAATCTACGACATCGACCAAAATACAGGCAGCTGGGATGACAGACTGACGATCATTGCCCTTGATGAAGACGGCAATCAAGTACCCGTGGTCTTTTCCGATCTCGATGGTTTGCACTCAGTCAGCGGCGATGACCTGAACGCAGATGGCAATGCGAGCACCGGCGTTGAAACGAGTGGCGCGGACGATTCTGTTACCGTCGATATCGCAGGCCCGTTTGTGCAACTGATCTTCACATTTGATAACGGTGAAAGCGCCACAAACAGTGGTTTGTTCGGCGTGGGCAATATGACGCTCGATTTCACGTCAAATTACAATGCTGAACCCGATGATGACACAATCAATGGCGGCACCGGCAATGACACAATCTTTGCTGGGCGCGGAAACGATTCCATCTCTGGTGGCACCGGCTCTGACAGCTTGGATGGTCAAGGCGGCGATGATTTCATCAATGTGGGTGAAGGTGACACCGCCGTGGGTGGCGATGGTGATGATACCTTCCAACTTGTTGAACTTGGCGAGACCGTAGGCGCAGGTGCAGGCATTTTCGTGCGCGGCGATGAAGGCGATGAAACCACAGGTGACGTGCTTAACCTCGGCACGCTCGGCAATCGCAATGACATCATTTACTCTAACACCAACGACGCGCTTGGTGGTCTGAGCGGTACGCTTGTCCTAGATGACGGCACCCTCCTCACCTTTGAGAACATTGAGAAAATCATCTGTTTCACACCCGGCACGATGATCGACACGCCATTTGGTACACGCGCGGTTGAAACGCTTAAAGCTGGTGATCTGGTGATGACTCGCGACGCGGGTGCGCAGCCGCTGAAGTGGGTTGGCGCACGCACCATGCCCTGCACGCCAGATACTGCACCGATCCTGTTCGAGGACGGCGCGCTGGAGGGACAAACCGCTCCTCTCATGGTCTCACCGCAGCATAAAATGTTGATCTCTCACTTCGCGGCGGAATTACTGTTTGGTCAGGACGAAGTCTTTTGCAGCGCGAAACACATGCTCGGACCCAAGGTGAAACGCATCGCGCGCAAGATGGTGACCTATGTCCACATTATGTTCGAGACTCATCAAGTGATCACTGCAAACGGCGTAGAAAGCGAAAGTTTCCATGCAGGTCCAGAAGGCATGAAAGCGCTGTCGGACACGTCCAAACAGGATCTTTTCAAAGCCTTACCAGCTTTGAAAACAGACCCTTACGCACATGGGCGCACAGCTTATCCATGCCTCAAATCGCACGAGACGACACTGTTGATGGAAGAAATCGCGATGGCCGAGCAGTGGCGTGCCACCCAACAAAATGCCGCTTAAGCGTTTTGCAAATGGCGCGTTTTTCGCGCTTGTGCAAAAGCTTTCACCGCCTCACCAAAGGCCGTGAATAAAGGCCGCGACACAGGATCGTCTTGCGCGTTCCACTCAGGATGCCATTGTACTGATGCGCTAAATCCGGGCGCGTCTTTCACATAAATCGCTTCGGGTGTGCCATCATCTGCGACCCCGTCAATCACGATGCGCGGGCCTGCGTCTTTGATGCCTTGACCATGCAGCGTGTTGGTCATGACTTCCTCGGCTTCAAAAATACGGTGAAAAACTCCGTCTTTGCTGAGGCTCACCTTGTGACGAATTTCGAATTTTTCCTCGAGTGTGCCATCAGGTGGCATGCGGTGGTTCATACGTCCCGGCAAATCACGGATCTCTGGATAAAGTGAGCCGCCCATCGCTACGTTCACTTCTTGAAAGCCACGACAAATTCCTAAAAACGGCTGTCCCGCTTCGACACAAGCGCGCACCAGCGGCAAAGCAATCGCATCGCGTGCACGATCAAAATCGCCATGCGCTTCGGTTGGTTCTTCGCCATATTCCTCGGGATGCACATTCGGCCGCCCCCCCGTCAGCAAAAAGCCATCACATTGCGCCATCAACTCAGGCACGCTCACATGGGCGGGATCTGCGGGGATCAACAAAGGCATACAACCAGAGACCTGCGCAATCGCATCCATATTCATCACGCCGCCTGTGTGAACAGGATATTCGTCATTCAAAAGCGTAAAGTTTGAAATGATGCCAACGATAGGACGCGTCATGAGAGTTCCTCACTGGGTGATGATTTATGATTGCAATATATGGCCCAGATGCGCAGGCTTGCAATGCATCATAGGATTTGAGCGATGGCGCAGTATAAATTGAACGATCCAGATTTTTTGCGCGATCCCACGTCAGTGCTTGCGCAAATGCGTGAAGAAGGACCGCTTGTGCGCACTAAATTGCCGATCATCGGGCAGTGTTGGGCAACGACTACAGATGCGGCCACGCGCGAAGTTCTAAAGGACGAAGCGTTATTCGCCCGCAATCCAGCCAATGCGGGCGGCAAGGACATTTCGCGATATTATTGGTTCTTGCCCCGCTTCATGCGCCCGTTGACGCGCAACATTCTCAGCCTTGACGGAGCCGAACACAAACGCATCCGCGCGGCTGTTGATCACAGTTTTTCGCGCGCTGCGATTGATGCGCTGCGCCCAGAAATAACACAGGTTGCTGATCAATATTTAGATCAGCTGGATCCGTCAAAACCTGTTGATATTACTCAAGATTACGCACGCATGTTGCCGCTGGATGTGATCAGCGCACTCCTTGGCATCAAGCCCGAGCTTCGCCAAAAACTGTCGCGTGCAATTGCTCCTATCTCTAAGCCGACGGGCATCATTGCACTGTTTACTGCGATGCCGGGTCTGTACAGAACGCAAAAACTATTGCGCGCAGAAATAGAAACGATCAGACACACCCAACGCAATGGATTGCTCAGCACGTTGATCCACGATGCAAGCAATGATCTGAGCGATGATGAAATTCTCTCGCTTGCTTTCGTCCTCTTTATCGCAGGCCATGAAACCACGCTTCATCTGATCTCTGACGCGGTTTTCGCGATATCAGATGGTGCGAAATTTAACGAACCCACCTCGCTTGCGATTGAAGAATTCATGCGGTTTTTCAGCCCAGTGATGATGACAAAACCGCTCTTTGTGCGCGAAACTCACGAACGTTTTGGCCAAACACTGCAACAAGGGGACAAGGTCATAGCGCAACTTATCGGCGCCAATCATGACCCTGACCGCTTCGAGAACGCCGCTGAAATTCAAACCGATCGCCGCCCGAATGCGCATATCGGATTTGGTTTTGGCCCACATGTTTGTCTTGGAATGCACCTTGCGCGCACAGAAGCGCAGATCGCCCTCGAACGGCTTTTCAATCGCTTTCCTGATTTAGAGCGCACGCCAAAAAATGCGCCGCCAGTTTACAGTGAGCGGTATGGTTTTCGTGGAATGAAAACACTTAAGGTTAATCTAAAACCCTAAATGTTTTCAATATTTTAAGAACCGAAACACAGGTTCACGGCTTAGCTCATGCGACGCTTGCCTTCAGTTCAAGGCGGCGCGCATGCAGAACCGGCTCTGTATATCCCGATGGCTGCGCGCGCCCTTTGAAGACCAGATCGCAGGCGGCCTGATACGCAATGGTGTCAAACCCCGGTGCCATTTTACGATAGAGGTTGTCACCCTCGTTTTGGCGATCAACGACTTCGGCCATCTTCTCCATCGCTGCGCGAACTTGTTGCTCTGATACGATGTCATGATGCAGCCAATTGGCCAAAGCTTGGCTGGAAATCCGGCACGTTGCGCGATCCTCCATCAGGCCTACATCGTTGATATCTGGCACTTTTGAACATCCAACACCTTGGTCGATCCAGCGCACCACATACCCAAGGATACCTTGCGCGTTGTTCTCGACCTCGCGTTGAATTTGCTCAGGGTTCCACTCTGCATATTTAGCCAAAGGGATCTCCAAAAGGGTCTGCACATTTGCGCGCCGCCCATTCGCTTTTATGCTGTCCTGCACCTTGAGAACATCAACCAAATGATAGTGCATCGCATGTAACGTTGCCGCGGTCGGGCTTGGCACCCAAGCACAACTCGCGCCAGACTTTGGATGGTCAATCTTTTGCTCAAGCATCGCGGCCATCAAATCCGGCATTGCCCACATGCCTTTGCCAATCTGCGCTTTGCCTTGCAAGCCACACTCAAGCCCGATGTCCACATTCAGGTTCTCATAAGCGCCAATCCAAGCTTTGCGCTTTATAAAATCTTTGCGGCTAAAAGGCCCCGCTTCCATCGAAGTGTGAATTTCGTCGCCGGTGCGATCCAGAAAACCGGTGTTGATAAATGCGACCCGTGCTTTTGCGGCACGAATGCATTCTTTAAGGTTGGCGGACGTGCGCCGCTCTTCGTCCATGATCCCGATCTTGACCGTGTTGCGCGGCAATCCAAGAATGTCCTCGACCTTTGCGAAAATCTCATCCGAAAACGTCACTTCCGCAGGCCCGTGCATCTTTGGTTTCACGACATATACAGAGCCATGCACGGAGTTGCCGCTCTCACGTTTTAGGTCATGCATTGCCAGCATCACCGTACACAGCGCGTCCATAAGACCTTCGCCGATCTCGGTGCCATCACGATCCAGAACCGCTGGGTTGGTCATCAGATGCCCGACATTACGCACCCACAAAAGCGCACGACCTTTCAATGTAACTTCGCCACCGTCTGGTCCGGTATAAACGCGATCTGCATGCAAGCGGCGCGTCATTTGCGTGCCGCCTTTCTCAAAGGTCTCTTCCAAATCCCCGCGCATCAGACCGAGCCAATTGGCATAGGCCACAACCTTATCCTCGGCATCCACGCAAGCGACGCTGTCCTCGCAATCCATAATCGCCGAAAGCGCGCTCTCCATAACGACATCAGCCAAACCCGCCTGATCGCGGCTACCAATCACATGCGTGCGATCAAATACCAATTCCACATGCAGACCATTGTTGCACAGGATTACGGCGTCCGGCGCTTTTGGATGGCCTTGATATCCAACGAATTTCTCAGGTTGCGCCAGTGGCAGATCGTCGATCAACAGCGCACCATCTTGGACATGATAGCGGCGCGCATCTGCATGAGATGTGCCTTGAACCGGGAAAATATCGTCTAGGAAAACCCGCGCGCGTGCCACGACACGTGCACCGCGACCTTTGTCATAGGCCCCTTTCGGTGGCAGGCTGCCCATCGCATCAGTTCCATAAAACCCGTCATACAAGCTGCCCCAACGCGCATTCGCAGCGTTCAGTGCAAAGCGCGCATTAGTGACCGGCACAACCAGTTGCGGCCCCGGCACGGTTGCAATCTCAGGATCAACATTTTGCGTTTCAATCTGAAAATCATCGCCCTCAGGCAGCAAATAACCAATCTCACGCAAAAACTCAAAGTATCCGTCGCGCGTGTCGCCGCCAGCTTTGTGGGTCTTATGCCACGCATCAATTTTGCTCTGGATCTCTTCGCGCTCGGCCAGAAGCGCACGGTTTTTTGGGCCAAAATCATGGGCCAAATCGGACAAACCTGCCCAAAATTGATCTGCACTCACATCTATGCCGTTCAAAGCGTCGTTTTCGATGAAATCAACAAGAACCTTGTCTACTTGAAGACCATGCTTTTCGATCCGTTGGGTCATGTCGTTCTCCCGAATATGTATGCCGTTGAATACTTTGCTTTGGTCGAGATAGGGCGAATGCTCAGTTGAGGCAAGCGAACGCACGGCGAAGGACTGTTCGAGATTTTCGAATAACGCCCCAATTACTTTGTGCGCCTGCATTTTTCCGAGCAAAAGCGGACGTTTTCCCAATCTCGCGCCCATTTCTTGCGCCATGTGAACGGCAGTCCACAACAGGCGCAAATCTTGCTTGGCAGGTTCTCTTTCTTTACGCCTTTTGGCATTACACTGTCCTTCTTTTCATTGCCCGCGCACTCCGTTAGCGTGCCCCAAACAACAGGAGCTCCCGATGCGTGACGCCGCCCCACAGACTATTTTCCTCAAGGATTACACACCTTTCGACTACATCGTTCAGGATGTGCATCTGACATTCAAACTTGCACCTCGCGCAACACGCGTCATCTCTCGCATACGCTTTGCGCCAAACCCGGACGCGAGCGATACGACTTTCTTTCTGCATGGTGAACAACTTGACCTGAAATGGGCAAAAATCAATGGCGCTGATATCGCACCGTCGATCACCCCTGAGGGGTTAACCGCTGAAGTCCCAGAAGGTGCGTTCACCTTTGAGTGCGAGGTGGAGATCAGCCCTGAAACCAACACGGCCCTTGAAGGATTGTACATGTCCGGCGGCATGTATTGTACACAATGTGAGGCCGAAGGTTTCCGCAAAATTACATATTACCCTGATCGCCCTGACGTCATGAGCACCTTCACAGTGCGCGTGGAGGGGCCACATCCGGTGCTTTTGTCCAACGGCAATCCCGCGACATCGGGCGAGCATTTCGCTGAATGGCACGACCCTTGGCCCAAGCCTGCCTATCTTTTTGCGCTGGTTGCGGGTGATCTCATTGCGCACCCTGATCGTTTCACCACGATGTCGGGTAAAGACGTTGAGCTGAATATCTATGTGCGCAAAGGGGACGAAAACAAATGCGCCTTCGGCATGGAAGCCCTCAAAAAATCAATGACTTGGGACGAAAAAGTCTATGGACGCGAATACGATCTCGACATCTTCAACATCGTTGCTGTCGATGATTTCAACATGGGCGCGATGGAGAACAAAGGCCTTAACGTCTTTAACTCTTCTTGCGTTCTCGCCTCGCCTGAGACGTCAACGGATGCCAATTTCGAGCGTATAGAAGCGATCATCGCCCACGAATATTTCCACAATTGGACCGGCAATCGCATCACCTGTCGCGATTGGTTCCAGCTGTGCCTAAAAGAAGGGCTGACCGTTTACCGCGACAGTCAATTCACCTCCGATATGCGCTCTGCCTCTGTCAAACGCATCAGCGATGTGATTGATCTGCGTGGTCGTCAGTTCGCTGAAGACGGCGGCCCTCTTGCCCATCCCGTGCGTCCTGACCGCTTTGTCGAGATCAACAATTTCTACACAGCCACCGTCTATGAAAAAGGGGCGGAAGTCATTGGCATGCTCAAAACCCTCGTCGGGGATGCGGATTACGCTAAGGCGTTGGACCTCTATTTCGAGCGCCACGATGGTGATGCCGCCACCATTGAGGATTGGTTGCAGGTCTTCGAGGAAGTTACAGGGCGCAACTTAAAGCGCTTCAAACGCTGGTATACCTCTGCGGGCACGCCACAACTGTCGGTTAAGGAAAGCTTCAAAAACGGTCGCTACAAACTCACCTTCCGTCAAGAAACTCCGCCCACACCCGGCCAGCCACAAAAGAAACCACGCGTTATCCCTATTGCTTTGGGGCTTTTGGATGAAAGCGGTGCAGAAGTTCTGCCGACGCAAATTCTAGAGATGGACAAGCGTCAGCAAAGCTTCAAATGGAAAGGATTGGCGAGCAAACCTGTGCCCTCAATTCTGCGCGGGTTCTCAGCACCTGTGATCCTGAAACGTGACACCGATGATGTCGAGCGCGCGTTCTTGCTGGCCCATGACACTGACCCCTTCAATCGCTGGGAAGCAGGTCGCGAGTTGGCCAAATCGACTCTTCTCAACATGATAGAAAATGGCGCGCCGCCCAATGCAGGCTATCTTGACGGCATGCTCGCAGTCTTGCGCGACGACACACTCGATCCCGCAACGCGTGCGTTGATGCTCGGGCTGCCAAGCCAGTCCGAACTTACACAAACCCTTTCTGACAAAGGCGTCGTGCCTGATCCGCAAGCCATCTACGAAGCGGTGCAAACGCTCAAACTCGCGATGGCGCAGCATATGCAAGACACCTTGCCGCGTGTTTATGCGCAGTGTCAGGTTGAGGGGCCCTACTCGCCTGATGCAGAACCTGCTGGCAAACGCGAACTCGCGATCGCGGCTTTGGGTCTTGGTTCACGACTAGATGGTGGCAAGGCGGCGAAAGAGCAATTCGCGCGCGCGGATAACATGACATTGCAGATATCAGCACTCGCGATCTTGCTACGCCAAAAAGTGGGTGACGCGGAACTCAGTGGATTTTATGAGCAATGGAAGCATGACCGTCTTGTGATGGATAAGTGGTTCGGCCTCCAAGTCAGTGCCGCAGCGCCTGAAGATGCAGCAGAAATTGCGGACAAACTGACGCAACATCCTGACTTCGATCATAAAAACCCAAATCGCTTCCGCGCTACACTTGGCGCACTTGCGGCGCATCACGCTGGCTTTCATCACATTTCAGGCCGCGGCTACACGCTGCTTGCGGATTGGCTCATCACGCTTGACCCGATCAACCCGCAAACAACTGCGCGGATGTGCGCCGCATTTCAGACCTGGAAACGCTACGACCTTAAACGCCAAGAGATGATCTTGGCAGAAGTCGATCGCATCCTCGCGCAACCAAATCTGAGCCGCGACACTTCTGAAATGCTGACCCGCATTCGATCAGCGTGAGCAGCTATGCCTTCAAACGTTCCGCGCGCAGCCCGCGCGCGGTTGGCTTTGTTGCACTTTGGTGGATCGTGTTATTCGCGCTCTACCTGTTTTTCAACGCCGCACCGGTCATCATTTTGGGTCTCGCAATCGTCAGCCTGCCTGCCCTCATCGATATCGGAAAAGGCGCGACATCTGAATTGCAGATCACACAGTCGGATATTTCTTGGCGCTCTGGCAGGCGTGCTGCGCAATTGCCGCGTGGCCAATTGAAGTCCGTACGACTGGACACAAGGCTCGATTTGACTTTGCGGATGACGCTGATCACGTATCAAGGCGGCAAAGTTCGCCTCCCTTATGAGTGCGTGCCACCTGCCCAGCAAATTGAAGCCGCCCTCAAAGACCAAGACATTCTCTACGAGCGGCACCACTTCACGCTACTGTCTTAGGGTCGCGCACGCGGGCGCACCGAATTAAGCGCACGGCAATAATTTTGGGAACGCGTCCAAGCGGAAATGTCCTTGCGTTTCGAGCCAATCCGCATCGGCCCCCAATCCGCAGCAACGCCGCGCCAGCGCTTGTCTTTGCTTGCCATTACTTTGTCGCGCGGCATCACAACCGTTAAAATGCGCACCGCGCAACTCAAATTTGAGGGTCCATGCTTGAGGCCCTCTCTGCTCGGTGCCAAGCATTTATACCCCCGCGCTGTCGCAGGTAAAATCTGCAGAAGACCGTACCAACGGCCATTCCCGCCGACCGCATCTTGGCGATATGTGCTTTCGTGTTTGGCAAGCGCGGACATAAATCCCGCCCAAAACGCCGCGCGCTGATCTTCAGAAGCATCCGGATAAGCAGGACACCACTCAGCGATATCGCGCGGAACCGTTTGCAAAATTGGCTTACCATGAGATTTTAGCGCAGATATCGCAGAACGCGTCCAAATGCGACCCGCGGGACGATGATCCCAACGTGCTCGTGGCACAACATCGCCATCTCTTCTGTTCGGGCGCAAACTTTCTTCAGGGGCACGCGACAGAGGCTCAATTACATTAACCATTTCGCTTGAAATGGGGCGCATCATAGGCCGCGTGACAGCATCAGTCGCAAAGGTTGCAGCCGGTATTAAGCAGAACAAAACCGCTGAAAATACCCTATAAGATGAATTCCTCATGAATTGAGTGTCGCAATGTTTCGTTTAGGAACGCAAGCCACAAGCTGCCCCAATCAACGTATTTTTGATTTGGAAACAGTTTGTTCATGCCAGTTGCCCGCCACTTTTGCGCCCGAATGCAGGGTCATAACTGCTCTCAACGCATCAAACCGAATACTGAAGGCTGCCCCAATATGTCCCTGCTCAAAACCCTGACGGCTCGTCACCGAGAACACGTATTTCCACACGGAAATCCAAACCGACGACGTCCCGTGCATCTCCCGAACAGATGCGCACCCCTGATCTGGACAAGCTCTTGGTGATTCCTGTTTCAAAAGAACCACATGAAGAGCAGATGCGCAGCTATCACTTTAACCAAGGTCAGTTTTTGGCACGCCAAGAGCGATGGGACGATCTAACCACACTCGTCATTCAAGAAGACATGTCGCGTCGCGCGTCCGGCGGCGGCATGCCAATTGCGGAACTGCTGTGCCAAGGCGCGCGTTCCGATGTGGTTGCACTCGCAGAGCACCTTTTGATTGACGGAACCCCTGAGGAAAATCGCCCTTTGAAAGATGCGATTTCAGCTCTTGAAGAGATTTTAGGAGAATATCCCAACAATCACATTATCGCGACAATTGTCGCTATGGCGCATCTAGACATCGGCTATGCTTGGCGCGGAACCACGTCCCTTCCGGACACCCCCGCGCGCAATCTCGAGGCGTTTGAGCTTCATTGCAAACGCGCAGGACAAGTCCTCGATGCGTTTTGCGGCATTGAATTAAACAGTCCGCTCGTCACATCCGCACGTTGCGCATTGCTTGTGGGTTCGCCTGAAGCGCCTGACCGCGCGGCAGATGATTACGAGGATTTGATCGATCTTGCGCCAAGCCAACAAAGGCACATTCGTGCTTTAGGCCATCACATGCTTCCGCAATGGTTTGGCAGCTATGCCACATTAGAATTGGAGGCACGCCGCACAGCTGCACGTACTCAAGATGTTTGGGGCGACGGCGCTTATACTTGGGCGTTTTTTGATGCTCTACTTGTTGATCCCAAATCTGCATCAGTTTTAGACGTCCCGTTCTTTCTGGAAGGTTTACGCAATATTTTGGAACGCTCCGAGGATCAGCACAACGCAAACCTATTTGCGTCCTTTGCAGCCGTTTCTATCCCAAAGGCCGCGCAACGCTGTACCGATGATTTGCTCGCTTCTGCAGCGCTTGAGAGCATACAGACCGCTGCTCAGTGGATTTTGACAGACCATTTGCATGAACTGCACCCTCTGATCTGGGGGCATGCAATGGAAGGTTTCGACAATCAAGCGCGCATAGCATCGATTGATGCGTTGTTTAAGCAAGGCCAAGAGAAAGCAAACCAAGTTTTTGTGAACTTCTTTGGTGACCAAATGCTAAAGGGCAACGCCCTGATCTTCACACCACAGGGGCTCTACGTCCAACGCGCTTAGATACATAGTCTATCCAGACTCGTTTAACTTCATCAAAAAAGCAGCCTTTCCAAACAAAACCTCATTATTGGTTCGTGGAAAGCTGTTAAAAACATTTTGTTTTCCGGCGCTTCGCTTTTTAGCAAGCGACGTAAGATCTTCACGTCTGAGCATCGCCTTTTGTGGTGTCGTTCTCAGTGCCAAAAAGCTAGACTTGGCGCTTTCAATGACATCATCAAGCGATTGCTCTACCGACCATTCAAACGCTTCTGAATCGACAGCAATCAGTTTCTTTACATCTGCCGAAAACTCGAACTTGTCTTTTTCCATTAGCCTCTTGACGGAGTCTTCTAATTCCCCTTTTCGAAGGAACTGATCCGCATTCAGCGGAATGGCCAAAGCAGAAGTACCCATCGAAAACACCAGATCTGCATTTTCAAAGGTATCCTTCAAACGCATATGCAAAAGACCTAACACCTTATCGTGCCAAAAATTTGGAACCATTGAGAATAGAAAATTCGCGTGGCGAATTCGGACAACCAAAAGACCTGCAGGTGTTTGCATGGTTCCAGCGTTTACGCGCAGCTTCACCTCGCGTTCAAACGCTGGTTTTGTCCAAGCTCCGTGGTCAGGATCGTACATAATCGAAGCTGCAATCCGCCCTTCTTTTGCGATGCGCTGCTGCTCTACATTCAGCAAATACCCCCCTAGCGTAATTGAAATCGCATTCAAGATGGTAAAGGGCAAAGATGCGTTTGTTAAGAACCAGTTACGCGCCTCTTCAGGTAAAATCCATGCTGCGTTCAGATGAGCGGAAATCAAGAGCGAGAGCAAGAACATGTGATGCAATCTTCTTTCTGGAAATGAGCGCGTGACCTTTTCCCAGAGCGCGGCAACAGCCCATACAATCAGCATTGCCAAAATTGCTGAAGGCAAGCCAATTCCACCAATATGGAACCGTGTGCCCGCTGCAATCAGGAAACAAATCAAGGATGCACGCCACCCAAGAAACGCAGCGCATAGGGCGAGAGGCACGTTTCGCAGATCAATGATCAGCCCGTCCATCGGTTCCAGAGGCATGTTCATCTGCAACCACGCAACACCACCAAACGCGACACCCATCAGAATTTCTGCATAGTACCGGCTCAGAAAAAGTCTTTGAATGTGCCCGTAAGCCATTGATAGAACGAAAATAAGCGCCAAAGATCCGACTAAGTCAAACCAGATAGTTGCAAAATATAACATGTTAAGTTTCCCCTTCTCGCAGCGCTTTTCTAGGCGCAAAACTTTAACGCGCACTTAAAGGATCAATGTTTAAAGAACTTTAGCTGCCCCGAACAAAACCGCGCACCTACCGCAGCCCCTTGCCCCCTTTCCGCCACTCGCATAAAACGCATCAAACTTCTTGATTTCGTGGACACGCACAATGCTCGATCTGACCTTTGAAAGCCCCAAGATTAAAACCATCGCCGGCGCGAAACACGATTGGGAACTTGTGATCGGCATGGAAGTTCACGCGCAGGTTTCGTCAAACTCGAAACTTTTTTCAGGCGCTTCGACACAGTTCGGCGCTGAGCCAAATTCCAACGTCGCTTTCGTTGACGCGGCGATGCCTGGAATGCTCCCTGTTATCAATGAGTTTTGCGTTGAGCAGGCTGTGCGTACGGGCCTTGGTCTCAAAGCTGAAATCAATCTATTCTCGGCGTTTGATCGCAAGAACTACTTCTATCCTGACCTGCCCCAAGGCTATCAAATCAGCCAGCTCTACCACCCGATCGTTGGCGAAGGGGAAGTCATCGTGGACATGGAACCTGGCATCGCCCGCCGCGTTCGCATTGAGCGCATTCACCTAGAGCAGGATGCGGGCAAATCTATTCACGACATGGATCCGAACATGTCTTTCGTTGACGTCAACCGGACCGGTGTCGCCTTGATGGAAATCGTTTCGCGCCCTGATATTCGTGGCCCGGAAGAAGCGGCCGCATTCGTTGTGAAATTACGTCAAATCTTGCGCTACCTCGGCACGTGTGACGGCAATATGCAAAGCGGCAGCATGCGGGCAGACGTTAACGTTTCTGTCTGTTTGCCCGGTCAATACGAGAAATTTATCGAAACTGGTGATTTCGGCCATCTCGGCACGCGTTGCGAGATCAAAAACATGAACTCCATGCGCTTTATCCAGCAAGCAATCGACGTAGAAGCCAAGCGCCAGATTGCAATTATCGAAGCTGGTGGAAAAGTCGATCAAGAAACGCGTCTCTACGATCCTGACAAGGGTGAAACCCGCTCTATGCGGTCCAAAGAAGAGGCGCATGACTACCGCTATTTCCCCGACCCCGATCTCCTACCTTTGGAGATTGAACAGGCTTGGGTTGATGATATCGCCAAAACGCTTCCAGAGCTTCCCGACGAGAAAAAAGCGCGGTTTGTCAAAGGCTTCAACCTATCTGAATATGATGCCTCTGTCCTGACTGCGGACGTAGATAGCGCAGGCTTCTTCGAAGCTGTCGCTGAGGGCCGTGATGGCAAACTCGCCGCAAATTGGGTGATCAACGAGCTCTTTGGTCGTCTCAAAGCGGACGAGAAAGACATCACAAGCAGCCCGATCACCCCTGCGCAACTCGGCGGGATCATCGACTTGATCAAGGCTGACACCATCTCTGGCAAAATCGCCAAGGACCTGTTCGAAATCATCTACACAGAGGGCGGCGATCCGGCCGAAGTGGTCGAAGCACGTGGCATGAAACAGGTCACCGACACAGGCGCGATCGAAGCGGCGGTCGATCAGATTATCGCCGACAATCCAGCACAGGTGGCCAAGGCGAAAGAGAACCCGAAACTCGCCGGTTGGTTCGTCGGTCAGGTGATGAAAGCGACGGGTGGCAAGGCCAATCCCAAGGCCGTCAACCAGATCATCGCCGCGAAGCTGGCCGAGTAGATGAGCGGTCCGCACCGCTCCTCCCTGCTCACCGTCAAACCGGAGTGGATCGATCACAATGGCCATCTCAACATGGCCTATTATAACGTGCTGTTTGACAACGCCGCCGATGAATTCTTTGCGGAGTTCGGCATCGGTTTGGAATACATTCAACGCACGGGGTTTTCCACCTTCTCCGCTGAGTTTCACGTATGCTACCTGCGTGAAATCCACGAAGGCAACCAAGTCTACGTGACCTCGCAGCTCCTTGATCTCGATGAAAAACGCTTTCATTTCTTTCAAGAATTGCACCACGCTGACGGCTGGCTGTCTGCCACGGGCGAAGGTCTTGGGCTGCACGTCGATCTGGCTGGCCCCAAGGTCGTTCCGATGCCGCCTGAAACCTACGACAAGATCGCGGCGATCTATGAAGACCACCGCAACCTTCCCCGCCCCGCACGCGCGGGACGCAGGATTGGGATCAAGCGCAAGTAACGCTTAGGGGCGCTGCACGACGAGGGCGATGTAGCAGCCCGTCAACACTTGGTTCGCGAGTTCTTTATCAACGATCCCAACGCACAAGCCCCCATAGGCCAGTGCCGCTCCCGCATAGACCACGCGGTGGCACCACAAGGCTTTGGCAACTCCAGTCACACTTTTACGAACACGCTTCAACATTTTTCAATCCTTTAAGTTGAGCGTCGCGTCCGACGCGGTTAACATCATGATTGGATTGAATATATCGAGGCGCCCGATGATTATCGTTGCGCTAAAGATGTGGTGCCCAAGTTGGGCTTTGTTGTTGGGAGTTGTGGAAGGTTATGGACCTCATCGCCCTCGGTGCCTTGATCCGCGCGAAACGCGGCCAAGCGAAGATCACACAAGAAACGCTCGCGCTGGATGTTTTTGGCGATTCGACCCGTAAAGGCGATATCAGCCGGATCGAGAATGGCAAAACGAACCCGCAAGAGGCGACGCTGCAAAAGCTGTGCGCTGCGCTGAGTATTTCCGAGGAAGAAATGCTCCCCATTCGCACCGCCCGCCGTGCCGATGAACAACTCGCCAATATCCCGTGAAGTGGTCCTACTAATTCGGACAGGTTTGTGGCTCAGCTAAGATGTAATCGGGTTGGTTTCATGCCGCCTTCTGGGTTCGTGCTGTGTCGAAGAATGCGTCATC
>Ga0206127_1003235_pt1 | contig 15250 bp, 12 predicted proteins | sample Helgoland_Spring_6_FD_148646 | JGI IMG/M metagenome (GOLD analysis project Ga0206127, IMG submission 148646) | Pelagic subsurface seawater microbial communities from Kabeltonne, Helgoland, North Sea - Helgoland_Spring_Bloom_20160419_1 | ecosystem: Environmental > Aquatic > Marine > Epipelagic ...
AACCTACACAAGACGACCCACAAGTCGTTCTCAGAGGTGATGCGCAGCCTGCACACCTACACCGATCCTGTTACGGGGGCGCCGGCTGCCCTCATCGCAGATGACGTGATGGAAATCATCGAGGCCAACACAGAAGTTCTGGACTCTGCCATCATCTATGATCGGGACTTCAGCTACGACTACTTTGGGTTCAAGACCCTGGAACGTTCCTACCTCCTAAAATTGGAGGGCCAGGTGGCTGAGCGTCCTCAGCAAATGTTGATGCGCGTCTCTGTCGGCATTCACAAAGACGACATCGAAAGTGCCATCAAGACCTACAACTTGATGTCAGAAGGGTGGTTCACCCATGCCACGCCTACCCTCTTCAATGCAGGCACGCCCAAGCCTCAAATGTCCAGCTGCTTCTTGCTCACGACACAAGAAGACAGCATTAGCGGCATCTATGACACCCTCAAGCAGTGCGCCAAAATCTCGCAGAATGCGGGCGGCATTGGCTTGGCCATTCACGACGTACGCGCCACAGGATCCTACATCCGCGGCACCAACGGAACGTCCAATGGCATCGTCCCCATGTTGCGCGTGTTCAACGACACGGCGCGCTACGTAGACCAAGGTGGCGGTAAACGCAAAGGATCTTTTGCTGTTTATATCGAGCCTTGGCACGCAGACGTTTTTGATTTCCTCGACCTCAAGAAGAACCACGGAAAAGAAGAGCAGCGCGCACGCGATTTGTTCTACGCTCTCTGGGTACCTGACCTCTTCATGAAGCGCGTTGAAGCCGACGGTGAGTGGACCTTAATGTGCCCCAACGAGTGCCCCGGCCTTGCAGACACTTGGGGACCTGAGTTTGAAGCCCTGTACGAGAAGTATGAGGCAGAAGGCAAAGGCCGCAAGACGATCAAAGCCCAGGAACTCTGGTTCAAAATCGTAGAAAGCCAAATCGAAACGGGCGTTCCCTACATGCTCTACAAGGACGCTGCCAACGGCAAGTCCAACCAGCAAAACTTGGGTACGATCCGCTCTTCCAACCTGTGCACCGAGATCATCGAGTACACAGCCAAGGACGAAGTGGCCGTGTGCAACCTCGCATCCATCGCGCTGCCCAAGTTTGTGAACGAAGACCTGAGCTTTGACCACGACAAGCTGTTCGAGGTCACTTATCAGGTCACCAAAAACCTCAACAGGGTCATCGACCGGAACTTCTACCCCATTGTAGAAGCCCGCAACTCCAACATGCGCCACCGTCCTGTGGGTCTGGGCGTACAAGGATTGGCCGATGCCTTCATCATGATGCGCTTCCCCTTCGAATCAGAAGAGGCACGCCAATTGAACAAAGACGTTTTCGAAACCATCTACTACGCGGCATGCTGTGCATCGAAGGATTTGGCCATCGAAGAAGGCCCTTACGAAACCTTCAAGGGTTCCCCCGCTTCCGAAGGCAAGCTTCAGTTTGACCTTTGGGGTGTGACCCCAAGCGACCGCTGGGAATGGGATGTGTTGAAAGAGGAAATCATGGACAAGGGCATGCGCAACAGCTTGCTCGTAGCGCCCATGCCGACCGCTTCTACCGCGCAAATCCTTGGAAACAATGAGTGCTTCGAGCCCTACACCTCGAACATTTACACCCGCCGTACCCTGAGTGGTGAATTCATCGTGGTCAACAACCACCTCCTCCGCGACCTGACCAAACTCGGGATGTGGAACCCAACGATGAAGAATCAGCTCATTGCCGCCAACGGATCCATCCAAAACATCCCCGAGATTCCCGAAAACCTCAAGGCGCTGTACCGCACCGCTTGGGAAATTTCGCAGCGCGCCATCTTGGACATGGCCGCAGACCGGGGAGCCTTCATCTGCCAGTCACAGTCTTTGAATGTCTTCATGGAGAATGCCAACGCACCCAAGTTGACCTCCATGCACTTCCACGCATGGCGCTCAGGATTGAAAACCGGCATGTACTACCTGCGAACAAAGGCCGCCACCGATGCGATCAAGTTCACGGTAGACAAGAAGTACAAGGACAAGCCTGTTGAAGTCGCCGCTCAAGAAGCAGCCCCAGAAGCAGCTCCAGAAGCAGTGGTCACTCCAAAGGATGTCACAGAAATGACACACGAGGAGCAAGTCGCCGCCTGCTCGATCGACAATGGGCCAGACTGCGAAATGTGCAGCGGCTGAGTCCGATACACCTATCTTCAAAAAAGGGCGGTCCAATTCTGGACCGCCTTTTTTTTTCCATTCGTAACGCAAAAAGCCACCAACCACACCCAAGAAACGTTGTAGCCATGTTCAGTTCAGTGCCGTGACCGAACTTTGACCCTCCGTGCGACAGGACCATCTCCATATCGTCTCCCTCAATCACCGCAACGCCCCCATCTCTCGGGTTGGCAGTTTGCACGTTCCTGAAGAGCGCCAAGAGGCCTTTTTGAACGAACTCAAAAACACCCTCGGCGTTCAAGGCTTGGCCTACCTGACGACCTGCAATAGGGTGGAGTTTATCCTAGTGGACGAAGCCTATTTCTGCATGGGTCGGCTACAACAGCTGTTTCAAGCCTTTGCTCCTGACGACGCCGAACTGCGTTCCCTCATGGGCACCGCCATGGTGCTCCATGGAGAAGATGCGGCCCGCCACTTGCTTCGCGTGAGCGCTGGATTAGAATCGATGGTCCTGGGCGAACGTGAAATCCTGACCCAAATACGCTCCGCCTTGGAACGTTCCAGACAATGGGGGTTGGCCGGAGACCAGTTGCGCATCACCGAACGCATCGCCATCGAAACGGCCAAACAGGTCTTTACTGAAACCGACATCGCCCGACGTAGCGTCTCTGTCAACGCCCTTGGGTGGAAGGCCTTTCAGGAGCAATCCATCCCAAAAGAGGCCCCCATTCTATTGATAGGAGCGGGACAAACCAACGGCAACATTGCGCGCTTTCTTGCAAAGCAAGGGTATGCATCCGTTCACATCCTCAACCGCACAGCCCCAAAGGCTGAAGCACTCGCCGCTCCCCGGAACTGGACCTGGGGCGACCTCTCAGGGTTGGAGGAGTCCCTCGCAAAAGGGCCTGCCGCCATCTTCCTCTGCACCGGAAGCGACACTGCGATTTTAGACGAGGCCCAAGCACAAGCACTGCCGGCAGGACAGGTCTTTGTCTTGGACCTGAGTGTTCCTTCAGGTGTAACTGAAGCCTTCCGTAAGCGCCCAAACTGTATGGTTGTCGGCATCGCCGAACTCAAACCTCTCGCCGACGAAAACGTGGCAGGACGTCGCGCCGCACTCGGTGACTGTCAGCGTATCATCAACGCTAGCCTCATCGAACTGACCAACCGCCTCCAGCAACGGGAAGTGGAATTGGCCCTGCGTGAACTGCCCACATTGCTCGCGGCCGTCCGCAATACAGCACTGGGCGAAGTCTTCGCTGATGAACTCGCGGAACTCGATGGAGAAACGCGCAGCCTGGTAGACCGCATCGTGGCCTACCTCGAGAAAAAATACGTCTCCGTTCCCATGAAATTGGCGCGTGAAGCCGTCATGGAACATTTGGACAAGCCCTGAGGCAATATGGCCGATTCACCCCATTTCCGCATCGGCACGCGGGGCAGTGACCTCGCCTTGTGGCAAGCGCACCATGTGCACGACTTGATCGCCGCCGCGGGTGGCACCTCCGAGATTATCGTGCTCTCCACCCAAGGGGACCGTGAACAGGTGCAGTCTTTTGAAAAACTCGAAGGCAAAGGGTTTTTTACCAAGGAAATCGAAGATGCATTGCTCGCGGAGCGGATCGACATTGCCGTCCACAGCCACAAAGACCTCGAGACCCAACAACCAGAAGGCCTCGCCATCGTCGCTGTGCCAGAACGGGCATCACCGCGCGACACCCTGCTGGTCCGAGATGACCAACATGTATCTGCCCCGTGGCTTCCATTGGCACAAGGAGCCACTGTAGGGACCTCCTCCGTCAGGCGAAGAGACCAGCTGTTGTTGTTGAGGCCTGACTTGAACATCCGGGCTTTGCGCGGCAACGTCCCGACAAGGGTCAACCGTTTACAAGAAGGCCTGTACGACGCCATTGTCCTGGCCGAAGCGGGATTGGATCGACTCGACCTTCCCTTAGCCGGCATTGTCCGACACAGCCTTGACCACCGGTCGTTCGTACCGGCACCGGCACAGGGTGCACTTGCCCTACAAATGAGGGAGACCGACCCCAAATGCGCCTTTTTGTCGGCATTGACCAACCCCAACGCTCAAAGCGGTGTGAACAGCGAGCGGGCCGTCTTGCGCGCCTTAGAAGGCGGATGTCAACTTCCCTTTGGGGCGCACTGGGACACCCAGACCGAGCAACTCCGTTGCTTCCTACAGACGCCTGCAGGGCCCCGTCGCGTTCTGGCTCAGAACGCCGACGCGGCCTTGGCCCAGCTCTCATCAACAGCCACATTCAGTGTTTTGATCACCCGCACACCCCGCAGCAACAGCGTGCTCAGTCGGTTGGCAAATGGCGAGGGGACAACCCTGATTGAAACACCCTTGGTGCATGTGCGGCCATTGTCTGCCCAAGTAGTACCCGGAAGTTGGTCCCAATCCACCCAAGATTGGGTCTGGCTAGGCAGCCCCGGTGCATGTGAAGCGGCCCAATCCTGGTTGCGACAGCACACAGAAACCCGCATAGCCGTTCCTGGAAACGGAACTGCAGAAGCCCTGGCACCTGAACTGCTGCCAAGGCTCGGATTCGTGGGGAGCGGGCATCCTGCACAAGCTTGGCATGCCTTTGCGGCCAGCCGCTCCGCATCAGAACATATTGCCATACCCCATGGGACCTATTCGCTCAAGCGATGGAACACGGGCAAGACCGAAGCGACTTTACACGCCTGGGAACATTATGAGCTCATTCCCAATGACCAAATGCCAAGCCAATCCGATGTAGTCTGCTTCACTTCACCCAGCAACGTGAACACTTGGCAAGGGGATCGGCCTCAAAAAATCGTGGCGATCGGTCCTACAACTGCCGCAGCGCTCGCGGCCAAAGAATGGTCATGCACTACCGCCAAATCCCCGGATGCTTTTGGACTTTGGGAGGCCATTCTGCATGCAAAATCCTCTTGAAAGCACTGATTCTGTGCGAATTCAGCCGTAGATCACATCGATACTTTCAAGCCGATTCAAATTCGCGTATCTTCGCACCCCTCAAAAAAAGAGGCCCATCATGTACGCCATCGTAGAAATTGCAGGGCACCAGTATAAGGTACAGCAAGATCAACGGCTCTATGTGAACCGTCTGAAAGACGATGAGGGCGCTAAGGTCAGCTTTGACCGTGTGCTCCTCGTTGATGACGGCTCCAAAGTTTCCGTTGGCGCCCCCGCAGTAAAAGGCGCAACCGTGAATGCCACGGTTGATCGCCATTTAAAAGGTGACAAAGTGCTCGTCTTCAAGAAGAAGCGACGCAAAGGTTACCAGAAGTTGAACGGCTTCCGGCCCTCCTTGACCGAGTTGGTCATCACCGGCATTGCACTCGGTAGCAAGCCCAAAAAGGCCGCTGCCAAAAAGGCAGAGGATACCGGTGAAGAGGCAGCTCCGAAAGCTGAAAAAAAGTCTGAAGAATAAATTCCTGAACCATGGCTCACAAAAAGGCGGCGGCCTCGACCAAGAACGGCCGCGAATCAGAAAGCAAACGACTGGGCGTCAAGATTTATGGCGGTCAGGTGTGCATCGCGGGCAACATTCTCGTTCGCCAGCGCGGCACCCAACATAACCCCGGACTCAACGTCGGAATCGGCAAGGACCACACACTGTACGCCCTCACAGACGGCGTCGTGGAGTTCCGCCGGCGCAAGAACAACAAGAGCTTTGTCTCTGTGGTTCCTACCGCTGAAGCCTAAGTCAGACCTTACCCAACGCCCAATAAGGGCAAATGACGGTGCCCTCATCCTGCAAAGGAGGGGGCACCGTTGTATTTTTACAAGCCATGCTGACCCTTCAGGTTCTCCGCAACGACCGCGATGCCCTCGCCCAGGCTTTGACCAAGCGAGGCATTGATGCTGCCCCCATGCTTGACCGCATCCTCTCTTTGGATGAGGAAAGGCGACACACCCAAAAGGAGGTTGACGACCTCAAGGCCCAACAAAACGCGGCCAGCCGAGAAATCGGCGAGCTCTTCAAGTCCGGGAAAAAGGACGAAGCCGAGCAACGCCGTGCCGAAATGGGGGCCCTGAAGGAAAAAATCCAAGTGCTCGACGACCAGCAGAAAAAGCTGGTCGAACAGCAAGAGGCCGCCCTGCTCGAACTGCCCAATCGCCCACACGAGAGCGTTCCATCTGGGCAAAGTGATGCCGACAACGAAGTCGTGTCAGAAGAAGGCACCAAGCCCGAATTGGGGGACAGCGCTGTGCCACACTGGGAGCTGGCCGACCGCTACAAGTTGATTGACTTTGAAGCGGGGGTGAAGATTACCGGAGCGGGCTTTCCTGTATACCGAGGTAAAGGAGCGAAGCTTCAGCGAGCGCTCATTCAGTTTTTTCTGGACCGCGCCGATCAAGCCGGCTATGAGGAGTTTATCCCCCCCCACCTCGTCAACCCCGACTCCGCCAGAGGAACCGGCCAATTGCCCGACAAAGAAGGGCAGATGTACCACTGCACAGAAGACGATCTTTACTTGATCCCCACTGCAGAGGTTCCTTTGACCAACCTCTTCCGCGGAGACCTTTTGAGCGCCGAAGAATTGCCCGTGCAATTGTGCGGTTACACCCCTTGCTTTAGGAGAGAAGCTGGTTCCTATGGCAAAGATGTCCGAGGGCTGAACCGCCTGCACCAATTCGACAAAGTGGAGATTGTCCGGTTAGAAAAACCCGAAAACAGCTACGCCGCATTAGAAGGGATGGTCGAGCACGTCCGCGGGCTTTTGCGCGACCTCGAACTCCCCTTCCGCACCCTGCGGCTGTGCGGTGGCGACCTGGGCTTCACCTCTGCCTTGACCTTTGACCTCGAAGTCTGGTCTGCTGCCCAAGGTCGATGGCTGGAGGTTTCGAGCGTTTCGAATTTCGAGACTTTCCAAGCCAATCGCCTCCAATGCCGCTTCCGCAATAGCGAAGGCAAGCCCGAATTGGTCCACACGTTGAACGGCAGTGCATTGGCTTTGCCTCGCATCGTTGCCGCACTGCTTGAAAACCACCAAACTGCGGACGGCATTCGCATCCCCGCTGCCCTTCAACCTTACACCGGATTCACCACGATTTCATGAAGGGGTCGGTTCCAATGACACACCTCCGCGCCTCCTTCTGGAGCCTGCTGGTTTTGGGCACCATGCTGTCCAGCTGCGGCCCTAAACCCGGGGTTGAACACCTCGATGCCCTGCAGCGTACCCTCGTGGATTTGGACAGTGCAGAAGCCGCATACCGACAAGCACCCCTCGAATCCGCTGCACCCGCTTTTGCCAAGGCCGACAGTGCGCTGATGGCCATCGAAAGTCAGATGGTAGGCCTCATTGTCAACCTCGAGCAAGGCAAGCCCTTCTCCGCATTGGATGAGCGCCGCCGCATGCTGCGCCGACAGCCCGGCCGCCAGCGACGAATCGAACAGGAATTGGACCGGACCCGCCGCCAAATCGGCCGCCTCATCGAGGCCATCGTTGATGGGGCTACAGTCGATGCCGAAGGAACACCCATCGACACCGCCTACCTCAACAAATCGGCCACCGACGAATTGCGCATCGCAGGTCACCTCATTGAAGAAATGGGCATTGCGCTCAAGTTTTTAGAACGCGGGACCATCGATCTGGACCGCGTCATTCACACCGCTGACTCTGCAGCACGCGCCCTGACCACCATACCCACCCAACCTTGATGCCATTCCGGACATACCTCATGGGTGCGATCTTGGGCTGTTTGCTCGGCTTTGGAGCCCGCACAGCTTCTGCCCAAAGTGATCTGGAGCTCGCCACGTACTACTACAACAGCGGTTCATTCGAACAGGCCAAACTGTACCTCGACAACCTTTGGAAAAAGGACCCCTCGGTGTACGACATGTACCTGAACACATTGCTCGAACTCGAGGCTTATGACGAGGCCGAACAAATCGTGAAGTCCCGCCTCAAAAAGAGCAGGGACAAAAGCATGGCCCAGGTGGACTTAGGCTCACTCTACCTCAAAATTGGCAGAAACGAAGCTGCTCAAGAGGCATTTGAAAAGGCCCTTGATGCGCTGCCCGTTGGACGCGGACCCACCAAACGCTTAGCGGATGCCTTCATCAAACTCGACCAACTTGACCTCGCTTTGTCAACCTACGAGAAAGCCATGCGACAGGCCAAGGACAGCTATGGCTACCATTACGAATTGGCCAACCTCAAAGGTCTGCGCGGCGATTACGAAGGCATGGTGGCCAGCTTTATGGAATTGCTCCACGAAAGGCCAAACTATTTGCGCACAGTGCAAAACAGCTTTAACCGGAATTTGCGTGTAGCCGACGATGTTCGCCAAGCCGATATGGTCAGGAGACAAGTGCTCAAGGCCTCACAAGACCGACCAGAAGAAACCGTTTACCTAGAGTTGCTGGTCTGGGTGTTCAACCAACAACGTGACTTTTATAGCGCCATGTCCCACGTCAAGGCACTGGACCGGCGCAAAGGCGAAGACGGCAAGCGGATCATGGACCTGGCAGAAGTCGCCGCTAAAAATGGAGACCTCGAAACGGCCTACGAATGCTACTCCATGGTGGCGGCCAAGGGTCCAGCTTCGGCCCGTTATGACGCTGCCCGTCAAGCCATGCTCAAGGTGCGCACCCAGCAGGTCACGGGGAGCTTTCCACTCGACACCACAGCCGCCAAACTGCTCGCCAACCAGTACCGCACCACCCTGCAAGACCTTGGAGAGACCCCCGGAACCAGCGGCATCATGTCCGATTGGGCAGAACTCATGGCCTTTCATCTCAATGAGCCGGAAGAAGCCGAAGCCATCCTTGATCGGACGGTCAACATGCCCGGGCTCGATCGAGAGGCGCGCAACAAAGCCAAGTTGATGCTGGGCGACGTCCTTGTTTTTCAGGACGACGTTTGGACGGCATCCTTGCTGTTCAGCCAGGTGGACTTGGACCACAAAGAGGGGCTTTTGGGGCAGCAAGCCAAGTACCGCAATGCCAGGGTCAGCTATTTCACTGGCGACTTCAATTGGGCTCAAGCGCAGCTAGACATTCTAAAGGCCAGCACGTCAAAGCTCATCTCAAACGACGCGATAGACTTGAGCCTGCTCATCACCGACAACTTCAATATGGATACGCTCACAGCGCCCATGGAGATGTTCGCCCGGGCCGATTTGCTGCGCTATCGCAATCAGCTTGACCAAGCACTGGCAACCCTCGACACCTTGGTCACCTCCTACCCGATGCACCCCCTAGAGGATGAGGCCCTGCTGATCCGCGCAGAAATCGCCATGCAACGCGGACAGTTCAATACCGCAATTGGTCACTACGAGGAGATCATGGAGCTCCACTTCATGGACATCTTGGCCGACGATGCCCTGTTTGGTCTTGCTGACCTTCATGAAAACCAACTTGGGGTGCCCGATGTGGCACAAGGACTCTACGAGCGCTTGCTCAATGAATTCCCAGGAAGCCTTTATGCCGTCGAGGCCCGCAAGAGGTTCCGTCGCTTGCGTGGCGACATCTTGGAGTAACCGGCTTCTCCGCGGCGCTTACAGCGCAGTCAACCTTTTGCCACCAAGCGCACTCCGCTCAGGACAACGGCGCCAAAGATCACGTGGGGCCAACCGAGCCACTCCCCGTCCATCCAACCCCAAAAGAGGGCGAACAAGGGAATCACATAGGTGACCGAACTCGCAAACAAGACATCCGTCTTCTTGATGAGTGCGTTGAACAACATCAAGGCCGCCGCCGTGCCCACCCACGCCAGCGCAACAATGGCCATGAGGGACACCTTCGCCTGGGGATGGTCAGCGACAGCCCCCACTCCTCCGCTCAGCAAGAAACCCAAACCAGCAGGCAGTGCCGTCATCGCCAACGCCAGCGCACTGATACCAATGGCCGGAACATGCGAGAGTCGGTTGCGCACCACATTGATGCTCAATCCATAGCATGCTGTAGCCAACACCAACATGCCCGCAGATGCCCAATGAACAGCGCCGGAAGCATCTTTCAACGACATCAAACCCAAGGCTCCAACAAAGCCCAGCAGCAAACCAGCCACTTGCTTACCGCGCACCACTGTTCCGTACAACCCTACAGCCAACACCAGCGTCCAAATCGGGCTCAGGGCATTGAGCATCCCTGCCACAGCGCTGGGCAGTTGCTCCTGTGCCCAAGCAAACAGCACGGCGGGAACCAAGCTCCCCACAAAGCCGTTAACCGCCAAGGCACCCCAAGTCTTACGGTCCAAACCACGCATGTAGCGCAATGCCACTGGGGCCATGACCAAGCCAGCCAAGCAAATACGGAGCAATCCCAATTGAACCCCATTCATCACAGGTCGGCCGCCATCTGACCAACCAAACAGCCCAATTTTCATGAGGATGAAAGAGCTGCCCCAAACAGCAGCCAAAAGGAGCAAGAGCAGATAAGGCCAAGCCCCGTATTTGATTTTCCGGTCAGTCATCGCTGTTGTTAACAGCCTTTGCCCGTATTTGATGCAGCATGAGCGGTAAATTTGTTTGCGAATATCGACGGCATGCTGACTCTAACCCCCCCATCCACAGTTTGGTACAGTGCGTCACACACATGGGTTCTGGCGCTCAGCGCTCTGCTTGTGGGAGGCTGCGGACAATGTGATGTAGACATTGTGCATTCTGACCGCGCAGGCCATTCAGAAGAAACCGTCGCGCAACTCGCCATTACGGGTATGATGTGCGAAATCGCTTGCGTATCCAAGGTGCGCAAAGAATTGTACAACGCCCAAGGAGTAGCGCATGCCGACATTCACTTCGACAAGGACCTCACGGTAGACACCGCCTTCGTCACCTACGACCCCGCCCTCATCCAACCGGAAGATTTGATCGCGACGGTCCAAGAAATCGGGGATGGCTTGTACGCGGTGAAATCTGCAGAGGTCATCCACTACGCGCCTGAATCACACCACTAAGCGTGTCCTCACCTGACCGCATCGCATACTGGATTCGGAACGCCGCCCGCACCGCCTTTGTCTCGGCATACCTCGTTGTCCTGGCTGGCAGCATCGTTCGCATGACGGGTTCCGGAATGGGCTGTCCTGATTGGCCGCAGTGTTTTGGATTGACCATCCCGCCCACCGAAGAAGCACAAGTGCGTTGGCAACCCCACGCAGAATACGGTTCGGGCCGCATGATCTTAGAAAACGATTCACTGTGGACGGCTCCTGCCGATCATGTGTCTGGGACCAGCTTTGGCGCCGACCGCGACAGCGGCCTTTGGCAGCACTACACCCGCCACGATTACGCCCACTTCAACCCCTTCCACACGTGGGTCGAATTCATCAACCGCTTGCTCGGTGCCTTTGCCGGATTGCCCGCACTCATCCTGGTTGCGTTGACACTGATCTTGGGCATTCGCCATGGGCGTTGGCGACCACTGGCCCCCGCAACAGCAGCATTGTTGTCCCTCGGTTTCGTGGCCTGGCTTGGGAAAAAAGTCGTGGATGGCAACCTGATCCCAGGGTCCATCACGCTTCACATGATGGGCGCACTCGCCATTCTGGGGTTCCAGCTGGCAGCATTGCGCTCTGCAGGGGCTCCAGCTCCGCGCCTTCACAAAGTATCGCGCCTGTGGCTCATCATCGCTGGCTTTGTCACCTTGGCACAGCTGGTCTTCGGCACACAAGTGCGCGAAGCTGTCGACAGCTTGGTCCATGCAGGAGTAGAGCGGGCCGATTGGCTCAATAGTCTGCCAGCATGGTGGACAGGTCACCGAACGGCTTTTTGGGCGGTCCTGGGCGTACACCTGGCCTGGCTCTGGCCTGGCCTGCGCTCAGGCAGCCCCACCCGATGGGAGTGGGCAGTTCTGGCCCTCCTTGCGGCACAATTCGCCACGGGGCTGGCCTTTGGCCTACTTGGAATGCCTGCTGCAGCGCAGCCGTTGCACTTGATTCTTGCTGTAGGCCTTGTCCTTACAGACGGCTGGTTGCTCGGCTCAAAGCCACTTGGGTAAACCCAATGGCCAAGGCCCATTGGGCCACGATGTACGTTCCGATGACCCAGAAGTGTCCATGGGCTATGGGTGTCTCACCGAACTTCCCAAAAGCCAGGATCATGTCGCTCGCCACAAATGCAGTGGTGCCCAGCCGCAACATCCATACGCCCGGACCAGGGGCCATGTACCAGCTGATCAAGGCCATTAAAGTGATGACCGCGGCATACATGGCAATCGCCGGAGCAAGCTCTCCAGCTGGACCCCACAAGCCCGTCACCACACTTACAGCTGCCACGGTCAATAGACCGGTGACCACAGCCTGAACCCAACCCCTCTTCGTCTCCCAACCGGATACCACCAGGTGACGGAATGTTGCAATAAACATGATGTGCCCCAGCAGGAACGAGACCAAGCCCATTAGAAACGCGGTGTCTCCCGGGAATGTCAGGGATATATCGCCCACCCAGCAAAATGCCATGGCGACCCAAATCCGGTTGCGCAACGTCACATCTACTGCCTGCCCATTCAATGCCAATCCAAAGCGCAAAGCCAGAATGGGCAAAATCAATCCTTTCGCACAGTCGTGCACCCCCTTCCATTCGATGGGCACCCATTCCGCCGTGCCGCCTTGAAGCTCATGAAGACCGAAGGCCGCGGCGACAAACAAAGCAATCACGACGGTCAACAATGCCGCATCCAAAGTCTGGTCTGCGCGCATATTTGGTTCCTGAGAAGGGCCGGCTTTCATGAGACCAAGGTGCGTAAAAAAGGTGGAGGGCAAACCCCGTTGGGAATGCCCTCCTTCAATGAACCAAACCAATTGTTCAATTGAAATTTCTGTAGCTCACATCATTCGCAGATCTGGCCGTAGTAACCGAGGATGAAGAGGAGGTCGGGAGCACCGACTACACCATCATCATTCGTGTCGTAATCCCCACAGTCCGAAAGGCATCCGTAGTATCCGAGGATATCCAAGATGTCCGTTGTAGAGACCAGGCCATCGCCATTCACGTCTCCAGGACAAGGGGTGTTGTTCTCAGGCTGGTGGAAACCCTGCGTGAGGTACTGATCTGGGATGCTGACCGTTCCAGTGATGGATTGGCCGATCGTTCCGTTGAGGTCGAGGCCGTCCGCCGTTCCAGCATGAAAGCCGGAAGTGATGGCGTGGCGCCCGAGAACCGCCTGGGCGGAAACCTCAGTGGTGAACAACCCGCACCCGGCGAGCAGCATGACAAGGAATAAGATTCGCTTCATGATTGTGCTGTCAATTGGGTGAATTCGGGTTCCTGGATCAGAGGTTCACGAAAATGGTCAAACCAGTAGCGACACCGTCAATGCTCAGCTGGGTTGCGAACAAGCCGGTCGTCGTGGCGCGTCCGGAAGCCGTCAGCATGCCGGAGATGTCGGAATCCACGAGGTCGAACGAAACAGAAGTGGAACTTCCGACGGTCACGGTCAAGGCGAGCTCCTCTCCATCGAGGTGCAGCTTGTATGTGCCAGCGGCCAAGTTCGCTCCCGTCACCGTAATGGTCACTGCAGAGACACCGAGGTCGGCACCAAGGGAAGTGTACGTTCCGTTGCTCATGAAGCTGTAGGCCTGCGGCATGGTGTGCGCGTGGCTGTCAATCTCAGAGTCCACGTAGAACTTCGTGGCAGCATGCGAGCTGAGCAGGGGCTCATTGTTCAGGGTAAGGTAATTCGACACATTCAACGTGGTGATGGTCGTTGAACCTTGCAGCAGAGCCGTTCCCGTGGCAATGAGCGTTCCCGTTTGAACACCTCCCGTCGTGCTGATGTCACCACTCGTGGAGAGTGCTCCGGAAGTGGCATTCACCTGGAAAGTGCTCGCACCACTTGCACCCACACGGAAGTTGCCGTCCGTACCGAGCGTGGAGTCGAACTCACCGGCACCAGCCACATCAAGCGTGCTGCCCAAAGTCGTGGCTCCCGTAGCTCCGAGCGTACCTCCAACGGAAGCGTTGCCCGTCGTCGTAGCTGAAGCAAACGTCACAGCGTCGGACGCAGCCACAGCCTGGCCGATGGCCACAGCACCGTTGGTAATCGTCACACCCGTGCCTCCGGAGAAGTGGGCACGCGTATCAGCGGCGCTGGGACCGGTATAGGTCATCACACCCGTGGTGTTGTTGTAGCTGAAGCTGCCGTCACCACCAGCATCCGTCGCACTCACGGCGAGGCGGCTACGGGCATCCGTGTAGTAGAGGTTGGATCCCTCCGCGAGGGCACCCGTGTTGTGATTGCTGATGTCGCTGACCTGACCCGTGACGTTGCCGCTCAGGTTGCCCTGGATCGTGCTGCTGAAGGTCTTCGTGCCGGCGATGGTCTCGTTGCCCGTGTTCATCACGGCACCTGCAGCGGCCACATTCGTAGCGTCAGTAACGTCGGCATTGTCTTCGATGGCGGCGAGCTTGTCGAACTGAGCATCGGTAAATGCCTTCGTCTCGGCCTCGTAGGCCGTTTTGATCTCTGCGCCCGTCTGGTCAGCCGTAGCATTGGCCTCGATGGCGCCCAGCTTCGAGCGCTCAACGGTCGTAATGATAGCACCGCTACCGGCACTTGTCACATCGCTGTGCGTGGTCACCAAACCGTCAGCACTCACCTTGGCGGTGTTGGCCGTCACGGAAGTGTTGTTGGACACCTCGGCATCGAAGTCGCTGATCGTGGCAGCCGCCTGAGTACCAGTGTGATTGGCGCGGCTCACGAGGTGGGCGTCCGTCTGGTTCGCTGTAGCATTGTCGTCGATGGCGGCGAGCTTGTCGAACTGGGCATCGGTAAATGCCTTCGTCTCGGCCTCGTAGGCCGTTTTGATCTCTGCGCCCGTCTGGTCAGCCGTAGCATTGGCCTCAATGGCGCCCAGCTTCGAGCGCTCAACGGTCGTAATGATAGCACCGCTACCGGCACTTGTCACATCGCTGTGCGTGGTCACCAGGCCGTCAGCACTCACCTTGGCGGTGTTGGCCGTCACGGAAGTGTTGTTGGACACCTCGGCATCGAAGTCGCTGATCGTGGCAGCCGTCTGAGTACCAGTGTGGTTGGCGCGGCTCACGAGGTGGGCGTCCGTCTGGTTCGCTGTAGCATTGTCGTCGATGGCGGCGAGCTTGTCGAACTGGGCATCGGTAAATGCCTTCGTCTCGGCCTCG
>Ga0206127_1003239_pt1 | contig 15243 bp, 16 predicted proteins | sample Helgoland_Spring_6_FD_148646 | JGI IMG/M metagenome (GOLD analysis project Ga0206127, IMG submission 148646) | Pelagic subsurface seawater microbial communities from Kabeltonne, Helgoland, North Sea - Helgoland_Spring_Bloom_20160419_1 | ecosystem: Environmental > Aquatic > Marine > Epipelagic ...
GGTGTGGCCCGTCCAAAACGGGCCATCAGCCACCGCGTGATACGTTTATTTAGTGACGACAGGCGCATCTTGCAGCAGTTTCCAAACTTTGTGCGGCGTGAAAGGCATATCCGCCTGTCTGACCCCGCGATCCCACAGCGCATCTTGAACAGCATTTGCAACAGCTGCCAAAGCCCCAACGGTCCCAGCTTCGCCGCACCCCTTCATGCCCATTATATTGGCCGTCGAGGGAACAGGAACAGAAGTAAAACTAATCTGCGGCACATCATCTGCACGAGGCATGGCATAATCCATAAAGGTCGCAGTGAGCAACTGCCCGTCTTCATCATAGACGACGTGTTCTGTCAGAGCCTGCCCGATGCCTTGAACAACACCACCATGCACTTGGCCTTCGGCCAGTACAGGATTGATCAGGTTCCCGAAATCATCAACCACGAAATAGCGATCAGTGGTGACAACACCCGTGTCGGGATCAATCACGACCTCGCAAACATGTGCGCCATTTGGAAAGCTGCGCGCCTCTAGTTTCACGTGCTCTTCGTGCTCAAGCAGATCGGCACGCCCAGCCGTGCGCGCCATATCCGCGACCTCAAGCATAGTTGGCGTCAGGTTTGATCCCTCAGCACGGAAGCGTTCATCATCAAAACTGATTTCAGCTGCATCGACGCCCATTTCATCGGACAAGAATGCGGTGAACTTTTCCGTCATCGTCGCAACGGTCACCAGCGTGGCATTGTTCTGCACCGTGACGGAACGCGATCCGCCCGTGCCGCCACCCTTTTTGATTAAGTCGCTGTCGCCTTGAATGACGTAAATCAAATCCGCTGGTATGCCTGTTTGGTCACTTAGGAACTGTGCATAGACCGTTTCGTGCCCCTGCCCGCCTGATTGCGTACCCACCAAAATATGAACCGTACCATCGTCGTTGAACACAACCTTGGTTGTTTCATCCGGCGCGCCCAAGATGCTTTCTATATAATAACAAATGCCACGGCCGCGCAGCAGCCCCCTGGCCCCGTCGGCAGTACGACGCGCGACAAAACCATCCGCATCAGCAACCTCAGCCGCGCGTGTCAACAAGAGGTCAAAATTGCCCACATCATAGGTCTCACCAGTGGCCGCCAGATATGGAAACTGATCGGGTTTGATAAAGTTGCGGCGGCGCAATTCCCATGGATCAATGCCCAGCTCACGTGCCGCCCGGTCCATCACACGTTCTAACACATAGATCGCCTCAGGGCGCCCAGCACCGCGATATGCGTCGACCTGTGTAGTGTTGGTGAAATAACCATTCACGCTTAGATACGTGTCCTGCACATCGTAAACGCCCATTAAAACGCGGCTAAACAATTGTGTTTGGATTGGTTGCGCAAACTGCGAGTTATAAGCACCTAGGTTGATATCGGAATGCACACGATACGCGATGATCTTGTGGTCCTCGTCAAACGCCAATTCTGCCAAAGACGTCAAATCGCGCCCCGCATTGTCAGACAACATCGCCTCGGTGCGCTCAGACATCCAACGTACAGGGCGCCCCAAAACGCGCGCAGCTTGTGCCACGCTGAATGGTTCTGGATAGCCCATACCTTTCATCCCAAAACCGCCGCCAGTGTCAGGATTGGTCACGTGAACATCATCAGGGTCCAGACCAAAGGCAGCTGTCATCTGAGTTTTATTTACCCAAACGCCCTGACCGTTGATAGCAACGTGAAGGCGGTCATCTTCCCAATACGAATAACAGCCGCGTGGTTCCATTGAATTGACGATAATGCGGTTATCGCCAACATCTAGACTGATAACATGTGCCGCTTTCTCAAACGCTGCAGTGGTTGCGGCCTCGTCGCCCATGCCCCAGTCAAACGCGACATTGTCGGGTGCCGTGTCGTGCAGGGTTTCCCCGCCCGCTTTCAGATCCATCTTCGCGGGCAGTTCGTCATAATCAAGCACGATCAATTCAGCTGCATCACGTGCTTGGGCCAACGTACCAGCAATCACAGCCACAATCGGTTCACCAACAAAACGCAAACGATCCTTAGCCAGTATCGTACGACTGGTCGCCGCCCCTTGGCTTCCATCACGGTTCTTCACAAGAACCGCAGCCATTTCAAGATCCATGCCCGCTGCTGCAAGGTCCGCACAGGTTAACACTGCGTGAACACCATCGGCTTCGCGCGCATCATCTACATCAAGCTCGGTAATAACGGCATGCGCTACTGGAGAGCGGAAAAAGAATGCGTTCAATGCATCAGCAGGCGCGATATCATCCACATAGCGGCCTTGTCCGACCAGAAAACGCACATCTTCGACCCGTTTGACCGGTTGGCTTTTTCCGAACTTTTCCATGCGTCTGCTCCCAAGCAAATGAATTTTCAAAAATGGACACTAGCGACGTGCGCTGGCATGTCTAGCGTCAACCCCAAATTCTCGGGTATGACGTTTAGTATCTTCAGCAAGCACGGCGTTTTGAGCAACCATATGGTAAAATAATGCCTATTAGAAAATAGGCTTGTGCTGGCATGATCTGACATCCAATGTATCGCCAGAAAAAGGATCATGTGCATGAGTAAAACAGTTAACTTTACCCAGATGAAAGATGGCACTGCAGAGGAATACGCATTCCTTACGAAACATGAGACTGAGCATGCCAAAGGCACGGCTGACAAACTTCTTCAGGCACTTGTGGATTTGGACGAGGGGTTATCAGGCTACAAGATCACACGCCTTGATCACTCGTTGCAATCCGCCACTCGTGCATGGCGCGATGGGGCCGATATTGATTGGGTTGTTTGCGCGTTACTACACGACATCGGCGACATCTATGCCCCCTACAATCACGACGAATACGCAGCCGCCATATTGCGCCCCTTTGTACGCGAACAATGCAGCTGGTGCGTCCAGGCGCATGGGGATTTCCAGATGGTTTACTATGGACACCACGTTGGCGGGAACCCGAACAAGAGGGATCAATTTGCAGGTCACATCTATTTCGATGATTGTGCGTCATTTTGCGAACGTTGGGATCAATCAAGCTTTGACCCTGATTACGACACCTTCTCCATCGGTTTTTTCGCACCCATGGTGCGCGAAGTCTTTGCGCGCCAGGCCTATGACACAGACGTTATTCGTACGGGTGAACGCGAGCCTCTAGTGACAGAGGCCCGCGCTTAAGTCGTTTAAAAGAACGCTTGAATACCCGTTTGGGCACGACCCAAGATCAAAGCATGCACATCATGTGTTCCCTCATATGTATTCACAGTCTCTAGGTTCATCATGTGACGCATCACTTGGAATTCGCCACTAATGCCATTGCCACCATGCATGTCGCGCGACATGCGCGCAATATCGAGCGCCTTACCACAGTTGTTGCGCTTGATGATCGAGATCATTTCAGGAGCAGCATTCGCTTGGTCCATAAGGCGACCAACCTGCAGTGCGCCCTGAAGGCCCAATGAAATCTCTGTTTGCATGTCTGCCAATTTCTTCTGGAACAATTGCGTACCAGCCAGTGGCTTGTTGAACTGTTTGCGGTCCAATCCGTACTGACGTGCCGCATGCCAGCAGAATTCTGCAGCACCCATCGCGCCCCATGCAATGCCATAACGCGCACGGTTCAAACAGCCAAACGGGCCTTTAAGCCCTTGAACGTTAGGCAACAAAGCATCTTCACCAACTTCAACTTCTTCCATCACAATTTCGCCCGTAATGGATGCACGCAGTGAAAGTTTGTTACCGACCTTAGGCGCAGACAGCCCCTTCATTCCTTTTTCCAGGACAAAACCGCGGATCTTGCCGCCATGCTCCTCTGACTTGGCCCAAACCACGAATACATCTGCGATTGGCGCGTTTGAGATCCACATTTTGGAACCGCTGATGACGTAACCACTGTCTGTTTTCTTAGCCACCGTCTTCATACCTGCAGGGTCACTCCCCGCGTCAGGTTCGGTCAAGCCAAAGCAACCGACCCATTCGCCAGACGCCAGTTTCGGCAGGTACTTGCGACGCTGTTCTTCAGATCCGTAGGCATAAATTGGATAGATCACGAGGCTAGATTGCACGGACATCATGGAACGATACCCACTGTCGATTCGCTCAACCTCACGGGCAACGAGACCGTAGCTGACGTATGAGCCACCTAGGCCGCCATATTCTTCTGGCAAAGTTACGCCCAACAGGCCCATCTCGCCCATCTCTGAAAAAATGCTTCTGTCAGTGACTTCATTGGCGAAGGCATCGATTACGCGTGGTGCCAGTTTTTCTGACGCATAAGCCGCGGCTGATGCTTGGATCATCCGCTCATCTTCGCTGAGCTGACCGCTTAGGCGGAATGCATCGGCCCAATCAAACGATCCAAGATCTGGCTTATCCTTGGCCTTAAGACCATTTTGTTCTGCACTCATTTGACGCGCCTTTCGCAATATTTTTGATTTAACGCTTATATTGCAAATAATTTACCAAAGTTCTAATGCTTGTTGATCCTACAATACATGAGGAAAACGCATAGATGCTTGCACCCCGCCGTTTCCTACCCTCGACATCCTCCTTATTGGCATTCGAGGCCATTGCGCGCCTTGGAACCGCCACCGCTGCGGCATCAGAATTGTCGTTGACCCAAAGCGCGGTGAGCCGCCAACTAAAGACCTTAGAAGATCAATTGGACGTACAGTTGATGCAGCGCGAGGGTCGAGTGCTCCGACTGACACCAGCAGGTCAGGCCTTTGCATTTAAGGCGCGTAGCATATTGGGGCAATTGGCCTCTGCCTCGATTGAAGCTCGTGCAAATCCCAATGGGGGAACTTTAAATTTGGCGATCCTTCCAGCCTTTGGAATGCATTGGTTAGCACCGCGTTTATCTAATTTTGCTAAGGAACATCCAGAGGTTACGATAAATCTATCGACCCGACTCGCACCGTTTGATTTCCGCGCCAACCGCTTTGACGCTGCGATCCATTTTGGGCGAGAGGATTGGCCAAACGCACAACATATGAAGCTGATGTCTGAGACAGTGATTCCTGTTTGCGCACCTGATTTATTAGAGCAACCGGTTGATGATCCCCGTGCCATTTTAAAACACCCATTGCTGCACCTTGAGACGCGGCCAAAAGGGTGGGCAAGATGGCTAAGTGCCCATGGAATAAAAGAAGATATTCGATCTGGAATGATGTTTGACCAATTTTCAACAATGGCCCAAGCAGCCCTGCATGGTATGGGAATCGCTTTGCTTCCCACCTTTGTCGCAGAACCCTATCTGAACAGTGGTCAACTGTGCCGCGCATCGACCCATACAAGTGATAGCATAGGCACTTATTACCTGGTCTGGCCATCGGATCGGGCCAACATTGCGCCCTTAAATGCTTTTAAAACATGGCTAAAAATTCAAATTGAATAGAGTTTTATCATCAGGTCACATTTATGCCCCATTGGTTATTTAGGTAACACCCAATGTTTACGGGTGGGCCCAATAAACCCGAGCTCACAGATGCTGCGCAAAACTACATTGATGGCCGGTTGGGCTACACTATTTCATCTCGACACCTGTTCAGGCTGACGAGCACAAAATCACAGTTCTTCATGATGCATATTTTCCAGAGACCACTTATGTGTCTGCTGGTGATATCATTATTTTCGTTAATGAAACTGACAGCGTCCTTACCGTAACAGCACTTGACCAACCCTGGGAAACTGAAAAGTTTGGTATTTATCAAACAGAGTCACTTGCGATTACAGCGGAAATGGCAAAATCGTTTTTCCATGATGACCTTGCCAACGAAGATGGTGAAACCACCATCAAGGGTTTCATCAACTTTGGCGCAGCACCTTTGGATCAGGCGTCTTCAACTGCGGCTGAAGAAGAAGAGGCCCTGAACTAAGGCGCGAATTCACATTACGACTAACGCGATGAAACTGAAGTGTTTCTTCGGGGGCTGCCTGCATAAGTGTGGCGGCCCCTTTGCCTTTTTCACCCAACCAAAGCGCAATTTCATCGGGTTCTAAAATCACAGGCATACGGTGGTGAATTCCGGATATGGCTGTATTTGCGCCCGTTGTGATAATGGCGCAGGTTTTGATGGGGGTCTCTTCTACGTCCCAGTCTTGCCAGATGGACGCGAAAGCAAGAGGTCCGCAGTCACTGCGCGAGATGTACCAAGGGTCACGCCCACCGTCTTCGGACTTGGTCCATTCATAAAACCCTGTCGCAACGACCACACACCGACGCTCACGACAAGCATTTCTAAACGCTGGCTTTTCTGCAATCGTTTCGGCCCGAGCGTTGATCAAAAGGGGGCCATCATTTGGCTTTTTGTACCAACTGGGAATAAAGCCCCAGCGCATGGATTGCAGTCGTCGCCCGACACCATCCACCGTAATCGAATGGACAGCATTTGTGGGGCAGACGTTGTAATTTGGGACATCAGGCAGATCATTATCAGGCTTGGCCGCAAACAATTGCGCCATCGCATCTTGTGGCATGGTGTTGGCGATACGGCCGCACATTTGGTCCCTACTCCACCCTAAAAAACGCCCAGCGCACGGTTGGTTTAACGCTGCACTCGCGGCTTGTTTAGCACGCCAATGTACAATTGAGCATTTAAAGTGTGCAGTTTTATTTGCAGATACTGCCCTGAAAATTGAGATTCAAGCGAACTGCACAGTTTACGACCCCATCTGTACAATGCCGCGCTGTTTAGCGTGACAATCATTCGTTAATCTATTGCCTGTGTTAACCATTTGGGTAGGCCAATTAAACTTTTCTTAATCTATGCGGTTTCCGTCTGGCGAGTGGGTGCAACAGCCGCCTATGCTATCGGCCAACTGAACCTGGCGAAAGCCATCACATATCGCCGCGACAAAGGGCACCAAATGAGCAATGTCATTCTACACTGCGTCTTCTGCAATTTCCGCAAAGACGTCACTGCTGAGCAGCGCACCGAGGTGTTCGCAGCGTTAGAGTCTTTCAGCCAAACGATTGATGGCGTCCTTGGGTTTGATTTTGGTCAGAACCGCGATTTTGAAAATAAGTCCCCCGATTTTGCTGGTGGCTTTGTTATCCGGTTTGCCAATCAGCACGCATTAGAGGCCTATGCGGTTCATCCGACGCATCAAGAATTGGGCGCGCAACTTTGTACGCTGTGCGAAGGCGGCGGTGATGGCATCCTTGTTTATGATATCGAGAAATCCCAATAACAGGAACGTTGGATCTGTTTGATACAAAAAAGGCGCGCAGTGCTGCACGCCTTTTCTTTTGTCGTTAAGGGAACCCCTTATTTCACGGTGATACGACCGTCAGTGTAGGGCGTGAATGGCCCTTGAGCGGCCAAGTATTCCGCCATGACGTCGGCCAAATCTGGTCCGTAATCATAGGCGTTTGCCGCTGATTTGAACATTTTGTAGCCATCGCCACCGTTGCGAACGTAGTTGTTAGACACAACACCGTAGGTTTTGCCCAAATCGATAGCAGCGCCACCCACCATGACATCGCTAATGCGCGCACCTGCTTCGGCGGCTGAGTCTACAGTGAAAGAGATGCCTGCAACCTGTGCAAAACGGCCCGCGCCTTCTTCCAATTCACTCACACCATTTTCAAGTGCAGCAACGATTGTTGCACCATCAACTTCGAATGTGGACAGTGTGTTTTGGAATGGAAGAACTGTAAGCACTTCGCCCATTGTTACCGGACCCGCATCGATGCTGGCACGAATACCGCCACCGTTTTGGAACGCGATTTCAACGCCTTGGTCCTTTACACGGTCAAGCATCGCATCGGCGATCAGGGATCCCATTGGGCACTCGACGGCACGGCAAACCGAACGGTCACCTTCAATTGGTGCAGCGGCTTCGGCAACAACTTTGGTGCGGATTTCCTCAAGCGGTTTTGCAGCTTCTGCAATGCGTGCAACGGTTGCGGCATCTTCGGTGACGGACGCATCCATGACCAACGGCTCACCGACAGCTTCAACAATTTCGCCAGCTTCGTTGAATGTGACGTTGAGCTCGCCCAAGAATTTACCGTATGCATAAGCCTGAACGATCGCTGTTTCGCCAACCATTGTTGGATACGCACCCGCCGCACGTTCGTTTGTGTTGGACAATAGCGTGTTTGAGTGACCACCAACGATCACGTCAACGCCAGTTGTTTCTGCCGCAACCCGTTGATCCACACCGTAACCAGAGTGGGACAAGACGATGATCTTGTTCACGCCCATAGCTGTAAGCGCGTCAACTTCACCTTGGACCGCAGCCACTGGATTAGAGAACGTGATGTTGTCGCCCGGGGATGCCAGATCGCCAGTGTCATCAGGTGTTAGACCAATCAAGCCCAGTTTTTCACCGCCACGTTCGATCACTGTAGATTTGGCCAACTTGCCAGCCAACAGTGGTTCGTCTGAAACATCAGCATTGGACATCAACACAGGGAAGTTCACCGCAGACATGAAGCCTGCCAACACTTCTGGTCCATCGTCGAATTCGTGGTTGCCTACGGTCATCGCGTCATAGCCGACCTTGTTCATCATCTCGGCTGCCAATGCGCCTTTATAATATGTATAAAACAACGTGCCTTGGAATTGGTCACCGCCGTCTACGAGGATCGAATTGTTAGAACGGGCTTTTGCATCCGCAATCGCTGTAACCAAACGGGCTGAACCGCCAAAGCATTTGCCTTCTTCGTTATCTTCAGAACCACACCCGCTGTCGTATTTGCTGATTGGCTCAAAACGTGCGTGGAAATCGTTTGTGTGTAGAATGGTCAAAGAATAATCAGCTGCTGCCGTGCCTGCTGTCAAAGCAAGTGCAGCCACTGTTTGTGTTAAACGCATCATCTGGACGTCCCCCATTGGTTGAATATTTCATCACTTTGGCCTTGGTCTGTTCAAGAGTCAAAGCCGCACTGAATCAGTTCACCCCACATCCATCACACGCGAATATGACGTAACGGTAACGCTGGTGACTTGACGCCTGTTTACCCAAAGGGCATCAGACGCATATGTTGATATTCAAAATATTCCGCTCCGACGAATGGGCAGACCTGCGCGCCAATGGCGAAACGCAGGGTGCGCCGATCGATATTGCAGATGGTTATGTCCATTTCTCGACCGCCGAACAGGCGCAAGAAACGGCTGACAAGCATTTCGCAGGTGTCGAAGACCTGTTCTTATTGGGCGCTGAAACTGATCCGCTGGGCGATGACCTAAAGTGGGAAGTTTCACGCGGGGATGCATTGTTTCCGCACCTATACCGCAACTTGAAACTCGCCGATGTGGCGTGGGCACAGCCTTTGCCATTGGTCGATGGACGCCACGAATTCCCGGCGGGATTGCTGTAAACACGTCTCTCGATCCGCATTAGATGAAACGACAAAGGGCCACATTCGGATGAAACAGGTAATGGAACAGCTAGGGCTTAAGGCCTTGCTCAAGATAGATCCCGAATTGGCGCATGGCTTAGCGATCAAAGCCCTGAAGATGGGTCTGGCCCCAACACCCGGTCCGGTAACGTCCAGCCGCCTTGCCACAAAGCTTGCTGGTTTGGACATGCCCAACCCTGTTGGTTTGGCAGCGGGTTTTGACAAAAACGCCGAAGTTGTCGCCCCTTTGTCCAACGCAGGCTTTGGCTTTATCGAAGTGGGCGCGGCAACGCCGATCGCGCAGCCAGGTAATCCAAAACCACGGTTATTTCGCCTGAGTGAAGATCGCGCTTCGATCAATCGCTTTGGCTTTAACAACCACGGCTGCGGGGCAATCGCTGCCCGCCTCAGCAAACGCGGCACTGGCATTCCAGTCGGCCTGAACCTTGGCGCAAACAAAACCAGTTCCAATCGTGCCGAAGACTTTGCCACTGTATTGAAGCAGGCAGGTCCCTATGTGGACTTTGCAACTGTGAATGTGTCCTCTCCCAACACCGAAAAACTGCGCGACTTGCAGGGTCCAATGGCCTTGGCCGCGTTGCTTGATGGTGTGATGCAGGTGCGCGGCGACACGCCCGTGTTCCTAAAAATCGCACCTGATTTGACGGATCAAGACCTTGCCGACATTGCCAAGGTGGCCACGGACGCCCGCGTTGCGGCTATTATCACAACCAACACCACCCTTGATCGTGCGGGCCTTCAAAGCCAGCACCGCGATGAGATGGGCGGCCTGTCAGGCGCGCCGTTGTTTGAGAAATCAACGCGCATCCTCGCGAAACTAAGCGAGCTGACAACCATCCCATTGATCGGCGTAGGTGGCATCAGCACTGGCAAACAGGCCTATGCTAAAATTCGTGCCGGTGCCTCTGCGGTTCAGCTGTACACTGCGTTGGTTTATGGCGGCCTGTCCCTTTCGGCCAAAATTGCCCGCGAATTAGATGCGCTGTTGGAACGCGATGGGTTCAAGAACGTTCAAGACGCTGTTGGAGCCGATAAGGCACGTTGGCTTTAGGCCCGCTTATGGGTTTGGGCTGCGGCCTCAAGTGCGGGATATCGCAGACTTAATGTGATGCCCCGCGCAAGGAATGACACAAGTAATGCCGCCCACAATCCGTGGTTCCCCCAAAGGGGTAAAAACAGCCAAACGGCGATCCAGTAGATGATAAAGCTGACGATCATCATGTTGCGCATATCGCGTGACTGGGTTGCCCCTATGAAAATTCCATCCATCATCCACGCCACACAGCCAACCAACGGGGCGACAACCATCCAAGGCAGATAGATGCGCGCCTCTGCCTGAACCTCTGGTGATTTGGCCATGAGGTCGATCAGCCAAGGGCCAAAGATTGCGAACGCCAAGGCTGTGGTGACGCACACAACAGCCCCCCAAAACCCTGTCATCAACGCAGAACGACGCAGACGTGATGCATCACCGCGCCCCATGGCCCGTGCGATCAACGTTTCAGCAGCAAAGGCAAAACCGTCCATCGCGTAGGCCGTGATGTACATGAACTGTACCAGCACTTCGTTAGATGCCAGCGTGACATCCCCGAACCCCGTTCCAAGGAACACAAAAGATGAAAAGACCACCATCAACAGGGCGGAGCGGATCAAGATATCAGTGTTCAGCAGCGCCATGCGGATCAGTTTCGCCCGATCGAACACCTGCACCCATTTGCGCCAATCAGCATGTTTGAACGCATCACGGCATAGATAAAGCGCCAGCCCAGCGCCAATAAGTTCCGCAATCACGGTCCCAATGGCTACGCCCTGCACCCCCATATCCAGCCAAAGCACGAAAAAGACGCTGAGTAGTATATTGACGCTGTTCATCACCAGTTGGACCCAGAACACGCCCGAAGTGCGTTCCATCGCAACCAACCAACCCGTTAGTGCATAGATGCTGATGGCTGCAGGTGCAGTCCAGATGCGGATTGAAAGGTAGCTGTACGCAAGCGTTTCGACCTCTGCGGAGGCATGTGACATGCTGAGGGCCGCCGCGAAAATAAGCGGTTGTAGCAAGATCAGTGTGAACCCAGCGGCCAATGCGATCAAAAGCGCGCGGGTTAGGATAATGGAGACCTCAGCGTGATCTTCTGCCCCTGCGGATTGCCCCACCAGGCCCACAGTGCCCATACGCAGAAAGCCGAATATCCAAAATACTGTCGTCAGAATTATTGCACCAAGGCCGACAGCCCCAATCGGTGCCGCTTCTCCCATTTGCCCAACAACGCCAAGGTCCACAGCCCCAAGGATAGGAACCGTGGCGTTTGACAGCACCAAAGGCACCGCCAGCTTGAGGATACGTTTATGTGTGATTTCTTGTGGTGGCGTTGTGGGTGTGACCGGTTTCACGATTTATTGGAGCGTGATTGCGGCATCAGGAAATGTCCCGTCGCTTGGGCGAACAGCTTGTCGCGATTATCTTGCCAGCCCTCAACATGCACAGAGGCATAGCGCCGTCCAGATCTGGTGATCCGCGCACGGGCATAAGCATCGCGTGGCAGGCCAGAGCGCAGGTAATCCACAGTAAAGTCGATGGTCTTTGGCATGCGGAACGCTCTGCTATCGGACTCCAACTCACCACTTTCAAGATCATCCCAAAGTGTCGCCCAGCTGAGAGAGATCACAGATGTAATTTCTAAAAACGCAGAGGTCACACCACCATGGATCGCAGGCAACAGAGGATTGCCAATCAATTTATCCGCATAGGGCAGAACAGCCGTCAGCTCATCACCACGTCGATCGAAGGTAACACCAAGGTATTGGATATAAGGTACGCGTCCGACCAATTTGGTCAGCGCCTCGTCGCGGCGTTGTTTGATCACTTGTACAGGTTCAGGTGGCTTTCTCATCTGCGCTGCCCCTCGATTGTAAAGGTGCCTGTCGCCATTGCGACGGGATTATCCGTGTCCTCATCCACTGCCGTTGCTCGCACAAAGGCAACGTTACGGGTGATGTGGTAACATGTGGCGGTGGTGGACAGCGCCTGCCCCGGCGTGGCCGAGCGCATGTAATCAATACGCAGATCAATGGTGGCTGTGGCCCCAGGGTTGGATGGATGGCTCATCACTGCCGCGCCGCAACAACTGTCCATTAACGCAGATACTGCGCCCCCATGCACAACGCCCGTTTCCGGATCTCCAATCAAGCGTTCGTCATAAGGCATCCTGATTGTCGCGACACCGTTTTCGATTTCGGTCAAAACCATACCCAGATCACGCGAATGCGGAATCGCTTCCATAAACTGTCGGGCTATATTCACTTTGTCTGACATAAGCGTGCGCCTTTCGTTGTTTGCAGCCTTTTGAGCAGTCCCATGCGAAAAGGGCAAGAGCACCCGTTGCGCTTCTGTTGCGGCCCGCCTAACCTGGCCCCAAGGGGAGTAATATGACAGACGATAGGTTATCTTTTAAGGAAATGTGTGCCGCGTTCGATGTAACACCACGCACTCTGAGGTATTACGAATACATTGAATTGCTGCAACCTGATCGCGAAGGCCGTTCGCGGTTTTACGGTGCCCGCGAACGCGCTCGGATGAAGCTGATCATGCGTGGTCGTAAATTTGGCTTTCAACTCGAAGAACTCCGCCAATGGCTGCTGATCTACGAAAACGAGGGTACAAAGGCGCAAATGGAGGCGTGGATCGACATGGCTGATGGTCAACTAAAAGAGCTAGCAGAGCAACGCGTCCATCTGGAAGAAGCCATCACAGAACTGCAAGCTTTACGCGAAAACGTTGCTGCGGAATTGACCAAGCCCTAAGATCCTTGCTGATCTTATTTTCGGATAGAGCAGCCCCATTTTCGCGCTATCGATTCTTTTGAAACGGCCTATCCTGCGCCCAAAACAGACATTTTTTCGTAACTTTTGTGATGAGTTGAACAAATTTGTGAAATTCGCCTGCAAAATTATGCGTTTCCCCCCCAATCCCTATTTTTCTAAATTCTCAATCACTTGACATTAAGAAACGCTACGTAAAGCAATAAGCTGACGTGGCGTACAGCTTACGTAAGCCAATTCCCCATTGTATCAAACGATAATAAGACCCAATTGACACTCGTAACATTGATTTTACGAGCGGAGATAAAGCCAATGACCGAAAATACAAAAACCATCAGAGAGATGTGCGACGCACACAATGTGACCCCACGCACTTTACGCTTCTATGAAGCCAAGGAATTACTGTTTCCTATTCGTGAGGGGCAAAAGCGCCTCTTTACCAAACGTGATGGCGCACGACTCAAGCTGATCTTTCTGGGCAAACGCTTTGGCTTCAGCCTCGAGGAAATTCGCCAGCTTCTGGATCTGTACCACGTTGATGATGACCGCAAAACGCAACTGGCCCGCGCCTACGCCGTAGCCAATGACCGTCTGGCTGATATGGAACGCCAGCGCGACACGTTGAACGAAGCTATCGAAGACCTAAAACATCAAATGCGCTGGGGCGAAAAGATGATCGCCTCGACCAAGCAAAACTCTGGGATGACCCACTAGAACCGGATCGTCCTGCACCCAATTTGTGACCAATCGGAGAACATTATGCCTCGCTACACAGCCCCAACAAAAGACATGCAGTTCATTTTGCACGATCTATTGAAAGTCTCAGAAAGCACCATTCCAGGCTATGACGAGTTGGAAGCAGATTTCACGTCTGCAGTGCTGGAAGAAGCAGGCAAACTGACGTCTGAAGTGTTGGCCCCTCTGAACGTGACAGGCGACAAAGAAGGCTGTCGTTTGGAAAACGGAGTTGTTTACACACCAGCTGGTTTCAAAGACGCCTTTGCCAAAGTCAAAGAAGGTGGTTGGACAGGCTTGGATATGCCTGAACAATACGGCGGGCAAAACATGCCAGCAGTTTTGGGATCGGCAGTGGGCGAATTGTTTTCTGGCTCCAACATGGCGTTCACAATGTATCAGGGTCTGACCCACGGTGCAGCATCCGCGATTTTGGCCCACGGGACTGAAACGCAAAAAGAAAAATGGTTGCCAAACATGGTGTCGTGCGAATGGACAGGCACCATGAACCTGACAGAGCCACATTGCGGCACTGATCTGGGGCTGATGCGCACCAAAGCAGAACCACAAGCGGACGGCAGCTATAAGATTACAGGCCAGAAGATCTTTATCTCTTCTGGCGAGCACGACATGGCGGACAACATCGTTCACTTGGTACTGGCGAAAATCACCGATGGTCCTGCAGGCATTAAAGGTGTGTCTTTGTTCATCGTTCCAAAGGTGATGGTCAATGAAGATGGTTCCCTGGGCGTGCGCAACGGGGCAACAGTTGGCAGCATCGAAGAGAAGATGGGCATCCACGGCAACTCTACCTGCGTCATGAACTATGACAACGCGACAGGCTATTTGTTGGGCGATGAGCACAAAGGCATGCGCGCCATGTTCACCATGATGAACGAGGCGCGTTTGGGTGTCGGGATGCAAGGGCTGTCCCAAGCCGAAGCTGCGTATCAAAACGCACTGGATTACGCCAACGATCGTCTGCAAGGGCGCGCTGTCACCGGTGTTCAAAACCCAGAGGGTCCAGCCGATCCATTGATCGTTCACCCAGACATTCGCCGTTCCTTGATGGAACAAAAGTCGTTCGTTGAGGGCGCACGTGCCTTCATCCTTTGGGGTGCCACGATGATTGATGCCGCCCACCGCGCGGATGACAAAGACGCCGATGGCTTGGTGTCCTTGTTGACCCCAGTGATCAAAGGCTTTTTGACGGACGTCGGTTACGACATGACCGTTAAGGCACAACAGATCTATGGCGGCCACGGCTATATCGAGGAATGGGGCATGTCCCAATTCACCCGCGATGCCCGTATTGCTATGATCTA
>Ga0206127_1003240_pt1 | contig 15239 bp, 11 predicted proteins | sample Helgoland_Spring_6_FD_148646 | JGI IMG/M metagenome (GOLD analysis project Ga0206127, IMG submission 148646) | Pelagic subsurface seawater microbial communities from Kabeltonne, Helgoland, North Sea - Helgoland_Spring_Bloom_20160419_1 | ecosystem: Environmental > Aquatic > Marine > Epipelagic ...
CTCGAGATTGCCAACGCGTCTTTGCTCGACGAAGCAACCGCTTGTGCGGAAGCGATGACGATGGCGCAGCGCGTGTCCAAATCGAAAGTGAAGGGCTTTTTCATCGATGAAGGGTGTCATCCGCAAAACATCGCCGTGATGAAAACCCGCGCGGCACCTTTGGGGATCGAGATCACAATCGGTAAACCCGACGATATGGATGCGAGCGAGATCTTTGGTGCTATTTTCCAATATCCGGGCACGCACGGCCACTTGCGCGACTTCACTGACGACATCGCCAAGCTCCACGACACCAAAGCGATCGGCATCATCGCCGCAGACCCTATGGCATTGACTTTGCTCAAAGAGCCGGGCGCGATGGGGGCTGACATTGCTGTCGGTTCGACCCAGCGTTTTGGCGTGCCTGTCGGCTACGGCGGACCACACGCCGCCTATATGGCGACTAAGCAAGCTTATGCGCGCAACATGCCGGGCCGCATTGTCGGCGTGTCCATCGACAGCCATGGCAACCGTGCTTACCGCTTGTCGCTCCAGACCCGCGAGCAGCATATTCGCCGTGAAAAGGCGACGTCGAATGTGTGTACCGCGCAGGCATTGCTTGCCGTCATGGCCGGTTTCTACGCTGTATTCCATGGTCCCGAAGGGCTTAAGGCTATCGCGCAGCGCATCCATCGCAAGACCGCGCGTCTGGCCGAAACGCTCCGCCAGAACGGGTTTCATTCTGAACCCTCCGCCTTCTTTGACACGATCACTGTGGACGTCGGCCCGCTGCAATCTGCCGTTATGAAATCCGCTGTGGACGAGGGCATAAACCTGCGCGCCGTCGGCAAAACCAAAGTCGGCATCACGCTGGACGAGCGCACACGCTCAGAAACGATCGAATCCGTCTGGCGCGCCTTTGGCATCACCCAAGAGGATAAGGATTACACGCCGCACTATCACATGCCCGAAAAGCTGATCCGCACGTCTGAATACCTGACGCACCCCGTGTTCCACATGAACCGCGCAGAGACCGAAATGATGCGCTACATGCGTCGTCTTGCGGATCGTGATCTGGCCCTTGATCGCGCGATGATCCCGCTAGGCTCATGCACGATGAAGCTCAATTCCGCCGCCGAAATGATGCCTGTCAGCTGGGATGAATTCTCGTTGCTCCACCCTTATATCCCCAAAGATCAGGCGGCAGGCTACTATGAGATGATCGAGGATCTTTCGTCGAAACTTTGCGATGTGACGGGTTACGATGCGATTTCCATGCAGCCGAACTCTGGCGCGCAGGGCGAATATGCAGGACTGCTCAGCATTGCCAGCTATCACCGCTCGCAAGGGCAGGACCATCGCAATATTTGCATCATCCCGATGAACGCACATGGCACCAACCCTGCCTCTGCGCAGATGGTGGGTTGGAAAGTGGTTCCCGTGAAATGCAATGACCGCGGCGACATTGACCTCGATGATTTTCGCGCGAAAGTAGCAGAGCATAAGGAAAAACTTGCTGCTTGCATGATCACATATCCGTCCACGCACGGCGTTTTCGAGGAAACTGTGATCGACGTGTGCAAGATCACCCATGACGCGGGTGGTCAGGTCTATATCGACGGTGCCAACATGAACGCGATGGTGGGCCTGTCCCGCCCCGGTGATCTGGGCGGTGATGTGAGCCACCTGAACCTGCACAAGACCTTCTGCATCCCGCACGGCGGCGGTGGTCCGGGCATGGGTCCGATTGGTGTGAAGTCACATCTTATCGAACATCTCCCAGGTGATCCGAATGGTGGTGAGGGCGCTGTTTCTGCCGCGCCTTTCGGCTCGCCGTCGTTGTTGCCGATCTCATGGGCCTACTGTTTGATGATGGGCGGCGATGGTCTGACCCAAGCTACGCGCGTTGCGATCTTGAATGCCAACTACATCGCCAAACGGTTAGAGGGCGCGTTTGATGTGCTCTACAAAGGTCCGACAGGTCGCGTTGCACATGAGTGCATCATCGACACTCGCCCCTTTGCGGACAGTGCGCATGTAACGGTGGACGACATCGCTAAGCGTTTGATTGATTGCGGTTTTCACGCCCCAACGATGAGCTGGCCTGTTGCAGGCACATTGATGATCGAACCGACGGAGTCTGAAACCAAAGCCGAGTTAGATCGCTTTTGTGACGCCATGCTCGCCATCCGCGCAGAGATTGCCCAGATCGAAGCAGGTGAGATTGATGGGGACAACAACCCGCTCAAAAACGCACCGCACACGATGGAAGATTTGGTGAAAGACTGGGACCGGCCGTACACGCGTGAGGTCGGTTGCTTCCCCCCCGGTGCGTTCCGCGTAGACAAATATTGGCCACCTGTGAACCGCGTCGATAATGTCTGGGGGGATCGCAATCTAACCTGCACATGCCCGCCCATGGAAGACTACGCGATTGCTGCTGAGTAAAGTTTCAAAGGGCTGCCTTTTCATGGGCAGCCCTTGTCTTTAGTTCGTCATGAATACATCGTAACGTGTTGATTTTCCGAGGATTTGATGCGAACAGCTTGGAATGCCTTCAATTGGATCACCCTTGGCGGGCCACTTCAGAACCACCCTTTGGCGCGCATGTTTTAACGCAACGCGCATCAAGTCAGCGGCGTCTTCGTCTGTTCCTACAATCTCGCGTACTTGGCGCAGTTCTTGCTTCACGAGGGCGGTGGTTTTGCGTGGCGGATGCATAGGGTCGATCAAAATGGCTTCGCCAGAAAGCGTCGGGAGCAAGTCTTTTGCGTCCCCATTCAGCAAAGTCATGCGCGCGATAATGTCAGCGAACACACCGCCCTGAAGCCGCGCGTCCTCCATTCCTGCTTGCAGGAGTTCGTGCATACGCGTGGAGCGTTCGATCATTGTGACCTGAGCGCCCAAAGACGCGAGCAAGAATGAATCGCGTCCTAAACCTGCTGTTGCATCAATGACTTGCGGGGTTTTACCAGAGCGAAACCCCATCGCTTTGGCCAAGTCCTGACCGCGCCCACCACCAAAACGCAAACGATGCGCGACGGCACCGCTGACGAAATCAACACGCAGTTCAGACTTTTGCAGGTCTCGCTTGGGCCGTGGCACGCTTAGTGATTGTCCCGCGGCAATCCTTTGCGCGCCACGTCTTTGTAGTTATCTGCGCCGCGCAATGTCATGCCTTTGTCGAAAGGCTCTACCAACTCGCGGAAATATTGCTGCCAAGGCGTTTGGCTTTCTGGCACCGCAAATCCGCCTGCTGCAATCAAAGCTTCACGCCGGGACGCGTATTCATCCTCGGAGATCAATATGTTGGCGCTGAACTCATTGAGGTCGATGCGGATCGTATCACCCGTTTGAAGCACGGCAAGACCACCATTATCCGGCGCTTCTGGGGCTGCGTTCAGGATCGAGGGCGAACCAGATGTGCCAGACTGACGACCATCTCCGATGCAAGGCAGTGCCTCCACACCAGCTTTCAAAAGATACGCAGGCGCACGCATGTTCACGACTTCTGCGCCGCCCGGATATCCCTTGGGACCTGCGCCGCGCATCACGAGTATGCTGTTTTCATCAATCTTTTCAGAAGGATCATCGATCCGGTGGTGATAATCCTCGGGGCCGTCAAACACCACTGCACGCCCTTCAAAGGCATTCAGATCATCGGGATTGCTCAGGTAACTCTTGCGAAACGCTGGGCTGATCACGGATGTCTTCATGATTGCGCTGTCAAACAAGTTGCCCTTGAGATTGATAAAGCCCGCGGCCTCTTTCAGAGGTGCCGCAATTGGCAAGATCACATCATCATTAGTGGATGGGCGCAAAGCGCAGTTTTCGCCTATAGTTTTGCCGTTGGCCGTTACCAAATCAGGGTGCGGCAATAATCCGTCACCAAGCAAAGCACTCACCACAGCAGGGACGCCACCCGCACGGTGGAAGTCTTCGCCAAGGTATTTACCCGCAGGCTGAAGGTTAACCAAAAGCGGCACGTCATGGCCGACGCTTTGCCAGTCGTCGTTGCTTAACGGGACGCCCAAATGCCGTGCAATGGCATTCAAATGGATAGGGGCATTGGTGGAACCACCAATCGCAGAGTTGATCACAATCGCATTCTCAAACGCCTCACGGGTCATGATGTCTGAGGGACGCAAATCTTCCCATACCATCTCCACGATACGTTTGCCTGTTTCGTAGCTGATTTGACCACGCTCACGGTAAGGCGCTGGAATCGCGGCACTTCCAGGCAGCTGCATGCCCAAACCTTCGGCCAAGGAATTCATCGTGGTCGCTGTGCCCATCGTGTTGCAATATCCAACAGAGGGTGCAGAGGCGGCGGCGATTTCCATGAAGCCGTCTTCATCAATCTCGCCTGACGCAAGCTTTTCCCGCGCTTTCCAAATCACCGTGCCAGAGCCAGCGCGTTCGCCGTCCCACCAACCGTTGAGCATTGGGCCAACAGACAACGCGATCGCCGGAATGTTAACCGTTGCGGCGGCCATAAGGAGAGCAGGGGTCGTCTTGTCACAGCCAATCGTCAGCACGACACCGTCAACAGGATAGCCATACAAGGTCTCGACCAGGCCTAAATACGCAAGGTTGCGATCCAACGAAGCGGTCGGGCGTTTGCCAGTCTCCTGAATGGGATGCACAGGCATTTCCAAAGGGACGCCGCCCGCTGCAATAATGCCGTCGCGCACACGCTTGGCCAGTTCGATATGGTGGCGGTTACAAGGGGATAGATCGCTGCCCGTCTGCGCAATCGCGATGATCGGCTTGTTGCTTTGCAGTTCTTCGCGCGTCAGCCCGTAATTCAGATATCGTTCCAAATACAACGCCGTCATTTCGCGGTTCTCAGGGTTGTTAAACCATTGGCGTGAACGAAGATCGTTTGGCTGCATATTTGGCATTCTCAAGTCCTTTGGCATCTGTGTTTATTCGCGCAAAACCGCATTTCCACGCCTAAAAATAAGTGGTGCGGGCGGGGGGACTCGAACCCCCACGGGCATTCGCCCAACAGATTTTAAGTCTGGTATGTCTACCATTCCATCACGCCCGCAGACGGATTGAGCCCGTAGGTCCAACCCTTAGCGACATCTTTAGCGCCCTCTGGCAATGATCACAATGCGAATAGAGGGCGTGTAATGTGGAAAAAATACGCGGCTAAAGATCTGTTTTTGTCGCGGGCATTTCGCCCTTTAAAAACTGCCGTTCTTTCAGCCATGGATTGAGCGCAAGTGCTTTGCGCAGTGCAACCTGCGCTTCTTCGTCACGTTGCAGGCCAATCAAGGTTAAAGCCTTGCCTGAAATCGCGGCAATGTGGTTCGGTGACAGTGCGATTGCTTTGTCGAGTTCAATCAGGGCCGTGTCATATTCCTGTCTTAGAAAATGCGCGAAAGCCTTTTGATTGTAGCCTTCGGCGTAATTCGGGCAATAGGCGATAAGATCCTCAAAGACAGAAATTGCGCCTGCGAAATCATAGCCCTCGCGTCGCGACATGCCTTCATCCAGAAAGGCTTGGGCCCGCGCGTCTGGCGCATCTGCCCAAAGTTCCCACATCCGGTTTGAGATTGCTTGCGCTGCGCGTTCATCCGTTGCGATTTGTGCGGATGTGATCAATTCGCTCAATTGTAACGAATGATCCGGTGCCGCAGGGCATTGTGCGAATGCGCTGCTTGCTGTGCAGGCGAAGAGGGCGGCGATGACGTAGCTTTTCATGAGGTCAATGATGGCGTTAAATGGTCATTCGTCAAGTAAAGCCTTTGTTAAAGCGCAGTGCTGCTTTCCTCTTTGACCGCTTGCATCGCCACATAAGTCGATGTGCTCGCGACATGTGGCAAGGTCGATAGCTTTTCTGCCAAGACTTGCCGGTAACTGCTCATATCTTGCACGCGCACTTTGAGGAGGTAGTCGAAATTACCAGCAATCAGATGAGCTTGCTCAATTTCTGGGATGGCGAGAACGGCTGTGTTAAACGCGGTCAGCGCTTTCTCGCGGGTGTCCGATAAGCGAATTTCTACGAATGCGACATGCTCGCGCCCCAGTTGGATCGGGTCCAACATCGCGCGATAGCCTTTGATGATCCCTTGTTCTTCAAGCCGCTTCAAGCGCGTTTGCGTCGGTGATTTGGACAATCCGATTCGACCTGCGAGATCCGTTACGCTGATGCGCCCTTCGGCGGCGACAACGGCAAGAATCTTACGGTCAAAGCTGTCCAGATCGGAGCGGTTCATTTGCATCGAGTTTCTCCTATATTTTGATCTAAATGACTTGCATTCTGACGCAAGTCAAACAAAACTAATTGCCTGTTTTGGATAAGCTGCAAAAAAACCCTGAAGCGAAGGTGTGCAAAATGACCCTCAATATTCCATGTTACCCCGCTATCGATGCGCATACGTTTGCCGAGCAATCTGAGCGTGTCGAAGCGCTTGTCGATATGGCGCAGCTGACAGCGCAAGATCGCAAAGCGATTTCTGGCGATGCCGCTGCACTGATCACTCAAATTCGCGGCGCAGATAATCCAGGTTTGATGGAGGTCTTTCTCGCTGAATATGGTTTGTCCACCGACGAAGGCGTCGCGCTGATGTGTTTGGCCGAGGCTTTGTTGCGCGTGCCGGACGCCGAAACCATCGATGCGTTGATCGAAGACAAGATCGCGCCATCGGATTGGGGGCAGCATTTGGGGCAATCGGCATCCTCTTTGGTGAACGCGTCCACATGGGCGTTGATGTTGACAGGTCGTGTCTTGCAAGACGAACAGCCTGGGCCAGTGGGGCATTTGCGCGGCGCGATCAAGCGTTTGGGCGAGCCGGTTATTCGCAAAGCGGTCAGCCGCGCGATGAAGGAAATGGGCCGTCAGTTTGTGTTGGGTGAAACCATCGTCAGTGCTATGGAGCGGGCTTCCAAGATGGAAGCGAAGGGCTTTTCATATTCATATGATATGTTGGGTGAGGCGGCGAAAACGGATGCTGATGCCAAGCGATATCACCTTTCTTACAGCCGCGCGATTTCTGCGATTGCTCAAGCGTGCAACTCAGCTGATAGCCGCGAAAACCCCGGCATTTCCGTAAAGCTATCCGCTTTGCACCCGCGCTATGAAGTGGCGCAACGCGAACGCGTGATGGAAGAACTCGTACCGCGTCTACGCTCTCTCGCGCTTTTGGCGAAATCGGCAAATATGGGTCTTAACATCGATGCAGAGGAGGCGGATCGCCTCACGCTTTCGCTCGATGTGATCGAAGCGGTGCTCAGTGAAAAAGCGCTTAAAGGGTGGGACGGGTTTGGCGTCGTCGTGCAGGCTTACGGCCCGCGCGCGCCTTTTGTGATTGACCATTTGCATGCTCTCGCCACACGTCTTGATCGCCGCATCATGGTACGTTTGGTCAAAGGCGCTTACTGGGATACAGAGGTGAAACGCGCCCAAGTTGAAGGGCTTAGCGGTTTTCCTGTCTTCACATCCAAAGCCGCGACGGACGTGTCCTATATCGCTTGCGCGCGCAAATTGCTGGGCATGACTGACCGGATTTACCCACAGTTCGCAACCCATAACGCGCACACTGTGAGCGCGATTTTGCATATGGCGGCGGATGCTTCGAACTATGAATTTCAACGTCTTCATGGCATGGGTGAGGCGATGCACACCATCGTTATGGCCGCGCAAAAGACCCGTTGTCGTATCTATGCGCCTGTCGGCGCGCACCGCGATTTACTGGCCTATCTCGTTCGGCGTTTGCTTGAAAACGGTGCAAACAGTTCTTTCGTGAACCAGATTGTTGATGAGGATGTCAGCCCCGAAGAGATTGCAGTCGACCCGTTTGAAGCGGCTTTGAGCGCGGACAATTGGCTTGCGACGGGGCCCGAACTTTTTGCACCAGAGCGTGTGAACTCCAAAGGATTCGATTTGAGCCATACGCCAGATCTTGAACGGATCGAGGCAGCGCGCGCACCCTTTGAAACGCATGAATGGCAGGCATCTTCGCTTATCGCAAACGCGGCGCAAGCGGGCCAGACCGTCGCTGTTTCCAATCCATACGATCCAAATCAGACTGTTGGATCTGCGACGCTTGCTTCGCCTCAACAAATCGAAGCTGCGCTGAACGGGGCGTCGGCTTGGTCCGAAGGTCCAGCCGAATGTCGCGCGATCTTGCACAAGGCCGCTGATCTTTATGAAGAGCACTACGGTGAACTGTTCGCGTTGCTTGCACGTGAAGCCGGTAAAACCTTGCTTGATTGTGTCGGAGAGCTGCGTGAAGCCGTTGATTTCCTGCGTTACTATGCAGAACGCACGACGAATGAGACACCCATCGGCACCTTTACATGTATCTCGCCGTGGAACTTCCCGCTCGCCATTTTTACAGGTCAAATCAGCGCAGCGCTTGCTGCGGGCAACGCAGTTTTGGCGAAACCCGCCGAGCAGACACCTTTGATCGCGCATTTTGCCGTATCGTTGCTGCACGAAGCAGGTGTGCCGCGCGCAGCCTTGCAATTGATCCTTGGGGCAGGGGATGTGGGGGCCGCGCTTACGTCCGATCCGCGTATTGGCGGCGTAGCATTCACAGGCTCAACCGAAACCGCAAAGCTGATCCGCACGAACATGGCTAAACACCTCTCTCCGGACGCGCCTTTGTTGGCGGAAACAGGTGGTCTTAACGCGATGATCGTCGATAGTACGGCATTGCCGGAACAAGCGGTCACAGCAATTGTCGAAAGCGCATTTCAATCTGCAGGTCAACGCTGCTCTGCTTTGCGGTGCTTGTATGTCCAGGAAGACGTGGCCGACACGATGCAAGAAATGTTGATCGGCGCGATGAAAGAATTGTGCCTTTCAGCACCTTGGGATCTTCGTACAGACGTCGGTCCGCTTATTGAGGCAGAGGCGCAAATCCAAATCTCGGATTATGTGGCAACTGCGCGCGCCCAAGGGCGGGTTTTGTATGAGCTCGACCAGCCGGAAAAGGGCCATTTCGTGCCGCCTGCTTTGATTGACGTGAACGGAATTGCAGATTTAGAGCGCGAAGTATTTGGTCCCATCCTTCACATTGCGCGCTTCAAGGCCAGTGAGTTGGATCAAGTCATTAACGATATTAACGACACCGGGTATGGGCTGACATTTGGCCTGCAAACCCGCATCGATGACCGGGTACAGCACGTTTCCGAGCGCATCAAAGCGGGCAACATTTATGTAAACCGCAATCAGATCGGCGCGATTGTTGGCTCGCAACCCTTTGGCGGTGCTGGTCTTTCTGGGACAGGTCCAAAAGCAGGTGGTCCGCTATATTTGTCGCGTTTCCGCAAGGTGGATGCACTGCAAAGCGATGGGGCCTTAGATGGTGACATGTCTTTGGATGAACTTAACGCAGCGCTAGACGCTGAAAGACATGCACCGTCAGTTGTGAAAGATGTGTTGCCTGGACCAACCGGTGAATTGAACCAATTGAGCCGCCACGCGCGTGCGCCGTTTCTTTGCATGGGGCCAGGTGTGCAAGCTGCCACTGCGCAAAAAGAGGCTGTTATTGCCTTGGGCGGCCGTGCAATTATCGCGCAGGGTGTGATCGCGCCCGATGCTTTGGTCGACATACAAGGCATTTCCGGTGTGCTCTTTTGGGGCGACGTTACATCAAAACGTGCGTATGCACAGGCTCTGTCAAAACGTGATGGCGCAATTTTGCCGTTGCTTAGCGGCATGCCAAACGCGAGCTACGTTCTTGAAGAACAACATCTTTGCGTGGACACGACAGCCGCAGGCGGGAATGCGGCCTTGCTCGCAGAAAGCGCGCCAGATGCGTAAGTGCTCTTGACGTTTGGGCGGGCAAACATCAGCCTGCCCAAATGCTACCTATTCGCGATCACAACCCGTCAGGGCGTCGGCCCTATGTCACCTACACGTTGATTGTTATTAACGTGTTAATTTTCCTCGCTTTTAACCTCAGTCTTGGGGAAGGGCGGGCGTTGAACCTGTTCTTTTATGAATGGGGCATGGTGCCCGCGCAAATTTCTGCGGGGCAGGATTACTACAGCCTTGTGACGTCGCAGTTCTTGCACAGTGGCATTATGCACATCGGCGGTAACATGTTGTTTTTGTGGATCTTTGGCGACAATATGGAAGATGAGATGGGCCATATCCCGTTTTTGTTGTTCTACCTCGCAAGCGGTGTTTTCGCAGCCCTCGCGCAGTGGATCGTGGAGCCAGCGTCGCAAGTTGTGACCATCGGTGCTTCGGGTGCGATTGCGGGTGTTATGGGTGGATATCTTTTGCTGTTCCCCAAGGCGAAAGTGGATATCCTGTTGATATTGATCGTATTTTTCAAAATATTCCCAATCCCTGCGTGGATCATGCTGGGCGTTTGGTTCCTATTGCAAGTCGGCAATGGCGTGATCTCGGACCCTGATCTTGGCGGCGTGGCGTACTGGGCGCATGCGGGCGGCTTTGTGGTCGGGTTACTTCTGACGATCCCTGTATTCATACGTTTGGGCGGATTTGCCTTTTGGGAGCGTACCCATGGTATGCCGCCCCATCCTGAGGCCGAATATGATCTGAGTAAAACTGGCGTTCCTCGCGTGCGCCGTAAATAAATTGCCTTTTGAACAAGGACTTACCCTATGAAAATGAACCCACTTGGCCGCACTGGCATTCTGGTGCCAGAGCTTTGCCTCGGCACGATGACATTTGGCACCCAAACCCCAGAAGCGGAGTCGCATGAGCAAATTGATGTTTCACTCGAGGCGGGTTTGAATTTCATTGATACCGCCGAAATGTATCCGGTGAACCCGCTCAGCGCTGAAACGCAAGGGGATAGCGAACGCGTTTTGGGTACTTGGTTTGCCGAGTCAAAACGCCGCGATGAGGTGATTTTAGCAACAAAACATTCCGGTAATGGCATCAAATATGTGCGCGACGGGGCTGACATCAATGCCAAAAGCATTCCCGAAGCGATTGAGGGATCGCTCAAACGTTTGCAAACGGACTACATCGACCTTTATCAATTTCACTGGCCCAATCGCGGCTCTTATATGTTCCGCAAAAATTGGACCTTTGATCCCTCCAAGCAAGATCGCGCAAAGACGCTTGATGACATGATGGGTGCACTTGGTGCTCTGCAAGATGCTGTAGATGCCGGTAAAATCCGCGCGTTTGGTCTGAGCAATGAAAGCGCTTGGGGCACATCTGAATGGCTGCGCTTGTCCGAAGCAGGGCATGGGCCGCGCGTGGCCTCTATTCAAAATGAGTATTCTTTGTTGTGTCGGCTCTACGACACAGACCTAGCAGAGCTAAGTGTCAATGAAGACGTTGGTTTACTTGCCTTTTCCCCTTTGGCGACGGGTCTGTTGACGGGTAAATATCAACAAGGTGCCATTCCGGATGGCTCGCGTCGCTCCATTTCTGCGGAACTTGGTGGGCGTGTGTCTGATCGTGTGTTCCCAGCGGTTGATGCATACCTAGAAGTTGCGCGCACGCACGAACTTGACCCTGTTCATATGGCGCTCGCATGGTGCCGGACGCGTCCTTTCATGGCGTCGGCGATTTTCGGAGCGACTCGCACGGCTCAACTAAAGCATATCCTTGCATCTGTTGAGGTAACGTTAAGCCAAGAGGTTTTGGACGCTTTGAATGCAGTGCATCATCAGCATCCGATGGTTTATTAAGCGTGACGCAGCTTGGCTTTGACTTGGGGCCAGAACCCTTGCCCCAAATCGAGGCCGCGTTCAAAACGGCCCATGATTTTGATCGGGCTTTGAGCACTTGGATGGGCCCTCAAAAAGGCGTCTCTAAGCTGTTTGCCCACCCAATCAATACACCGCTGGGGACAATGGTGGCAGTTTGCGATGCTGCACAACTTCATCTTTTGGAATTCGCAGATCGTGTGGAATTGCCAAAAGAATTGAAGAAGTTAGGAGCTGAAATCGGTGCGATTTCGCCTGGCCAAACAAAGATCACGCGCGCCTTGCTAGATCAATTAGCGCGCTATTTTGACGGAGGGCTGGAACAATTTGATGTGGCGCTCGCTTTGCATGGAACAGAGTTCACCAAAACCGTTTGGAACGCTCTGCTCAAGCTGCCTTTTGGCACCACAACCAGTTACGGGGCATTGTCCGAAAGCTTGGGAAATCCCGACGCTGTGCGCGCGGTTGCGCGTGCGAATGGGGCCAATCAGATCGCCATTCTCATTCCCTGCCATCGCGTCATCGGCGCGGATGGCACTTTGACGGGCTATGCGGGAGGGCTTTGGCGCAAACGCGCGCTTTTGGCTCTCGAATCAAAGCCTTAAGAGCCGTAGACGGCTTTGCGCGCGATTTCTGGAATGTCGCGGTGATAAATGTCCAAGTCCAGCGCATCGTGAATGCTCAGACGTTTCAGTTCTGAAACTGTTGCATGATATTGTGCCGCTTTGCGTGCACGGGTCTTCATCGTCTCAATAAAAGCAATCATTGCCATATCCTTTGGTTTATTTGTCTTAGGCAGATATGGCCGTTCTGTTAGCGCAAACAACCACTGTGCGTGCAAGCCTGCTTTGCGTTCAGTGCAGGGCTAGGGCGAAGAATTTTGCATCAGGTCGCTTTTGTGGTTTCGCAAGTCTTGGTTTCGCGGCACGCTAGGGAAAATCTTCAAACAAAGAGCCACGCTATGCCCCTGACTATGAACAAAGAAGTCTTCATCACATGTGCGGTCACCGGATCAGGCGGAACGCAAGATCGCAGCCCACATGTGCCACGTTCGCCCAAGCAAATCGCAGATAGTGCGATAGCAGCGGCCAAAGCAGGGGCAGCGGTTGCGCATTGTCATGTTCGTGATCCCGAAAGTGGCGCACCTTCGCGTGATCTGACCTACTACCGCGAAGTGACGGACCGCATTCGCGACGCGGAGGTGGATGTTGTTCTAAACCTAACGGCTGGTATGGGCGGGGACATCATGTTTGGCAGCGCGGAAAAGCCATTCCCGACGGCTGCGGGGACTGACATGGTCGGTGCAACAGAACGCGTCGCGCATATTGCGGAATGCTTGCCCGAGATTTGCACCCTTGATTGCGGCACGATGAACTTTGCCGAAGCAGATTATGTCATGACCAATACCCCCGGTATGCTGACTGCCATGGGGGGCATGATGACCAAGCTAGGCGTCAAACCAGAGATCGAGGCATTTGACACCGGACATCTATGGTACGCCAAACAGCTTGTCGCGGACGGTGTGTTAGACAGCCCCGCGCTGGTGCAGCTTTGCATGGGCGTGCCTTGGGGTGCCCCTGATGATCTAAATACCTTCATGGCGATGGTGAACAATGTTCCTGACGACTGGACGTTTAGTGGTTTCGGGTTAGGACGTAATCAGATGGCTTATGTGGCCGCGTCGGTTCTTGCGGGTGGAAACGTACGTGTCGGACTTGAGGATAATCTCTGGCTCGATAAGGGCGTACTCGCAACAAATGAACAATTGGTTGATCGCGCGGTGACAATTATCGAAAACATGGGTGCGCGCGTGATTGGCCCTGAGGCTGTGCGCGAAAAACTTGGTCTGACCAAGCGCGCCCCTTCAAAATAGGAGAACGCAAATGCGTCTCATACTAAAAGCATTCACCGTCATCTTGCTGATGTCGCTCGCGCTACCTGCGAGTGCTGAGAAGTACCGTGACACATCTGCTCCAATGGCAGTGGAGGGAGCGCTCGATCTCAACCGTTACCTTGGCAAGTGGTATGAAATCGCGCGCTTTCCGAACCGTTTTGAGCGTGGTTGTGTCGGAGTCACTGCAGAATACTCCATGCGCCCAGATGGCGATGTGCGCGTGTTGAATACATGCCGCGAAGGCACGCTGAATGGCAAAGTCACGATTGCAGACGGCAGCGCGCGCGTTGAAGCGCCGGGGCGTTTGTCTGTGACGTTTGTGCCTTGGTTGCCGTTTGCACGCGGCGATTACTGGGTCCTTTACGTGGCACCTGACTATAGCCTCGCGGTGGTTGGAAACCCTAAAGGAACCACCGGGTGGATCCTCGCGCGCACACGCCAAATCAGTGCGAAACAGCGCGCTTTGGCCGAAACCATTTTGTCCAATAATGGATATGATATCAAACAGCTAGAAGATGTTCTTCAGAAATAGGATTAAGGTATGACCAAGACAGCAGCGATCGTCGGCGGCGGCGTGATTGGCGGCGGTTGGGCCGCGCGCTTTATGCTCAATGGCTGGGACGTGAAGATCTTTGATCCCGATCCGCAGTCCCAGCGCAAGATTGACGCTGTCCTTGAAAATGCGCGCTGTGCGCTGCCTGGTCTTACGGATATCGCTTTACCCGAAGAAGGGTCGATAACCCATTGTGATACAATCGCAAAGGCCGTTTCTGGGGGCGAGTTAATCGTCGAAGCCGTTCCAGAGCGATTGGATGTCAAACACAAGGTCTACGCCGAGATCGAAGCTGCTAACACGACGGGCATTATCGCGTCTTCGACGTCTGGTATCATGCCCAGCGATCTTCAGAGTGAGCTGAAAAATCCTGAACGCCTGATCGTCGCGCATCCTTTCAACCCAGTGTACTTGCTTCCGCTGGTTGAGCTGGTCGCAGGCAAGCAAACTGATGAGGCACACATCGAAAAGGCCAAAGAGATTTACTCGTCGATTGGCATGCATCCTTTGCATTGCCGCGTCGAGATCGAAGGGTTTTTGTCAGATCGCCTTCAAGAAGCCCTTTGGCGTGAAGCTCTGTGGCTTCTCAAGGATGGTGTCGCAACGGCCGAAGAACTCGACGCCGCAATCGCATATGGTCCGGGCTTGCGTTGGGCGCAAATGGGCACAATGCAAACGTTCCACCTTGCGGGTGGCGAGGGTGGCATGCGCGCGATGCTCGCGATGTTCGGCCCGTGTCTCAAGTGGCCTTGGACCAAGCTGATGGATGTGCCTGAGTTGACGGATGACTTTGTCGAAATGGTCGGCGATCAATGTGACACGCAATCTGGCGCACTGACACCCCGCGACCTTGAGCGTGTGCGCGATACCAACCTCGTCGGAATTATCCGTTCTTTGCGCGGTGGTGATTGGGGGGCTGGCGCGACTGCGAAATCTCATGATGCGCAGTTGGCCAAGCTGAATGGCTTGAATGTCAAAGCTGCGGATCTTGATGAACACCAACAGATCGTCACGTCAAAGCGCACCGTTCCACTCGATTGGGTGGATTACAACGGTCACATGAACGAAGCGCGGTATTTGCAGGCCTTTGGGGATGCAACTGATAAGTTTATGGAAATGATTGGCTGTGACAGCGACTACATCGCCACGGGCGGCAGC
>Ga0206127_1003247_pt1 | contig 15223 bp, 10 predicted proteins | sample Helgoland_Spring_6_FD_148646 | JGI IMG/M metagenome (GOLD analysis project Ga0206127, IMG submission 148646) | Pelagic subsurface seawater microbial communities from Kabeltonne, Helgoland, North Sea - Helgoland_Spring_Bloom_20160419_1 | ecosystem: Environmental > Aquatic > Marine > Epipelagic ...
CGTTTTAATGTGTGGCGGCTGTTAGTTCTCAGGTCAGTAATGTGCAGCACAACAAACGAAGCGGGGCTTTTTGTTGGCTCGCGCAGACAAGCTCCTCTTGGTAGGCCATCAGCCAAGAGCCCCTAGTCGCGAAATTTACAAGTCAAAATCTATGATAAAAAAATAATCTATTCGGCGGCGAGTTGATTTGTTGACCACCCGCGTGATTTGGGACAGTCGCTCTAGCGGCGCTTGGACATGGACAGCCAAGAAGTTGTAAAACGATCAGTGGGTTTAAAGATGCATAAAAGAATGATTCGGGTTTTCGTCTGGTTTTTGTTGGCAATGTTCATCAACGGACCAGTCATCGCCAATGACGGAGAGCGCAGTACGCATGGTGAGGCTGTCAAGCAAGAAGCCGAGCAGGCGAGCGGTTTCCCGGTTACCGTAGACCTCGTCGTAGATGAGGTGGCGGATGTCTCGATCGGGAGCGGCCGGTTTCGCGCCGTTGCTGAGATGCTCCTTTCATGGCGTGGCGATGCTACCGGTGCCTTTGAACCGCGCACCTTAACGGGTAGTGCCATTGATGTGTTTCTGGCAGAGAATTTTGACCCCGGTATCTTTATAGCTAATGCAGAAGCGCCTCGTGAGGTAATGGCGAGATCTCTCACGCTTTTTCCTGATGGGCGCGTCGAGTTATTCGAAAAATTCGCAGTAATTCTTACTTTTGAGACGGCCATCCCCTCGTATCCATTTGGAGATTTAGATTTACGTATCGAGTTGCAATCTGTAAACCATCCCATTCCTGAGTTGGCGTTGCAGCCGCGTCACTTCGAGTTCGGGCACGATAATCTTGCCCATACGGTATTGAAGGGTAATTGGTATCTTCACGGCAATGAGTCGGAGGTGACCAGTGTAAAGAGCTTAAGTCACGGCGGAAAGTCGCGCTTCTCCCTCGCTATATTTCACATCAAAATTGCGCACGACTTCACAGATGTCGCCCAAAAGATTTTGGTCCCGCTGTTATCCATCCTGTTCCTTTCTATGTTCATCAATCGTTACATCGTGATTTTTGAAACAGAGTCCGGTGGCGATAACGGCAACTGGCGGGTAGGCGGTCAATTAACGCTGTTATTGACGCTGTTCGCCTTGAAGTTCTCGTTGGGCGACGACATTCCCGCGACCCATTATTTAACTATGGTTGACGCTCTTTTTATCGCCGTTTCAGTCATGGTGGTTTTTGCCTTGGTTTGGGGTATTTACGTCATCTACTTGTTCCAGTCTGGCCGCGTTGAACGGGGCCACAAGTTTGAGCACAGGAGCAACCTGATTTTCTTGTTGTTAGGTCTCGTGTTTCTCGCTTGGGTCGCGAGCTATTTACTTCCTGTATCCCATTAAGGGACACGAAGGACTCGGCTTCATGGTTGGGCCTTTTGGTGACGCCTTTGCTGGCCCATTACATGAAGGGCAAGTAGCTATGGGCTGATCGGGAGGCTCCGCTCCCTTACGCTACCTTAATCGCTCCGCGCCGAATCTGGTCCCTCTCCAGGCTTTCGAATAGCGCCTTGAAGTTGCCTTCGCCAAAACCTTCGTCCGCTTTACGCTGGATAAATTCGAAGAACACAGGGCCTAGCAGGGGTTGGCTGAAAATTTGCAACAGCAAGCGCTTTTCGCCGTTAGCGGTGGAGCCGTCCATCAAGATGCCCCGTGCTTGTAATTTGGGCACCGGCTCGCCGTGGCCTTGCAGGCGTTCTTCTAGCATCTCGTAATAGATGTCGTTGGGCGCTGTCATGAGCGGGATGCCCGCCATTTGCAGTGCGTCTACGCTTTTCAATAGGTCGTCTGTCAAGAGCGCAATGTGCTGGATGCCTTCGCCGTTGAACTGCATCAAGAACTCTTCGACCTGCCCCCCGGTCTTGCCCGACTCTTCGTTGAGTGGGATGCGGATCATGCCGTCTGGCGCCATCATCGCCTGGCTGGTCAAGCCGGTGTACTCGCCCTTGATGTCAAAGTAGCGAATCTCCTGAAAGTTAAACAGCTTCTTATAAAAACCGCTCCAGTGCGCCATGCGCCCTTTGTAGACGTTGTGTGTCATGTGGTCGATGAGGGTGAAGCCATGTCCCGGTGGGTGTCGGTCCACCCCATCGATGAATTCAAAGTCGATGTCGTAGATGCTTTTGCCGTCTTCAAAGCGGTCGATCAGGTAAAGCGGCGCGCCGCCAATGCCCTTGATTGCGGGCAAGCGCAGTTCCATGGGACCGGTCGGGACGTCGACCGGTTGAGCGCCTAGCTCGAGGGCTCGTGCATATGCCAGGTGTGCGTCTTTGACGCGAAACGCAAGCGCACAGGCGCATGGGCCGTGCTCTGAGGCAAAGTAACCTGCCAAGCCTTTGGGCTCGCGGTTGACGATGAAATTGATGTCACCTTGGCGGTAGAGCACCACGTCTTTGGAGCGGTGACGCGCCACTAGTGAGAAGCCCATTTTTTGGAAAATGGGCTCTAACACGCCCGCCACAGGCGAGGCGAACTCGACGAACTCAAAGCCGCACAGGCCCATAGGGTTGTCAAATAAATCGGTCATGCAAATCTCCAGTCATGTGCAGGTCAAGGCTGCAAGGCGCAGCGAGGCTTGAATTGAAATCGGTCAAACAAAATAGGGGGTTGGAAGTCGGGGGCTTCAGCCCCGGCCTACAAAAAGGGATCAACCGCGCCGTGGGGGTGCGCAGGACCTGCCACGCGTGCTGCGCGCGAGGTGGATGCCGAAAATCAATACCTGAATGGACATGGGATCTGATGGTGGTCGCATACGCCCAGCGTGTCAAGCGGTAAGAATCGGGTGCCTTGCGGCTACTGTACGTTGGCTGCAGATCGCTTGTGTTTCTGCCCTGCGTGCAACCGGGCAGGATTACCGCCCAACACAAGCCCCTCATTGTTTCAAGTCGGATTAAGATGCGCGAGGTGAGGCCGCCGCTTGCGAATGCAGCATGGGCCAAACACAGGCTAACCGTAAATCAATAAATGACTCACAGGAGACATAAGAATGACCAAAGCAGTTCGCTTTCACACGTCCGGCGGCCCAGAGGTATTGCAACTGGACGATATCCAAGTAGGCGACCCGGGGCCCGGCCAGGTTCGCATCCGTCACACCGCAATGGGTGTTAATTTTGTTGATACCTATCAGCGCTCTGGGCTATATCCCATGCAACTGCCTGCGGTCGCGGGTAACGAGGGTGCTGGCGTCGTCGAGGCGCTTGGCGCTGAGGTGAGCGATCTCAAGGTGGGTGAGCGCGTGTGTTACACCGGCTTGGCAGGGTCTTATTGTGAGGAGCGTTTGGTCCCGGCGGACCGCATGGTGAAGTTGCCAGAGGGTATCAGCGATGCGCAAGCGGCTTCTATGTTGCTGAAAGGTCTCACCGTTCATTACCTGATCTTCTCGACCTACGCGGTCAAGAAGGGCGAGACCGTGCTCTGGCACGCGGGCGCCGGTGGCGTTGGCCTGATTGCTTGCCAGTGGTTGAATGAACTGGGTGTGAACACCATTGCAACTGCTGGCTCAGATGAGAAGCTGGCGCTGGCTAAAGCGCATGGTGCGCACCACTTGGTCAACTACACTACCGAGAATTTCGCCGAACGGGTGAAGGCGCTCACTGATGGCAAGGGGGTACCAGTGGTCTATGACTCGGTGGGTAAGAGCACGTGGGAGGGCTCGCTAGACTGCCTGAGCCCGCGTGGGTTGATGGTGAGTTTTGGTAATGCCTCAGGCCCTGTGGCGTCTGTTAACCTCGGCATTCTTGCAGCCAAAGGCTCGATCTATGTGACGCGCCCAACGCTGGCGACTTACATCGCGACACGTGCAGATCTGGTGTCGCGTTGCAACGCCTTGTTCGACATGGTGACCTCTGGGAAGATAAAAATCGACGCATCGGCAAGCTACAAGCTCGCCGACGCGGCGCAAGCTCACCGCGACCTCGAGGGACGCAAAACCACGGGCTCGGTCATCCTGGTTCCTTGAGGCCAAGCCGCTGTTGCCTCAACCTGATATCAGCGCCTAACTTAGGCGCTGGTCTTCAGGGTTCGATCAAACAAATGGTGTAAGCGCTCCCAGTGGCGCTCGGCTGCTGCGGCGTGGTAGACCGGACGTTGCGGGAACGCAAACCCGTGCTCAGTGCCGGGGTACCATTCGATTCTGTAGGGCTTGCTGCTTGCTTTCAAACCCGTCTCGAGTTTTGCGACATCGGCGGGTGGGGCCCACTTGTCGGTCTCGGCGCAGGCAAAGTAGCTCTCGCAGGGCAGTTTGGACGCAACGATGTGCGGGGAGTCGGGTTGGTCTGTCGCCATATTGGCGCCGTAGACCGAGGCGATGCTGCTGAAACGGTCGGGAAATGTCGTGGCTGCCCACACCACAAACGGCCCGCTCATGCAGTAGCCGACAGCGCCAATGCGCGTTGCGTCGGCGTAGGGTTGCGCGTCAACAAAGTCCAGTAAAGCGCGGGTGTCACACGTGGTTGTGGTGGCGGTTAGCGTGGCCATCAGCGAGAACATGTAGGCCATTGCGGTCTCGGTGCGCTCTTTAAGCCAGTAATCGCGTGAGTTGCGGTAGTACAGGTTGGGTAACACCACGCAGTAGCCCGTGGCCGCCAGGCGACGTGCCATGTCGTGCAGCTCTTCGCGCTTGCCCGGCGCATCCATATAAAACAGCACCACGGGGTGCGGCCCATGCTCTTCTGGGTGGACAACAAATGTATTCATTGCGCCGTCAGCGGTGGGGATGTCTAGGTGGTGTTCGATCATGTCGCGGTTACCTTATGGGTTGGGTAAATCTGGGGTTAACGCAGTTAAAAGGCCCTTGCTTATGTCGTGGGGTGGCCAAGGAGTCAGCGTAGCGTAGGGGTCTATATTGCCTGTTTTGGTGGTGGCGGAACCTAACGGATGTGACAGCGACAGCGACCGGCAAGGGGCCTGCCAGATACGCGGTTTGCGGAACTTAGCCAAATGCTAGACTTTGCAAAGTCCAACCGTTACCAGTACCTTTTATGACCCACAAGCCAACACTCTGTATCGGTATTCTCACTATGAATGAGGAGCGCCGCATTGCGCGTTGCATAGAGAGTGCGCGCTTTGCGGACGATATCGTGGTGGTTGACAGTGGTAGTTCGGACAGCACAGTGGGTGTTGCCAAAGGGTTAGGTGCGGATGTTCATGTGTACAGCGACTGGCAAGGCTTTGCCGAACAGCGCAATCGCTTGCTGAAACATTGCACGGCAGACTACATTTTCTTTTTAGATGCCGATGAGGAGATCCCTCCTGAACTGGAGGCCGAAATATTGGCGGTGGTTCATGCGGGCCAACCCGGTGTCTGGGAGGTGTTGTGGAACCAAGTGGCATACGGCAGACCGTTGACACATATGAAGTCTACCGGCGGTATCCCGAGACTTTTTCAGACCAGTAATCTCCTGCGCTACGAAGGTGTGGTGCACGAGGGGGCTGTGCTTCGTGACCCGAGCGTGACCGTCAGACAGTTTAAGACGCGCCTCTTTCATTACTCACGTGAGACCGTGTACGGCAGCATTCAAAAGCTGGCCCAGTACGCACAGCTAGGGGCGGTGAAACGTGCCGAGAAGGGGAAAACAGGCGGGGTGCTGCGGGGGATGGCATCTGGCTTTGCCAACTTTATGCAGCTTTACTTCGTTAGACGCGGGTTTTTATGTGGACCGGAAGGCTTTTTGTTTTGCTTCTTCATCGCGTTGGAGTGTTTCTTTCGGTACGTGATGATCAAGTATGATCGCGACATTTTAAACAGTACTGCTAAGCGATCTTCTTGACGTCGAGCCGCAGCGCGCCAACCTCAGCCATCAACAACGCCAAAACAAAGGTAAAAAGGTGGTTCTCAACAGCTAACCAGAGGGCACCGTGCACCAAGCTGTCGACGACCATGATGGCTAAGAAGCTAAGCAGCAACGCCCGTTGCGTTAAGGGTAGGTGGTGTGCAAAACGCGCGGCGCTGTACAGGTAAAAGACGTAGGCAAGCAGCCCTAAGATACCAAGCTCCACTGCAAAAAATAAAAACTGGTTGTGTGGGTGGACTGTCACCACGGCGCAAGATGGGTGCTCACCACAAGCCGCACGCGCTAGTGTGCCATAGGCCCCAGTTCCGGCACCGAATAATGGGCGTTCTTTTATTTGTTCAACTGAAAAAGCCCACATGGTCAACCGCGCGCCAATCGAGGTCGAAGCATCTAGCTGTTTCAAATCCTCTGATGTGTTGAGCTGCGTTTGGGCCTCTGTATAAATCGTCGTTAAGCGTTGTTGGGCTGTGGGCGATAGAAAGAGCAGCAGCGCGAGCACGAGCGTCGTGAGCCCGGCCGCACCCAAGCGCCAGCTACGCGGACTAACTACCCCCGCGTAAACAACCAACGCTGCAGCAATTGCAAGATACCCTGTGCGCCCATTTGACAAAAATAGAACCGAAACACCCGCTGCTAGGGCCAGCGCCAACCAACCTACTTTAATGAGCCCTCGTGTGGCCGTAAACGATCTGGATAATGCGAGAACAACGAAAGTCGACATCATCAATCCTTGCGCGATATAGTCTTTAAAGACGGTGTGGTCGCTGCCCCAGGCGCTGGGCGTGGACGCTATCGCCCAAGGTACGTGGACCCATAAGCCTGCGTAAGTGCTTGCGAGCGTGACGATCATTGCAAGCGCAAAAGCGTTCCAGCATCGTTGTCGCCAAGACGCTTCCATCAGAAGGCTCAAGACCACCGGAACCATTAAAAATTTACTGTACTTGTTTAGGGCTTGCAAAACCGCGTCGAGTGGCGCAAGGCTGTACAAAGCCCCCATCAAAACCAGACCAAACATGAGCAGCGCCGGCTTTGTGATGGGATTGTTGATTGCGCCCTGCCAGCGGACGCGAAACTCGCCGCCCAAAAACCAAAACAAGAGGGTGAGGGCGAGTAAGGTGTTAGCAGCCCCCAGTTTGATCGGGAAAAATAAGAAAACACCCACAAGGCAGGCCTGCGCAGCGGACGCGAATCGTATGTGCAATGTTGTTTGGGGGCTGAGCATATAGGGCTTTATTCGTACTAAGGGTCATCTTAGCGGATGTTTTACCGTCCAACGCAGAGCAAAATGTTAGACTGCACGCACATTATTTAGTGCCAAATCCTGCGCTGTTTAGTTCTGATAGTCCAATTCCTTTGATTCTTGTGAACGCCAATCAACGACCTTCTGTCGCCATCCTTATGGGGACCTATAACGGCGCCCAGTTCATATCAGAACAATTGCATTCAATCGTTAATCAAAGCCACACCCACTGGTCTTTAGTCGTCTCGGACGACGGCTCGACGGACCAAACGCCTCAAATTCTGGCCGGCTATCAGGCCGAGCTGGGACAACAAAAGCTGCGTGTTCAAAGGGGTCCTAGCGCTGGTTTTTCGCGTAATTTCCTCTCGCTTGTCTGCGCTCAGGACATTCAAGCGGACTACTATGCGTTTTGCGATCAAGACGATATCTGGGAGGTAGATAAACTGTCTCAAGCGCTCGAATGGTTGGAAACCGTGCCCCCAGAGTTACCGGCTCTCTACGGCGCCAGGACCCGCTTGATTGACGCCAATAACCAAGAAATTGGGCAGTCCCCGTTGTTTACCAAACCACCCAGTTTCGGGAATGCGCTAGTTCAGAACATCGCGGGCGGTAACACCATGGTGTTTAATAACGCCGCCCGAGAACTATTGCGAATCGCTGGCCCCGACCTTGATGTGCCCTCCCATGACTGGTGGGCTTATCTTGCCGTCACCGCGTGTGGGGGATCGGTTTATTATGATGCTCGCCCAACGGTGCGTTACCGTCAACACGGTGGCAATATTGTTGGCATGAATGCCGGCCTGCGCCCAAAGCTCAAGCGCATTGGGATGCTACTCAACGGACGATTTAAAGATTTCACTGAACGCAATCTACAAGCCCTTTCAAAATTAGCGCACCTTATACCACCAGAAAAACAAGCGACATTGGTCGCACTAATCGCAATGCGGATGCTGCCTTTTCCACGATGGTTTCCTAGTTATTTAAGACATGACCTACGGCGCCAAACACTGACCGGCACCACGGCCCTGATTTTGGCGGCACTTTTAAAAAAAATATGACCTCAACCCAATCCAAACGCCGCCTGTGAGGGGACCCTCCAATGGAGCAACAATTGATCCCATATGAATCGCTAGCCGGTCTGACTGGTCAACGATTCTTAGTGCTTGCGCCTCACCCAGACGACGAGGTTTTTGGGTGCGGTGGCACGCTTGCGCGGTTGTGCGCGCGAGGTGCCTTTGTTCAGGCGGTCGTCTTTACCGATGGTGCTGGTCGGTCGAATGATCGCGTGACCACCACGCTTACTCGTCAACAAGAAAGTCAGCAAGCAGCAGCACTATTGGGTTTGCCGTCGCCTCGTTTCCTTTCCTACGATGATCGAGGTCTTCAGTATGGCGAAGCGCTGGTTTCTCGAATAGCTGAATTGATTAGCCAATATCAGGTCGATGCCTTGGTTGCCCCCTCAGCCCTCGAGGTTCACCCCGATCACTACGCGCTGGCGCTTGCTGCGGCGGAAGCGGTGCGACGGTGTTCCGGGGTTGTAGCGCTGTATGCCTATGAGGTCGGCGCGGCCATACGACCTGATATCTTGGTGGATATTACGCCGGTCATCGCGAAAAAAGCAGCAGCGATGGCGTGCTTTGTATCCGAGCTTAAATACCAAGCCTATGACCAGCATATTGCGGGACTGAACCGGTATCGCAGCTACACACTTAGTCAAGGGGAGCATGCAGCGGAGGCGTTCAAGCAATTCAATCGTGACGAGCTATTACTCAATTTTGATTGCATACTGAATGATGAGCTCCGAGATCGGCGGGCAGCGGACATGCCCGTTACGCCACTGACTGACCCAGAGTACCCTAGGGTTAGTGTGTTGATTAGAAGTATGGACCGGGTATCCTTGTCGCAGGCGCTTGACGCTGTTGCCCTGCAGACTTGGCCTAATATTGAGATCGTGGTTGTCGCAGCGGCGGCGGCGCACCGGCCACTACCCGCCACATGGCGTGGCCGCGAGCTGACTTTCGTCGCCAATGGCCAAAGCAGAAACAGGGCCGCTGCGGCGAACGCTGCCTTGGCTGCAGCCAAAGGCGAGTACCTGTTGTTTCTGGATGACGATGACGTCATCTACCCCCCGCACCTCAGCCGTTTAGTTGCTGCAATGCAGAAGCAATCGCGATGCCAAGTGGTTTACAGTAGTTGCGAGGCAATTGATTTTAATGCCCACCTCGTCGGCACGTTTGGACAACCTTACCAGCCCGCCCGGTTGTACCTTGAGAACTTCATGCCTATCCACAGCGTGTTGTTCAACAAGGCGTTGGTCAACAACATCAGTTTCGACGAAGCGTTAGCGGTGTACGAGGATTGGGACTTTTGGATTCAGCTGTCTCGCCGAACTGATTTTTTGCACGTACCCCATATGAGCGCGCTTTACCAAGCAGGCGGTGACTCTGGCGTTGGATTAGATCCAAAACCAGAAACCCAAGCCCGCGCGAAATTGGCAATATACCAAAAGTGGGACTCGCGTACCAATGAAAAAGAGACGCTGGCTGAATTGGCTGCTTATTTTCAAGCCCTGCGCAATGATCTGAACACCAAAAATAGTAATCTCTCAGAGCTGCAAGCTGAGCGAGATGCCCTTGCGCAGACTGTCTTGAGGTTAAATTTGGCCCAGTCTTTAACAATCGTGAACCGAATCAAAAGGTTGATTCCACACTCTATCAAATCGAAACTACGACCCATCTACAACTTGGTTCGTCGCCTCTCGTTTCGGGGTACGACATCAGCCGTATTGAGACTGCTGCGCACAGCCATCAAGCAAGGACCAAAGGTGGCCTATGTGACGCTGCGGTACAAGGTCAGCGGCCAGCTGCGATACAGTGAATGGGTTCGTGTATTCGATACGCTCAAGGCGACGGACCAGAGCTTGATTGCGCAAAAAGTAGCTGCATGGCCGACTCCGCCCAAGATATCGGTTTTAATGCCAGTGTTTAATACGAATGCGGACTTCTTGAAGCGCGCCATCGATTCGGTGATGATGCAAAGCTATCCGCACTGGGAGCTGTGCATTGCAGACGATGCCTCGACTGAGCCGTACGTTAAAACTATTTTGCAGACCTACGTTGCATCCGACCCTCGAATAAAAGTGGCATACCGTGATCTGAATGGGCACATCTCAGCCGCCTCCAACACCGCTCTCACGCTCGCGACGGGCGACTGGATTGCGCTTCTCGATCACGACGACGAGCTTGCACGCAACGCTTTGTTCTTCTTTGCACTTGAGATTTCAAAAGATGCACGCGTCCAAATTTTATACAGCGATGAAGACAAAATAGATGCATTCGGCAATCGGTTTGACCCGCACTTCAAACCAGATTGGAATCCAGAACTCATTCGAAGCATCAACTACATCTCACACCTAGGTTTGTATGCTAAATCACTTATTCAGAGAGTTGGTGGTTTTCGGGTCGGTTACGAGGGCAGTCAAGACTATGACATGCTATTGCGGTGCAGTGCGTATATCCAGCACGACCAAATCAAGCACATTCCGCGTGTGTTATATCACTGGCGCGCGATTGCAGGGTCCACAGCGCTTGACTCATCAGAAAAAAGCTACCCTTCTGAGGCCGGCAAAAAAGCGCTGGCTGACTTTCTGAAAGGCGACCCGCAGGTCGCCGACGTGTCGGATGGCCCTGCATCCACTACCTATCGCGTTCACTACAAGCTAAGCGAGCCAGCGGCGTTGGTATCCATTGTTATTCCGACCCGTGATCGCATCGACTTACTATCGGCTTGTATCAATAGCATCCTAGCCAAAACAAGTTATCGCCTATTTGAAATTTTGATCGTTGATAACGACTCCCAGTTAACGGAGACCCGCGATTACTTCAAGGACATTCAAGTGCGGGACGCGCGGATCAAAGTTTTGAGTTACCCGGGGGCTTTTAACTATTCCGCGATCAATAATTTCGCAGTTGAACAAGCCCAAGGCGAGTTCATCTTGCTCTTGAACAATGATATTGAGGTACTGTCCCGGGACTGGTTGAGTGAGATGCTTTCACATGCGCAACGGCCAGGTGTTGGCGCTGTTGGTGCAAAGCTCTACTACACCCAGGGCGCGATTCAGCATGCCGGTGTCATTATCGGCTTAGGAGGGGTTGCCGGACACTCCCACAAGCTATTCGCTCATGAAGCGCCTGGTTATTTTTATCGTCTGAAGTTGGCGCAGGACGTGAGTGCGGTCACCGCAGCTTGTTTGCTGATCCGTAAAGACACCTTTCAGCAGGTCAGCGGACTTGATGAGAAGGCATTTAGCGTGGCCTTCAATGACTGCGATTTGTGCCTGAAAGTTCGGCAGGCTGGCCATCGCATCATATGGACACCTTATGCAGAATTGCTTCATCACGAGTCAGTTTCAAGAGGTCTTGAGGACACACCAGAAAAGCAGCGCCGATTTTCAAGTGAGGTTCGTGCGATGCATGAAAAGTGGCAGACCCACCTTTTTGTTGACCCTTTCTACAGCCCGAATCTAACACTGGATCGCGAAGACTTCTCGATCGCTTGGCCCCCGCGAACCGCGAGTGTGTCGTCCTTAATCGATCGGTAGCTGATCGCCGCGCCCAGCTTTAGGCTGCCAAGCGGTAGGTCTTCAGTTGCTTGCGGTCGCGTGTGTGGTGCGCTGGGCCGATCCGAAGATGCAAGTCGCAGCCTGAAAAGCGCTCGATTAATTCGGCGCCGATATCGACGGTTGGCCCAGAACCGAACCTGCCAATTGAAGGGTAAAAATCTGGATTAGGGCTGATTTCTAGCAGCCACGCTTCCTGCAGATCAGGGTCAACAGTTAGCCTGATTGATTCCGTAAATTTCTGCAGTGTCGCATCGAACGTCTTGACCTGGGCAGCAGGGCATATTGAAATAAATCGAAGCAGCGTATGATGAAAAACACTTGAGAAATGTTTTTTTGCGTAAGTTACCCACCCCTGTGCAATCAACGAGTCCTTGCCCGGATGATGCTCGTAAAGATGCGTCGCGTGCGCGAGTGGGTGCAACATGATCTGAGAACCGGCTGCCTTGACGCGCTGCATCAAATCGGAGTCCTCCCAGTACATGAAGAACTGGGGATCAAACAAACCGCCAGAGTCCAACAATGCCTGTCGCCTCAATAGGACGTGTCCGCCAGAGGCTGCATCAATGTGGAGTGGCCGCTGTGCTGTCCATTGCGAAATTGCGCGGTTGCGAAACCGCAAAGATCTCTCGATTGCAAAACGCTGTGACCGGCCAGCCAACCGCTCGGCGATTACGGCTGTTAACGAAGGAAACGTTGTTGGCGGCAGCTGATAAAGGCATGCATCATCCCAAAAAACTTTGGGTCCAACTGCGGCGACTTGTGGGTCGTTATCCAAGACCGTACACATCACAGCTAGCGCATTTCCGAGGAGTCTCGCATCTGGGTTTAGAAGCAGAACATAATCGCTTGAGCTGCTTTGGAAAGCCAGGTTGCAGGCTTTTGCAAAGCCCTGGTTACCAGCGTTTGATAAGATGCGGGCCAACCCACCGATGCGTGAGTTGAGCCGGTCCCACTCTTCACGCGAGTCGCTGTTGTCGACAACGATTATTTCGTCACACCGTGAGCTGGCTTCTAAGCTCCTCACGGCACCCTCAATTAAATCTGCTGTGTGAAAGTTAACCAGGATGGCGCAGCAGCTCATTTGCGCGGCCTCACCACCGCATGAATGGCGTAGGTGCCTAGACTGTTTTGGTCAACGTTAAAGTTGCGCTGTAGCACACCTAAGTCGAACGTTTCAGGCGCTGGCGCATTCACCTCGACCCATTCGACGATTTCGAGCGCGAGGCCCTTGAAGAGCGCTTCTATTGATTTCGGGGTAAAAAACCGTACATGTGTCGTGCAGTGAATCCCCGCTGCTGCATAGTCCCATCGGCCCTCTATCAGATCCAGCACGCAAGACCAGTGGCCCACATTGGGAATCGAGCAGACAATCACCCCTTCGGGGGAGAGTAAGTTGACCGCTCGCTTAAGGTAACTCTCCGGTGAAACGACGTGTTCCAACACATCTAAGAACGTAATGCAGTCAAAAGACCTGTCAAATGCGACCTCTAGGAAATCGCCTGGCCATATGCAGTCCACATTACCATGTGTCGAGGCTATATCGCAGATAGCAGGGGACACTTCGCACAAATGGGTTTGGCACTCGAGCGCGCGCGACATCGACCTCAAAAAGAAACCTTCACCGCCGCCAACATCCAAAACGCTGCTTACTTTGGCAGGAATCAATCCGATAATGTCTGACCGGTCACCAGCATGGTAGGAGGCAAAGTCATGCGTGAAGGTTGCGGGCAGGCAAGTCATGCCCATCCCTTTCGGCTCATTTGAAAGCTGCGATGTCGGCGCGCAAATCACCGATACCGCGCCGTCTGCAGTGACCTCGAATGCCGCCGCATGCGCCAGCTTTGCCTTGTATCTCTCAAGCCCCCGAATTGTGAAATAGTCGGGGCGAAGCAGTGAAAAAGCTTGTTGGTTACTCGGCGCAACGACGGGCGCATTGAGTGCGATGCATGCCGCGCTTAATTCTTTAATATCACTGGGTGTGATGTAAAGATAGCGCGAAGATAGCAACAGGCTGCACTGACTGGCAGCGTGCTTATCATGCTCAAGGCCTTGAATAAAGGCGCCAGCTGCACGCCACAAACCGATCGCATCAACGGCATCAAGGTGCACCAGCGTCGCACCATCTGGAAGAGCTCGACACAAGCTTTCGTAAGCGAGGTCGAGTTCAGTGGAGTTTTTCGCCCGAGCAGGCTGGGCGAGGAACACGTGGGCGATCATAGCAAGGTGGCCGCTTTGGCTGGGTATACATGAGCGGTTTTGTAAATGGCCATTTGTAATAAATAGGGACTAAAATTAAACAATGCTTTCACTCATCCGATACAAAGTATGAGTCGCTGCTCATTGAAACGCATTATCTCCTTTTTACCAACCTGTAACTTCTATGGCTACTACATCTTCTGTCCTACTCGGTAGAGCCGCCAGCGTGTATTTGCCGGGCGGAATGAGTGACGCTGAGAAGGAGACCCTAGCCTTTCGCATCAATGAAGGGCACACCACATCGGTGGAAGCGCTCAATAGTATTGCAATGTCTGCCAATCGCATCAACGGCGAAGCCGACGAGCTTGCACGCCTGTTCTTCCTCGTTTTCAATCGTCCGCCCGATCTCGCGACCTTCCAAGTCGGTATCAGTGCCTTAGGCCAAGGTATGAGTCTGGGAGCCATTTGTAACGTCATCATAAATTTGGGGGCTAGCGTTTTTGGCGCATCTCAGACTAATCTGGCCTTTGTCGATACCCTGGCCCGGCAGATGTTCACCAACCCAAGCTCCGTTGTGGGTCTTTCGTTTGTCAAAGCCGACCTGGTCGCCCAACTCAACAACGGCACCCTGTCTCGCGTCGCCTTGCTAGAGGGCGTTTCTCGTTTGTCCTCCGCCACCATCAAATACGAAGAGTCCGTTGAGGCAGCACTGGCCATGTTGGTTGGCGCTGGTCGAGAGGCAACGAGCGAAGACCTCTACAGCCTAAAAGGCCAAAGCAGCATGGGCATGATGCGCACAGCATTAACCCTGGGCGGCGAATCGCCCTATGGGACGAAACCATACTTCTCCATCAGTGCCGATACGTTGAGCGTGTCCAATGTGTTGTCGGAGACCCTTACCTTTAACCTCCAACTAGGCTCGGTTTCCAACGCCGATAGTTCTGCATTTAGCCTGATTGTTTCACGCGATGGTGGTCTCACTGAAAGTCCAATCACCTACAAAGCGGGCGTGATCTCTGGGGTCGCCAATATCAACCTTGCTCAAGCGAGTGGTGAGGGGCTGAATCACGTGGTTTACGCGAACAATGCAGGGTCTACCATTGTTGGTCCTGACGTGGCGAGTAGTCTTTACGGCGGCAGTGGTGTTGATGTCATCACCGGCGGGTTGGGTGCAGACACGATTACAGGGGGCGACGGTGCCGACCGCCTAACGGGCGGCGAAGGCGCAGACACGATTACAGGGGGCGACGGTGCCGATCAGATTGATCTCACAGAAGTCATCGTGGCAGCAGACACCGTAAAGCTGGGCTCTATCGCGGCATCTGCCGATACCATCACGAG
>Ga0206127_1003251_pt1 | contig 15212 bp, 16 predicted proteins | sample Helgoland_Spring_6_FD_148646 | JGI IMG/M metagenome (GOLD analysis project Ga0206127, IMG submission 148646) | Pelagic subsurface seawater microbial communities from Kabeltonne, Helgoland, North Sea - Helgoland_Spring_Bloom_20160419_1 | ecosystem: Environmental > Aquatic > Marine > Epipelagic ...
AAGCTTTGTTTGTAGCAAAATGCCAGGCTAATCATCGAGATGTTTCATTGAATTTCTAATAATAAATAAAGTATTTATTGTCTAAAAAAACACTTGCATTCAGTCTGTGAATCAAGCAAAAGGCGCTCTGAAAGTGCCCCTATAGCTCAGCTGGTAGAGCAATTGATTTGTAATCAATAGGTCCGCGGTTCAAGTCCGTGTGGGGGCACCACTTTTCATCATATTTATATTAAATATCAATGCATTAGAATTTTTTGATGAATATTGTCCCCCTTTTTGTCCCCCCTTTAGTTGACTATAGCTCATGATTTTATTACATGCGCACGCGCCTGCGCGTCGGTGTTATCTAAGCGCTTTAGGGACTATATTCTTATAATAAAATCAAATCCCATCTTGAGAGCATTATTCTTCATTCCACCATTTATAAATCTTCTCAGATAAATCGGTGGTGTTTTTTTGCTTCTCTTCAAACCAGCTAGAAAAATCAGGCATCTCAGTAGCCTTAATTTCTTCTAGAGTTGGCGTGATATCTTTCGCTTTTTCCCATGCTGCCGATGGTGAATTTTTAACAGCTAATAGTATATCCTCTTTTGATGGTACTTCGAGAGAGCAAACAGTTAATTCTTCATCAGACGTTGAGGCTGATGGATTGAAAGCATTCTTAAGTTCATTCATGTCTTTAATAGTTGCACATAGGTCATAGAGTTCTAGCGCTGTTACACCTACTATTACTGAAGTACCAAGCCATGGTATTGCCTCTCCTGGCATGGATGCAATATTATTTTTGGCAGACTTTAATGAGCGTTTTCCAATTGTGTCAGCAGTTTCATTAACTGCGGCTGATAATGCTACTTTCTTACCCTTGAAAGGAACTAAACCCATAGTTAAGTCTCTGAACCTTTGGTTAATTGCGCGTTTTGAAACACGTTCTAATGCCAATTCACTTGCTTGATTTTTTATTTGTTTTTTTAGTAATCGTTTGGATTGTTTTTCAGTTATTAAATCATTTGAAATATCAGCCATCTTGGTACTAAGCTCACGTTTTAATTTGCGCTCAGTAGTCAATTGAAGTGCTGTCTGAGTAAGTTCTCTTTTTAATTCATTCCGTGCTTTTTTTTCAGCAACTAATTTAACTGATGATTTGTATAGTTCAGTCTTAAGTTCTCGTTTTATTTTACGCTCAGCAGTCAATTGAAGTGCTGTTTCAGTAAGCTCTCTTTTCAATTTACGTTTAGATTTTTTTTCAGTCACTAATTGACCTGAAGTTTTTGTAAGCTCAGTTTTAAGTTCTCGTTTTATTTTACGCTCTACTAATAAATTATCATCTAATTTTGATATTTTTGATTTATTTTTTGAGGTTAATGTTTGCATTCCAGTAACGGTTTCGAAGCCACCAGTAACAACACTTAAAAGTTTTCCTCCCATAAATAGAGTTCCATTTATGAGTAAGGATAACGCTAGTATCGATACAACTATCAGAAACTTTAATTTAACTAATATGTTCCAGATTATTTTTATGATTTTCATTTATTTTTTATCCTGATTTACAAAATTTACCAGAAAAGGGAATTTGAATCCAAATTAGAAGAGTTGCTAACTATTTCAGTAAATTGCTCACGCTCAATGGCTATTAATTGAAGCCATCCTAGTTCATCAGTTTCTGGGAGCAAGCATATTAAGTGACTATGCCAGTCTTTGATCCAATATTCAGATTTAACAAAGCCCCAATCAAAAAATACGAGCTTTTTAGAAGATTGCCAACTTTTTGGGAGGCTTCTACTAGGTATTCTATTTTTGCGAACAAATGGCCCCCAATGCCTCCAATCTGAAGTGCGAAAACTTTCGTTAAACCTTTGGAAATCTCTTTCTAACCTTCGTCCATCAACGACCCATATCATATCTTTGTAAAAGGTCTCCCTCGAGAGTTTCTCCTTTAAGCTGATGGCAGAATGCTGAAACTCAACAACTAAACCATTTGGTGTTTTGACATCTGCAATATGCTTTTCGCCATCAGCAGATAGGTGAACAACTTCTTGCCATTCTTTTGGAAAATTATCTTTCCAATCACGATGCCATTGAGTTTCATTTTCCCACCAATGGTCGCAATTTCTTTTACCTTTATGCGCCCAATGCCATATCTTTTGTGTGCCACATTTTGCTACTAACTCACTCCCGCAACACTGGCATATTCCTTTAGCTTTTGGGGTGGCTTCAATACGGCTATCATTGCTTTGTGCGTATTTCATAAAAACTTAATCAGCTTCCAAATACATAAACGCTCTCTTCGCTCCATTATCTAGTGCCTTCAGTGCATTCTGGTAATCTGGGCTGTTGTATCCATTCTCAGCGGCTTCCATGCTCTCCCATTCAATGACAATGGTTCTTACCGCCTCTCCATCTTCTTTGACTGCGAAGGGAACGCCCCTTGCTATAAACTTTGCCCCTGCTTTTTCCATAGCTGGACGGGCTAGTACAGCATATGCTGCCAGCTTCTCAGGGTCATTTACACTTTTGTAGACTACAACTTGAATAACTTTAGACACATCTAATTCCTTAATATTGATAATATCGAAATGATACACTAGCCTAACGATATGTAAATGTAAGAACAGATGGGAGAGAGAAATGGCAAAATACGCAATTCATACAAAGTGGTCATGGCCTGATGGTGTTCCAAGTGCAGAGAGTATGCAAGATGCACATAGAGAGCTTAAATCAAAAACCAAAGCTGAAGACATCATCTGGTTTAAGATAGATGAAAACACGCATCAATCAGTAATCATTTATTCTTCTGAGGCAGACGCTAAAGAAGAAAATGCTCAGCGACAGGAAATGCGCAAGAAGACAATTTCAGATACTGGTCACTCAATGGTAGAAGAGACTATGGGTGAAGTTCTATCAATAATGTCTGAAGTCTAGCTATGGTAAGATTATTAAAAATCTATTTTATTTAGAGAAAAACTTAGGTTGTATCTATAGAAATCAATATTTGGAACCATAGATATGGCATTAACTAAGTTTTTATCTTCTTTGGTGCCAATAATGCATCCTCTTACCATTTCATTATTTGTTGCGAGTGTTTTTTTGATATACCCCATATATCTTAGGGTTTGAGCAACAGCAACATCACTGGCTTTATCTCTTTTGAGTTCGAGAATTAAAAACTCTTTTTTGTCTTTTCTTTGTGCTAGAAGATCTAGTGGTCCAGTCTCGGTTGAATACTGTCTTCCATTTTCATAAATATCATATTCTTTACCAAAAACCGTATCTTTCCAAAATTTTTCAATATAACTTTCTAAATGTTTTTCAAGCAAAAATGATGAGGAGACATTATCATTAATTCGATTGGAGAAAGTAGTATCAATTATTTGTTTATTATTTATGTTTTCAGATTGATTTCCTATTTCTGGTATTGCGAAAGTTAATATTTCTTTTGCATCATTACATGAAACTATTGATCTGATTGCATACCCTTGCTTTGTTTGTACACCATCTTGATAATTTATGATTGATCCAGTCCCTAGATATAAAAATTTAATATTTTTCGTATCCCATCGTGCAAAAAAATGGGGTTTCAGTTCTTTAGAAAATAATTTTTGAAAAGTTGGTTGTCCGGAGTGAGCTTTTGGTTTTCCATACCAGACAATAGTGTTAGTATCTGGATCAAATTTGTTGTCAAAGTCATGACCTGTTCTGCCTGGAACTCCAATATTCATAAAGATGATTAAATCATTACTTCCCTTTGGTTGAACGTATCCAGTTGTCCAATTGCCTGTGCCAACTTTTGGGTAAGGTTTTCCAAAATATAGAAAGTGAATGTCATCTCTTGAATATTCAGATCCTCTTTTAAAATTAAAACTTTTATAATTCATAAATTCTCCCAGAATACTCTATTCTATAGTGATGACTTTTCCTAAATATTGATAATCTCAATATGATATATTAGAATAATCAAAAGTAAATATTTTATGAGGATAATAAATATATAACATCACGGGCAGATTGAAAGAAAGTCTGGTAATGAATTCTGGGAATTGATGGGCATAAACGAATATGAATTCATAATACAAATAGCAGAAAAGATGTTCGGGGAATTAGAAGAATTATTAAAAAGTTTTATTAATTAGGACAATGAATTTTATGAAAAAGCTAATTCAAATAATTGCTATTATCATATTATTTATCATTGCTGTTTTATATCTAATAGATGGCCTAGAGTATACTGAAGCTGAAAAAGCATGGTGTAAGGAGCATCGCCCTTTATTGCCTATTGAGATATGCGCAAAAGAGTTTGGGTATTAAAAAATTAATTCCAACTTATATTTAGCTCATCCCACTGTGACTGCGCTCCAAATCGTAGTGGTAAAATAGTGGTGCCAACTCCTGATGTCACAAATACTGTTCTTTGATCGTCTTCATAAAGTCCACACTGAGCGTCAGATGGAGCATCAGATGGTACCCATAAAGGGCCAATGAATGGCAGGCTAATTTGACCGCAATGAGTATGACCTGCAACCACAAGTCCTTTGACACGCGCATCAAAAGCTCCAGCAGGGTCATGTGTAATTGTAAACTTGGGAATATTCGCACACTCCTCAGGATAATTTACATAACTATATCTATCTGTGTATTTATCACCAAGTCCACGAATGCAAACATCACCTTTTACTGTCTGAAACATGGAAGTTTCATTTTCCATGATATCAACACCTAACTCGTTAAATTCTCTGATCCACTCTTCAGCGTCCGACCAACTTTCATAGTTGCCCAATACGACAGCCCTTGGCAAAGGATCAATCAACTTCATTATGTTAATGATATTTTTACGGTGGGATGACATATCATCCGTGGCTTTTGGGTCAGATGTATAATCACCAACAAAGACTACCAAATCAGGTTGTGTGGATTTTATTTTTAATAAAAGCTTTTTAAATTCGTCTAAATGCTTTGTTCCTTCAGGAAGATGCACGTCACCAATGACTGCAACTGATAGAGAACTTGATCTAACTGAAGTGTCTGATAATGAAATAGCGACAGTATTGCGTTCAGTCTTTAAATTTTGAGATATTGAGAAATATAAATAAGTTCCTATTACTGTTAAAATCAAAATCCAGAAAAGTATCCTTTTCATTTTTTTTCTTTAAAAGAGTTTAGTGCTTTTACCAATGCTTGACCCACATAATATCCTAAATTAACGGGTACAGCGTTTCCTATCTGTTTGTATTGCTGAGAGGGGCCACCCGCAAATTCCCAATCGTCTGGAAATGTTTGAATGCGAGCATATTCTCTAACTTTGAATGGACGCGTCTCTTCAGGATGGCATCTTTCAGTTTGCTTTTGAGCTGGCGCGCAAGTCAAAGTTAATGAAGGTTCGTCCCACGACATTCGACGAGCCATACCAGTTTTACCTCCACCTAAATAATAACTTTTAAGCATATATTCTTTTTGAATATCAATTGGCAGGTCTCTCCAATAGCCTCCCTGTGGTACCATAGATAATATTTCAGCTTTGCGTTCAGGGTATGTTTGGCCAAGACTATCTGGTACATCAGTGTCGAATAAACGTCCTGCCTTTAGGGTATCACCGATGGTGTACAAGGTATCAAATGGTTTAGGAAAATCAAATTTGATATCTAAATCTTTTCTAATGGCAACTATAAACAATCGTTCACGCTTTTGTGGAACTCGGTAATTAATTGCCTTTAAAACTTTGGGTTCAATTACATTATAACCCAAGTCATCTAAAATATCTTTCATCAACGCAAGAGTTTTGCCGCCTTCATGGTTCAATAAACCACGGACATTTTCGCCTAATGCAATTTTTGGGTTTGTTTCTTTAATACACCTAGCAAATTCATAAAATAGTGTACCTCTTGCATCTTCCATACCCATTTTTTTGCCAGCATAACTGAAGGTTTGACAAGGGAAGCCACCAGAAACAATATCGACTTTGTTTTTATAATCTCTGAAGTCTATTTTAGCTACATCACCTTCAACCACATTCCAGTCAGGCTTGTTTTTTCTTAGAGTTGCAGATGCATATTTATCAATCTCGTTTAGTAATATTGATTTAATTCCAGCTTTTTCAAATCCTAGTGCTAATCCACCAGCACCTGCGAAAAGTTCTATACATGATATTACTTTTTTGGGTTTCAAATGAGTGAACTGATCTTCACTGATGTAATTTCCAGGAAATAGACTAATAGCTTCAATGTTTGACCTTTTATATACACGATAATTATTTATTGGATGGCGTTCAGCTTTTAATTTACCTCGTTTATCCCAACTGATAACAGTCTGTTTTGAGACAGAAAGCATATCTGCTACTTGTGCAACAGTTAGAAGTTCATTCATAGTAACCACCTATATAAACAGTATAATGGTTATTATATATACATTTATTAAACTTACTAGAAGAAATATTAGAATTTAATAACTTTTTGATAAAATAATTTTAATGATTTATAAATTAAAAATTTAAATTTGTATTATTTCAAAATATTTGAGGCATCAATTTCAGCTTCTAGCATTTTACACCCTCTATTAAAAAAATCATCACTTGTTAAATTAGTTACCAAATCATCTATTTTAAGATTTAGCTCTGAATAAAAATCCTTGAACCCTGTTATCCTATACCAAAAATCTGCGCCAATAAAAACTGGATAAACTTTATCGATCCTTTGATAGCTGTGATTTAATGACTCACGATCGCCATATACAACTCCTAGAATTAAATCATTATTATTTATGTTCATCGCGTTTGTTCGAGCCAAATTTTGTAGCTTATTAAATTTATCTAAAATTGGATCAACATCATCAGAATTTATTGTATTTGGCCCTGCTTTTAACTGACAATATTTTTTTCGACTATCTGTCTGATCTACAAATTCAATATCCATACCAGGCGTAATGGAGGGCTTGGCTAAACCAATTTCTACACACATTTTTTGTATATTAGTGCCAAATGAAGTAGTTATTGATGGTCCCAAAACTCGAGGGTAATACAATGATTTAGCGAGTGCTTCTGCTGTTACTTGACCATCCATAATCATCGTTAAATAATTAAATAACATTGGGTTTATATTATAATTTTTTAATTTCGTATGTTTCTTCATCGCTAATCTTTTGTGATTGGAGAATGTCGTGCTTTCCAAATGATTAATAGCTGCATCAAGTAATATTTTTTTTTTCATGGTAGAATCCTAGAAACTGTTCCTTTGGAGCTTTAAGAAAGAATGCCAAGCACAGCAGTACAAGTCCTGTCAGTTTGTTTAGCTGAATGCTCAATTTAATATTCCCCAATCTCAAAATGATTTTAAGCACAAATATTATTTGAATCCAATAGTTCTGGTGAATTGGTAAGTGTGTTCTTTTACTTGAACTAATAAATATAATATCTCACTATGACATAACAGAAGTTTAGGTTCTTAAAGCGAGTTATAATTTATGAATATGTTTTGGGCATTAACTTTATAAAAGGATTAAAAAGTTAATTAGATGGAAGACAAAAGTTGGATATTGCTCGATACTGAAACAACTGGTTTCAAGAAACCCATTTTTGTCGTTGAGTTAGCTGCCCAGCGTATGAAAGGTTGGGAGCCAGATGGTAAACCGTTTAGATTTCTAATTAATCAAAATACTGAAATTCCCTCAGAAGCTGCTCGCGTTCATGGATATACTCGAGAAATTCTAGAACGTGACGGTATTTTACCTGATGAGGTTTATGAGAAATTTTCTAAATATGTTGGAGGAAGGCCGATCGTGGCCTACAATCTAAGTTATGATTGGGATAAGGTATTAGTGCCTGAGTGGGAAAGACTTGGAATTGATACAATAGGAAAACCTGGGTTTTGTGCTTACCAACTTACTCAACGGTTGTTGGACCCTGTTCCCGCTGGGAACTGCAAACTTCAAACACTTCGACAATATTACAGGTTACCTGAACGTGGTGCGCATACTGGTATAGGGGATGTAGAAACAGTAATTGATCTTTTACAAAATGTTCTCAAACCAATTGCGCTTGAGCGAGGATTGCTTACTTGGGAGTCTATAGTTGCATATGCTGAAAACGAATGGTTTCCTTCAAGAATACCGTTTGGGAAACATAAAGGTAGAAATTACAGGGATGCAAGTGGAGACGCTGATTTAAAAAGCTGGCTAGAGTGGCTGTGCAGCACTTCCAATAAACGTAGCAATGCCATGGGTGAGTGGTATCTTGGTCAATTAGGTGAATCTGACGTATCAAATAATGCTAGAAAAACAAAACCATTTCCAAATATTAAAAAAAATTCTGCTAAAGATTCCAAAAATAATGCTGCAGAACGAACAGATTTAATTAGCTTTGTAAATTTAAAGTCTGAGGAATATGAACAGTTAATAATGTTTGCGAGAGCGAGGCTTGCAGATTTATCCACTGAGTATATTGAGTTAAATCGAGAGATAGATGTCCATAACTTAGCTCTATTTAATTTGGTGAAGGAATATTATCACGAACGTGACAGGTTAGTGTTGCTTATCGAATACCGACAGCATTTTTTAGAAAAATTAATGTTAGAGGGTGAAGATGAAGCTGAAGAAATTATAAACGAGTATTCTAGCGCCCATGAGGAACAAGAGCAGGAATTTAAAGAAGCAAGTAGGCAACAGACAGAAACATCAAATCTTACAGAAAATGAGAAAAAACAAATAAAAAAATTATTTGGAAAATTAGTAAAACTATTTCATCCAGACCGATATCGAGACGAGCCAGAAAAACAAATTATTTATGAAAAACTTATTACAGTAATTAATGAAGCTAGAGACCACAGTGATATCGAACTTTTGTTGGAAATTTCAGAAGACCCAGATGTATTTATAGCAAAACAGGGATGGGAAGAAATAGGTATTAGAGATGATGTAAATGCAGCAAATCTTAGAAAGCTATATGAAGAAATTGAGCTAGAAATTGTCAGTCGAATTGAAGCATTAAATCTTCTACGCAATACATCTGACTATCATTTGCTGATGTATTGTAGAAATAATCCAGACAGATTAATTGAAGTCTCTCAACAGCGCATTGAAGTTTTGAATAAACAAATCAGAGATTATAAAGTTGATTCAGAGCGCTTAAAAAATGAAATTGAAGAAATTACTGGAGAAGCGCTTCCCGATCGGCTCCAATGATTAAGCAAACTTTTTCAAAGATTGGCTTTTTCTCCATCTAGCCATTCGCCTTCATAGATACTGCCGTTTGCATATGTCATCTTTCCATGACCATTACGCGCGTCATCTTTCCATTCGCCTACGTAAACTTGGCCATCAGGCCAAGTGTATGTCCCATGACCATTGCGCACGTCATCCCATTCGCCTACGTAAACTCGGCCATCAGACCAAGTGTATGTTCCATGACCCTTGCGCATTTCATCTAGCCATTCGCCTTCATAAATATCGCCGCTTGCATATGTCATCTTTCCATGACCATTGCGCATGACATCCCATTCGCCTACGTAAACTCGGTCATCAGACCAAGTGTATGTTCCATGACCCTTGCGATTGTCATCTAGCCATTCGCCTTCATAGATATCGCCGTTTGCATGTGTCATCTTTCCATGTCCATTACGATTGTCATCTAGCCATTCGCCTACGAAAACATCTCCATTAGACCAAGTGAATGTCCCATGACCATTTGGCTTGCCATCTTTCAATTCGCCTACGTAAACTTGGCCTGATGGCCAAGTGTCTGTCCCATGACCATTCTGCTTGTCATCTTTCCATTCGCCTACGTAAACTTCGCCTGATGACCAAGTGTATGTCCCATGTCCAATACGATTGTCATCTTTCCATTCGCCTTCGTAAATATCACCGCTTGCATATGTTATCTTTCCATGACCATTCTGCTTGTCATCTTTCCATTCGCCTACGTAAACTTGGCCTGATGGCCAAGTGCATGTCCCATGACCATTGCGCATGATATCCCATTCGCCTACGTAAACTCGGCCATCAGACCAAGTGTATGTTCCATGACCCTTGCGGTTGTCATCTTTATATTCGCCTTCGTAAATATCGCCGCTTTCATATGTCATCTTTCCATGACCATTGCGCATGTCATCCCATTCGCCTACGTAAACTAGGCCATCAGGCCAAGTGTATGTTCCATGACCCTTGCGCTTGTCATCTTTCCATTCGCCTTCATAGATTCTGCCATCTACATATGTATTCTTTCCATAACCATTGCGCATGTCATCCCATTCGCCTACGTAAACTTCGCCTGATGACCAAGTGTATGTCCCATGTCCAATACGATTGTCATCTTTCCATTCGCCTTCGTAAATATCACCGCTTGCATAAGTGCATTTACCTTGTCCGTTGCGTAACCCATCTGAATATTCACCATCGTAGGTTTCCCCAGATGCCAAAGTATAGATTCCAGCTCCGTGAATTACACCGTCTTCCCAATCTCCAACGTAATTTCTTCCTCCAAGGTCTCCGTCGGGGTCCCATGTGTATGTACCATATCCATGCCTATCATTCCCTTTAAATTGACCAATATAGACATTACCGTCAGCGTAATTCTCTGTGCCTTGGCCATGCCTTTCGTCATACTGCCAGTTGCCTATATATTCGTCACCATCTTCAGAAGTGTAAGTGCCAAATCCGTGTTTAGTCTGTCCTTTGAATTGTCCATAATAAGATGAGCCATCTGAATATTTCTTTAGGCGAGGGCCATCGAGTTCTTCGTCTGTAATGAATGATATGGGTATGAAGTCTAGAGCTTCGTTAATTGCCCTAGTAATTAAACGATTACGCTTAGAGGACATTACAACCAATTTCGAGGATCGTTTAACTACTAGTGATTTATTTTTATCTAAGTTTTCATCCTGCATTTTAATGAACTCTAATGTACCATTTAGTTAATATTATTTTGTGCAAATTTTCTTTAAGACACAATATCTTATTAGTGCCTGAGCATATTAGTCTAATTTTTAAAAATTGAATTAATTTTATCTTTATATATTCCAATTTAATGTCAAATGTATCCTATTCAGTTAATACACCAGATTTTAGCAACTCTTTACGACGCATAAACCACATCTCATCAGCACCAAGTCTATAAGTTTTACCTATAACATAACTTGCTACACCTCGTTCAGAAAAATACTCAGCCAACTCATAAAAGTCTTTCTGTGTTTCACCATATACCCATGATGAAAACTCAAAGGGTGTCTCCCATTTGTACTCATCTTTGTATTCTTCGTAATAAATCTCCATGCCATCAGCCGACCATGAGCTTCTGTGCAACCCTATTTGCGCCCCGAGGTTAGCTGTCCTTGTATTTCCAGCCAAAAACAAGCGAACACATGAGCTGCTACATAATTTATCTACATGAGTATCAAGCTGAGCATCAATGATGATATTAGCCATTCTTTTTGCAACATCAATATTTCCGCCACTACTTTCAAGTTTTAATAATTTTATGTTTTTGTTCTTTTCAAGTACCTTAAGTAAACGATCGTCATGCCCCAATTTGATGGGTTGCTTTCCATATTTATATTCCATGCTGTAAAAGAGAGTGTCGCCTTTAACTTCGAACAACTCTGCAACTGATAGCTGAGGAAAACATAATAAAAATATAAGAATAAATAACCGCATTATGAAACTATCACTACCAAAATAAAAATATATCGAATTGAAACTACTACACTAATAGCAAAGAGCAAGCTCCAATATGCAGGGTTCCAAATTAGAGGACGTGGGTCAAATATTTTTCGCCCTGGCTATAATGAAATGGCTCAAATAAACACTAAATATTGCTGATTTAAGTAATCTTAAATAATGACTTAGAAACAATTCGTAAAATAATCATACCAATCTAAGAAAAACTCTATTCTTTAAATAACACCTCGGACATATCGGACATATGGACACCCCTTTAGGGGTGTGTCCGTGTCTGTCCGTTTGAGTAATGTATCCGGACGTGTAGGACATGTCCGTCATTTGTCCTGTCTGTCCGGTTCATCAATACACCAAATCTTATTTTCATATTCACGGATATAATCATATTCTTGCAGTTTTCCCCTCGCACGGTTGAAACTCTTGCGTATAGCATCTGTTGTGACGACATTATCACTTCGCCGCAGTTTAAACGCATTGAACCAATGTTCGTCGTCTACAATTTTTCGGCTGCTTGGGAAATGTTCTGAATTTTTAATATAACGTCCATGTTTCGTGATTGCTTCATGAAGTGCTTGAAACGCAACCTCATCATAACCAGATAATTTTTTCTTTTTGGTAACGCTTTCAGGAACGTCTGTTTGCTTCACTATGCAGCTCGTAATTACTTCACCTTCGCTATCCAAACCGAGTCCAACAATATCCAAAGTGAATGCAACTTTTTTGCCGCTTTCCATGTCACGTTGTTTTGTAACTTTTGCAGTACGGATTGAACCATCAACCTTAATCGCAATTTCGGTGTCCAGCGCTGCACGTAAGCTGCTGTGGCCACGCGCACCTTTGGATTTGTCTTTGCCAGTGTGATGAATGATCATGACGTGACAATTAAAGTGTGCCTTGAGTTGATTGATGTTTGTCAGAAACATTCCCATATCACGACCATCATTCTCACTGCCTTCGCCAATAGACATTGCTAGGGTATCAATGACCAATAAATTGTAATCTTGTTTATTGGTTTGATCTTTGATTGCCTCTGCATCTTCTGCACCATGCAAATCAATTTGCACTGAAAGTATATTAAGATTTTTGCGGCCAGCTTCGTGTAAATCAGGTTTATTATTTTTTACGGCGGCAATTCTTTTATTAAACCCTCGGCCACCTTCAGCAGCAATATATAAAACCTGACCTGCTTTGACGCGATTGCCAAACCAATTTTTGCCTGATGCTACATGGTAGGCCAAATCTACAGCAAAGAAAGATTTTCCAGAATTACTATCTCCAAAAACTACAGATATTGCGTTTTTATCAAGCCAGTTTTTAATCAAATAATCATTAGTAAACTCAAGGTTTAGTTCATCTGCAGAATAAATAGATTTTCTTAAGTATTCTGCTCTTTCGTTAACTATTGGAATAGCATCATCAAATGAAACGGATGTCATATCAATCTCCTCGCTTCAGATAATCGTTCCAGTCTCCTGGAGGCGGTGCCATTAATGTACTGGCTCTCCAACCTAGGCTGGCTGCACGTTGGCCAAGTTTAAATGCTTCAACTTTACCTATATGGTCATCATCTGCAGCTATAATTAATGAAGTAGGCTTGCTGGGTAGTTTAAAGTTTCCAAGATTGGATGCTGACATTGCTGCTAAAAAAGTTCCAATTTTTGATGTGAGCATTTGCCTGCAAGAAAGACCATTCTCGATGCCTTCACTTATTGTAATGGGGTCGCCGGCGCCGCCTAGATAAACGCTACCACCTTTGCAATCACCCAACATCATCTTGTTGAGCTTATTGCCATCTGTATCAAGATAGGTTCTGTGAATTCCAACAAATTGACCATTACGCTTGATTGCACAAACCATTGCAGGGATGTTTGACTTAGTTTGCGAGAAGTAAAGATTAGGATGGAACCTAATATCTTCACTCCAACACTCAATATCGCGAGAATTTAAATAGGTTTGGGCAAGAGTACCATCAAGAGGGATTGTTTCTTTCCAAATACTTTCTGCTTTGGATATGCGCTTGCTGAGTTTTAGAGCTGCAGTAGTTTCATCATAAACTGGTTTATAAGTGTTACTACAATTTTGACTATGCGTAGCAATATCTGCAGCTTTAACTATGTCTTCAAAACTGCATCCAGCAAAACAATGGAGGAGTAGTTTGCCATCTGATGTTTCTTTGATACTTAACGATGGGTTATTATCATCATGTGCAGGGCAACGATCAATCCACCCATCTGAACATTTTTGAGCAAATTTAGTGAGAGGGTACTTCATGCCATAGCCCTTATATCTTTGTTATCTGTTGATGGTGTTCCAGAACCACTTTGCGAAAAAGTCTCTGGCAAACCAGCTAGCACATCCCTTATCGATGCATCTGAGAGCAGATTTAAGCCTATACTGACTTCGATGAGTTTATTTTTTGATGTATGGTAGCTCACACCAAGCCAATGACCTCGGTTCAAAAGTTTTGATGAACGATGTTGTATAATCCATTGCAAAGCGTTTCTGCATTCAATGATGCGCCAGCGTGGGGCAAGCTGGATGATGACTTTAGAGTAGTTGTCATCACGCTCTCGGTGCGAGTGACTTTCTGACATAGCTACCCCGTCATTATTTGCGAGTGGGAGGGGGTGCCACATAATTGTAGCCATCACGCTTCCTCCTGCATATTTTCAAACCAAGTCTGCAAGTCTTCTGAGCGCCATCCAACTGCGCGATAGCCGAGTTTCACAGGTTTAGGAAATCTACCATCCGCCATCATGGCATAAATCGTAGATCGAGAGAGACCAAAGCGTTTTTCTATATCTTTTCGACGAAGTATTTCTGGGAGGATCATAATGTAAGCCTTCTGTATTTAATTGAATATACAAGAAGGCTATGGTGCAGAAATTGTTTTGTCGTTTGCGATAAACTTTTATATAGTTTTTCGCAAACTTTTGGGTATTAATTATCTTCTATTTTACTGTATCACCATTCAAAAATACAACTCGGCCAATAGTGGTGTTGGGTCCCCAATCTCGGCTTTTTAGCACACCATCAACAATATAGAGGTCCTCGATATAAAAGCGGTCAAATGTTAGACCTTCATTTCTCAATTCTATATAGGGTGGAATAGTTTTATCGTTCAGCAGGAAGTAATTTTTATCAGCATGAATATTGAAAGATCTCATTATAGTAAGAACCTCATCAAATTCAGTTATTCGCTCATCAACTAGAAATGCACACGTGGCCTCAAACCCACCTCCACCTATTCCAACCAACGCTGCTGGAACCCATACGAATGGATTTAGTATTACAGCACCAGCCGCTCCAATTGCACCGCCTGTACCAGCAATTATACCTACAGTTCCTGCTCCTGAAGCTCCTGCCATAGTTGATCCTAACATCGTTAGCCCGCTACCAGCGTTGACTAGAGTATATAACCCGACACTTGTCCCGATTGCACCACCACCTGCAACTGTTCCGCCAATCCCGATTGCTGCTTTACTTCCAGTCTCACCTAGAAGACGCGAAGGCCGATAATCACAAGCGTCAGCGAGTACAGGTGCGCTTGATATAAATAG
>Ga0206127_1003254_pt1 | contig 15200 bp, 17 predicted proteins | sample Helgoland_Spring_6_FD_148646 | JGI IMG/M metagenome (GOLD analysis project Ga0206127, IMG submission 148646) | Pelagic subsurface seawater microbial communities from Kabeltonne, Helgoland, North Sea - Helgoland_Spring_Bloom_20160419_1 | ecosystem: Environmental > Aquatic > Marine > Epipelagic ...
TAATGAATCATGGGATTGTTGGGGTAGCAGTAGGAATGGCAGTTTAAACAATGTTAAAACTAAGTCTGTAGGAGGACGATAATGAGTTATAAGCATGTATTAGTAGCAGCGTTAGAGAAAGAAGAGACACAGGACGGACCGTTTGATCTGCCTGCGTTTATCACCAACGAACGGAGGCATGGTAGTGATATCTACGCCGCGTTCCTTGAAGCACTGGCAAAGAAGTTACCCACATGTAAGTTCCGCAAGATTACAGCCAGCGGTAGTGCGATCCATGTGTATCTGCCCACCGATCACTTCGTGTTGGGTAGGGTAGGTTGGGGTGATTGGTCAGTAGATGGCAAACCAACAAACTCCATAATGGTGCAGTCTCCCCGAATTAGGAATGACAAGTACGCTTCCAACAGGACGCAGCATTATATGTGGACATCGATCAGCCCGAAGCGTGCGTTATCCAATGCGCTGGGTGCACTGCGTCCCCATACGCCTATCGCGGTTGCGAAGCATTATGCCACTAACGTGGCGAGTAAGGTGTGGCATTCTGACTACGAAGGCCAAGACAAGGTAACCAAAGTCAGGGGTAAATTAGTTCGGCATGACAGCTTAGAGCAAGAGCTGCGCGGTATCGTTGCCAGTGGGTATACGTTCATCAATGCCGAGTTCTCTGACTTGGTAACTTCTTTTCTACACGAAGCCGATGAGTATGCGCTTCGCCAACAGAAGATAGACATGGTGTATGTACGGGCCTATATGCTGGGCGAGCAGCAAGTGTTCGATACCGTGCCGATTGCCAACATGCACAAGCATTATAACTTCGATGTTGAGCAGTCTTTCACACGCTACACCGAGGACACGTTACCAGAAGATATCCGAGGCAAGCTGTCTATGTTACTCATGGTTAATATGGACGAGTACGTCGATGGCGTAGGGATGCGTGCTCATGACGAGATATTCTATGTCAACGTACCCTGATAACACAGATGACACCATGTACCGTGTGATGGTAGATGCTGGAAAAAACTGTATAAGAGTGCAATGTATTGGAATGTATTGTGTTGACAATACGCTAGACGGGTCGTATAGTGGGATGGAGAAGTTGCCACAGTGGATGCAAGAGAAGGTTGCCCTGCTGATGATGACTTCTTCTACCCCGCCCATTCAGGAAGTTACCGGTATCGGTCAGCGTATCAGCGAGGATACGTTTTGGGTTTATCAATAAGGAACAACAGATGAATAAAGAACAGAAAGAACAGGTGGTTGCTTCGCTCAATACTATTGCGGATACCCTAACGCGTCTGCTTGAGATCGTTGAAGAGCAACGTGAACTAGAGGATGAATAATTTGTTAGGGGCTTCCCTAACATTTTTTGAGTTTGAATTCTGCAACAGCAGATTTGGAAAAACCCTTTTTAATTTGAATTCTGCAACAGCAGATTTGGAAAAACCCTTTTTAATTTGAATTCTGCAACACCCTGATACCAGTTCCCAAGGAGAACGCATGACCCCAGAGGCTAAAGTTAAACGTGTTATCACTAACCAGCTCAAAGAGCTTGGTGCCTATTACTTCTACCCAGCAACGGGTGGGTATGGTCGAAGCGGTGTCCCTGACATCGTAGGTTGTTACAGGGGAAGGTTCTTCGGCATTGAATGCAAGGCGGGTAAGAACAAACCGACAGCATTGCAGCAGAAGAACCTAGATGATATTGCCTCGACAGAGGGAATCGCGCTTCTAATCAATGAAGCCAACATGAAAGATGTCGCCTACTTGTTGGGCGCTAAAGCTAGTAATCCAGATCAGTTAGAGATGGAATTTTAAGGAGAAGGACGTGAATAAGCGAGAGAAAGTAATTGCAGTAATGCAGGAGAACCCAGATTGGCATCTACCTCGGGTAGCATCGCAGGTTGGGTGTAGTGAAAGTTACGTGCATTTGGTGCGTAAACAAGTTAAAGCAGCGGAATACAACGCTGCCAAAGCAGAACTTGAAGCGGAATCGACAGCAACGGCAACGTCGGTATCGGTGGCGGCTACCGGATTAAGTGCAGAGGTGAAAAGAAGTTATCTAGAAACTAGCGACCTACCTCCGGCCCCGGTCGAGGTAGTGACCCGAAGCAAGATTCTTAGTACCGCCAAATCGTATATCACGAGGGATAGACAAGCAGATCATGGTGATGCAGAGGATAACTTCTCGCGGATCGCTGGGTACTGGTCATTGCATACCGGTGTTACGTTAACTGCTACTGATGTTGCAGTGATGATGGCACTATTAAAGGTAGCTAGGATCAAGCAGAACCCTCAGCATGTTGATAACTGGGTGGATGGTGCAGGGTATTTCGCCTGTGGTGGTGAGATAGCGAACCAATAAAAATAGTCCGACCTTTCCAGTGTGTTAAAGCAGACTCAAAATGCAAGTATAACTGACACCGAAGGGGTGCGAAGCCCCTACTTATTAACTTGTTACCGGATATGATATGGATCTTATTACAATAGATTTTGAGACGTTCTACTCTCAGGACTTCTCGTTAAGCAAAATGACTACCGAAGCGTACGTTCGTGATCCTCGTTTTGAGGTGATCGGTGTGTCCGTTAAGGTGAACAATGGGCGTACTGAATGGGCGAGTGGGACACATGAGCAGCTTAAAAATTACTTCAGTGGTTTCGCGTGGGAAGACTCTATGGTCTTGGCTCACAACACAATGTTTGACGGCGCTATACTTTCTTGGTTATTCGATATTCATCCTCGGGTGTGGGCTGACACTCTGTGCATTGGCCGTGCTGTACACGGGGTGGAAGTTGGGGGCAGCCTCAAGGCGTTGGCCGAACGATATCAGATCGGCGTTAAAGGTACCGAAGTTTTAGATGCCAAAGGTAAGCGGCGGGTAGACTTTACCGACGAAGAGCTGGATAAGTACGGCGACTACTGCATCAACGATGTCGAGTTAACATATAAACTCTTCGGGATTATGGGTAAGAAGTTTCCTAGACAAGAATTACGTGTCATAGATTTGACACTACGTATGTTCATTGAGCCTATGCTGGATCTTGATCTTGGTTTACTAGAGCAGCACCTAGAAGACACTAAAGACATTAAAGATAAGTTGTTATTAGATGCCGGTGTAGACAAAAAAGACCTGATGAGCAACCCCAAGTTTGCCGAATTGCTTAAGGGGGTAGGGGTCATACCACCTATGAAGACCAGCCCGACCACGGGTAAAGAAACGTACGCTTTCGCCAAGTCCGATGAAGCGTTCAAAGCCTTGTTGGAGCACGAAGACGTACGGGTGCAAGCCTTGGTCAACGCTCGGCTCGGCAACAAGAGCACCCTAGAAGAGACACGGACGCAACGGTTCATTGACATATCGAAGCGTGGGTTGTTACCTGTACCGGTAAGGTATTATGCAGCGCACACTGGTCGTTGGGGTGGGGCCGACAAGATTAACTTACAGAACTTACCCAGCCGTGGGCCGAACGGTAAGAAACTCAAGAAGAGTATGATTGCCCCTGACGGCTACGTGCTGATTGACTGCGATTCAAGTCAGATCGAGGCCCGAGTATTGGCATGGTTGGCAGGGCAGGGTGACTTAACAGAAGCGTTCCGTGTTGGTGACGATGTTTATAAGAAGATGGCGATGTCAATATACGGCGTCAACAGAGAAGAAGATGTCACTAAAGACCAGCGGTTCGTAGGTAAGACCACCATACTTGGTGCCGGTTACGGCATGGGAGCGGTGCGGTTTAAAGAACAGTTGCAGTCTTTCGGGTTCGATATGGATCTAGATGAGGCTCGCAGGGTTATCTCGGTGTACCGTGAAGCGAACTTTAAGATAACGACTTTATGGCGTGACGCTGGCTACATGCTAGAGAATATGGCACGCGGTGACAGCGTTCAGTTTGGGCTTGACGGGGTTGTTGCAGTTGACGCGACCAAGAAAGCTATCATGCTACCGTCTGGATTATTCATGCGGTACGACGAGTTGGCCGGTGAGCAAGGTGAAAGAGGTGTAGAGTACACCTATAAAGTTAGACGAGGCCGAAACCGGATCTATGGTGGCAAGGTGATAGAGAACGTCTGCCAAGCAGTTGCGCGTTGCATAATCGGAGAGCAGATGCTAAAAATTGCTAAACGATATCGGGTTGTCCTTACGGTTCACGACTCCGTTGTTTGCTGCGTTCCCGAAGAAGAAGTAGTAGAAGCGCAAGAGTATATCGAGAGTTGTATGCGCTGGACACCTCATTGGGCAGCAGGGATGCCCGTTAACTGCGAGTCCGGTATAGGTAAGTCTTATGGAGATTGCGAGTGACTGAGATACTAGACTTCGAAGAACACAGAACTAAACACGCTAATAGGAACAAGTTACACATACACTACAAATCTAAGCCTGCGATGCGAGAAGATGACCGCGAGATGGTCGTCAGCTCCGTTGGGGTTGCCTCGTTAGGGGATGATCCTGAGTTGGTTATTATGATTAATCAGATGGAAGGCGGTCGGTTGGATACGGTGACATTCAGCGTTGAAGAGATACCGTATCTTATGGACGCACTACAAGACGCGTACGACTACGTTGCCGAGGGGGGCGAATGAGTATCGCACCTTGGTCGTTCAGTAAGATAAAAGCATTCGAGCAATGCCCTAAGAAGTTTTACCACTTAAAGATTGCTAAGGATTACTCGGAACCTGAGACCGAAGCGATGTACTACGGCACCGCGTTTCATGAAGCAGCCGAAGAATACGTACGGGATAACGTACCACTGCCACCTCAGTTTGATTACGCCAAGGCCGCGCTAGATGCTTTAAACGCCAAACGCGGTAAGAAGTTATGTGAATACAAGATGGGGTTGACTGAGAACCTAGAACCCTGCGACTTCTTTGCTGATGACGTGTGGTTTCGTGGGGTAGCTGACTTGGTTATCCTAGATGAAGAAGACAAAAGCGCGTGGGTCATAGACTATAAGACGGGTCGAAACGCACGCTATGCTGACAAGGGGCAGCTTGAACTAATGGCGATGGCTATGTTCAAGCACTTCCCAGACATAAAGAAGGTACGAGGAGGGCTACTGTTTGTAGTCTCTAATGACCTAATAAAAGATACCTACGAGGCGCACGATCAAGGGCCGTTGTGGGAAAAATGGTTGCGGGACTACATGAGTATGGAGACCGCGTTCGATAAAGATATTTGGAACACTAGCCCTAGCGGGTTATGCAGAGCACACTGCGTGGTGCTGGAATGTCCACACAACGGGAGAAGTTAAATGCCTTACAGAAATAAAGCAGACCGAAAGAAGCAAGTAAACAAAGCACCAGATAGTCCAGAGTTTAAGGCACGTATGGAGCGGCAGAAAGCTCGGCGTGAAATGGACAGGACAGGTAAAGACGCGAACAAGAATGGTAAAGCAGACAAGCGAGAAGGTAAGGATGTTAGCCATAACAAACCACTGGCACGGGGTGGCAGCAACAAGGACGGCGTGAAGGTGGAGAGTGCGAGTGCCAACCGTAGCCGTAACTTAAAGAAGAAAAAGAAATCTCCCAGACGTTTAGCCTGATGCGTCTTTAAAGAACGTACCCTGTATCCTCCAGTTATAGGGTGCAAAAATCAGGTTAGTCCAGAGGTAGTTCATACCGATATCGCAGACCTAGCCCTATCTGTGGACGAAGCAGGGCTTTTCTAGCAGGAAAATATATGAAAATTTTAGATAACAAGGCGTTGCTCTTGCGACTTCGCAACCCTAAAAAAGTAACGACGGTCATACCCAAGAGCCAAGAACTACCTGATAACAAAGTAGTGGTTAAGTGGGGTATCGACGAGGCGCATGTACTAAAAAACTTAAACATCAAGGTGCCATCCCCTATCGAAGGGAAGTACAAGTGGACGGGTAAGTATTCCCCGTTTGAGCACCAGAAAACCACGTCATCGTTTCTTACCATGAACAAGCGAGCGTTCTGCTTCAACGAGCAGGGTACGGGTAAGACAGCTAGTGCGATCTGGGCCTCAGATTACCTTATGAATGTGGGTCGTATTCGGCGGGTTTTGGTTGTCTGCCCCTTGTCTATCATGGATTCCGCGTGGCGTAATGATCTGTTCACGTTTGCAATGCACCGAACAGTAGACGTGGCCTATGGATCAGCGAAGAAACGCAGGGAGATCATTGAGGGTAACGCTGACTACGTGATAATAAATTATGACGGTGTTGAGATTGTGTCGGACGCCGTGGCAAATGGTGGTTTTGACCTAATCATTGTGGACGAGGCGACCCACTACAAGAACCCCCAGACCAAACGATGGAAGACGCTCAACGCGTTGATGACCCCTGAAAAATGGTTGTGGATGATGACCGGTACCCCTGCGGCACAAAGCCCAGTGGATGCGTATGGCTTGGCTAAACTCGTTAACCCTGCGGCAGTGCCCCGTTTCGCCGGTTCGTTCCGCGATCAGGTCATGTTTAAAGTTACTAACTTTAGGTGGGTACCCAAAGACAACGCCACCGATACCGTATTCCGTGTGCTACAACCGGCCATACGGTTTACCAAAGAAGAATGTTTAGACCTACCGCCTATGGTGTATGTAAAACGGGAAGTTGAACTTACCAGACAGCAGAACAAATACTATAACTTGTTACGAGATAAAATGATTATGGACGCAGCAGGTGAGCAGGTAACTGCGTCTAATGCAGCAGTGAACATGAACAAGTTACTACAAATATCCTGCGGTGCAGTCTACACCGATACTGGAGACACGCTAGAGTTTGATATCAAGCACCGGTACAAAGTCCTGCGCGAGGTAATCGACGAGTCTAATAAGAAAATATTGGTATTCGTGCCTTTCAGGCATGTTATAGACATTCTTACTGACAAATTAGAAGCTGACGGCATCAGTACAGCAGTCATTCGTGGTGATGTACCAGCGGCTAAACGGACGCAGATCTTTAGGCAGTTCCAGAATTCTGATGACCCTAGGGTGTTAGTAATCCAACCCCAAGCAGCAGCGCACGGTGTGACCCTGACGGCTGCGAATACGGTGGTATGGTGGGGGCCAACCAGTTCACTAGAAACGTACGCACAGGCTAACGCTCGGGTACACAGATCAGGTCAAGACCATAAGTGTACCGTGGTTCAGTTGCAAGGATCGTCCATAGAAAAACGTGTTTATGCAATGCTGGACAATAAAATCAATATCCATACAAAAATGATTGATTTATACAATGATATACTTGCGTAGGACAGCCAAGTATATTATATTCAACAGTTCGGCAAGTTAAGGAGATGTAAATGGGCAGCGAAACGGCTATACCTTTAGACAAGTTGGTCAAGACCTATATAAAAATACGGGATCGACGGTCTGAATTGAAGGCGGAATTCGACAAAGAGGACAGCATTCTTGTAGAACAATTGGACGCGGTGAAGGGCGCTCTGTTGGAACACTGCAAAGAACATGACGTTAGCAGCGTCAAGACTTCAGAAGGTCTATTCTATCGGACGGTTAAACAAACGTATTGGACTAGCGACTGGGACCAAATGCACAAGTTTATTCTTGAGCACGGAGAACCTGCACTGTTGGACAAGCGCCTAAACCAGAAGAACATGAGAGAATTTCTTGAGTCGAATCCTGACTTGTTGCCGAAAGGTCTTAACTCAAACTCCACATACACTATATCCGTTAGAAGGAAGTAACCATGACACCCGCATTAGTTTCAATTAGAGAAGTCGCTCAACACTTTATGGTATCTGAACGCTTGATCCGTAACTGGATGAAGCAAGGGCGTATACCGAAAAATACTTACATTCATATAGGGCAGACCTACAGGTACGACTTGAATGCCGTATCGCAAGCACTACTTAGTGACTTGAACGAAGATGCGCCTGACACAACATGGGATGAAGTAAGTCCAGAAGATGATCGGGTCGAAGTCCCTGACTTGGATACAGACGAAGATTATTAATGGACACTAACGTTAAAAGAATTGGTATTAAGGACAAGAAGTTTGGTGGTATACCCACCGAGGGTCTAGATTCTATCGAGTGCATCATCATTGGCGTTGCTTATACGTCTAGGATGTATTATAAAAATGAGTACGACCCCGATAAAATAGTTGCACCGACTTGTTGGTCTAACGATACCGAATACCCTGCTTTAGACGTACCAGACACCCAACGGCAGTCTGGACGTTGCTTAGATTGTGTTCAAAATATTAGAGGTTCTGGGAAAGGCTCTGGGCGCGCATGTCGTTTTGTGCAGCGTTTGGCAGTCGTTTTAAAGGATGATCTGGAAACAGTTTATCAGTTACAACTACCCCCGACTTCTATATTTGGGGACGCGGTAAAAGGGGAAATGCCCCTACGTGCTTATGCACGGTACCTTGAGGCGCGTGAGACGCCTTTCATCGCTGTCATATCGAAGATTTATTTCGACGAAGGTAGCGATACACCAAAACTCTTCTTCAGACCGATACGTCCGTTAGAAGAGCAGGAGCTAGAGACTGTCAAAGAGATGCAGGATCACGAAGATACTATTAACGCAATGACTAAAATTGTTGCGCCGGTAGAAGATCGAAGTGTTTCCCCATTCGATGAGGTTGACGGTTTTAAATTAAATGACTAAATGTTTGGAGAAACATATATGAACTACCTTATAAAAGGTGTTGAAGTACTATACCCACGTATCAATAAGACCTACCGTTTTGATAATACGGAAAACAGAAGTGTGCCGTGTGACCCATTCGACGACGGTGCTTCTTACTCGATGCAGTTTAAGATGGACGATAAACAGGCTAAAGAATTGATGGGCGCTATGGCGGCTGCATACGCTGAGAAGCGTGAGGCTAAATGGCCTGAGAAGATCCCCATGCCTTTCAAGAAGACTGATGACGGTATGTTTATTGGTAAAGCCACGTTGAAAGGGGCGTACGGTAAAGATGCTACCAGCAAGCCTAAGCAATATGACGCAGGGAACAAGGAGTTAGATGAAGATTTTGCTCTGACTACCGGTAGTGTTGGAAACATTGCGGTCGTTCTTTTCCCATACAACATGCGAGAAGCAGGGGTATCACTACGGTTACGAGCAGTGCAAGTCACCAAGTACGTACCACTACAAGCATCATCCCCGTTTGATGCAGTGGAAGGCTTCACCGTTGGCGGAGAGGTAAGTCCTTTTGCAGACGTTACCCAGTCTGCCCCGGTGACAGCCGAGGAAGTTGATGTAGTAGAAGTTGATGTAGAAGATGTCGAAGAACCTGTAAAAGAGCCGAAGAAAGTGGCGAAGGTGAAGTCGGCAGCACCGAAAGAAGCGGCAGATTTGAGTGCACTTGTTGATGGATGGGACGATTAGTCCTAATTAATTTGGGTATCTTCGAGAAGAAGCCCATTCCTAAAACAATACCCACGGCTAGACTAGTCGAAGAGGGCGTAATAATGCCCCTGCCGTGGTGTCGCTCGGATCTACGCTTATGGATACAACAACATTTTTAAAGGAGGTTCTATCGAGCAGTGGGCTATATTGTATTTTTGCGTCCAACAGTTCCAAAGATAAAAGAAGCCAACAGTTTTATGGTTCCATAGACCAATTAGTCAGTGCCGCCAAAGACCTAGATGATAACGATTACGATGTTTATTTTGCTTTAGCTACGTTCAACGAAGGTAAATCGCGTAAAGTCGATAACGTAAAACATCTTAAGTCCTTCTTCCTAGATCTTGATTGCGGCCCATCCAAAGAATTCGCTTCTCAACAAGAAGCCATGCAAGCACTAAAGCAGTTTTGTAAGACTTATTCGTTACCACGTCCCACCATCATTAACTCTGGTAGGGGTGTGCATGTGTACTGGCCGCTCAAAGAGGCAGTGTGCCTAGACGACTGGCTACCTGTAGCAGAACGCCTCAAGGCTCTTTGCGCCCGAAGTAATTTCCCTGCCGACCCTGCGGTTACATCGGATGCTGCACGGGTCTTGCGTGTACCCCAAACACACAACTACAAGCCTGACACTCCTGTAGCAGTGGGCTTTATAGGGCCAACGGTTTCGGCGTTAGTTGACTTCGACAAGTTCTCAGACCTCGTTGGTGGAGACTTGATACCAGTTCCTAACAAAAGAATAGAAGCCCCTAGTGCGACGATGCTCGCTGCGCTGGGAAACCAAGAGTATAAGTTCAAGCACATCTTACAGAAATCAAACGAAGGCGCAGGGTGCGTCCAGATCTATAACGCTTTACAGAACCAGAACGGCGTCTCAGAACCTATATGGCGTGGGATGTTATCGATTCTTAAAGCGTGCAGTGATGGTAGTCGGGAGAAGGCGCACAAGATATCCAGTGGGTACGAAGGTTATAACCCTGAAGAAACGGATGCTAAGTGGGATAACTTAACGGCTGATAAACGGTATACCTGCAATAAGTTTGAGGAAGAGAACCCTGAAGCATGTTTGGCTTGCCCTAATCGGGGTAAGTTACGTAGCCCATTGCACGTTGGGAAGACGCTACGAGAAGCTACCGAAGAAGATAACGTAGTACATGTCCCTGCCTTAGACCTACCCAATGCACCTGTTAACACGTACGTAATCCCGAAATACCCGTTCCCATACGTGCGTGGTGCAAGTGGTGGTGTGTACGTACGCAACAAGAACGCAGACGGGGATATAGAAGAGAAGCAGATTTACCACAACGATGTCTATGTGGTGCAGCGCATAGTAGACGTGGAAATAGGGGAAGCGGTGGTAATGCGCTTACACCTACCGAAAGACGGCGTTAGGGAGTTTACAGTACCCCTGACAGCGGTAACGTCAAAAGAGGAGTTTCGCAAACAGATGTCAATGCGGGGTGTTGCAATACCCAACATAGATGACTTGATGCGGTACGTAACAGTATGGATTAACGAACTACAGGCAACCGAAATGGCAGATAAAGCACATAGACAGTTTGGGTGGACAGATGATACAGCATCCACTTTTATTCTGGGTAACCAGAAAATACGTAAAGACACGATTGAATTCAACCCACCATCAGCGCAGACAGCCGGTATGTTCCCTGCGTTTGAACCCAAGGGTACGCTTGAGGAATGGAAGGCGTTGATGGAGTTCTACAACAGACCGGGATTTGAACTACACCAATACATAGTATGTGCAGGGTTTGGGTCAATCCTTATGGAGTTCATGGGTGGTATCGCGTGCTCGGCCATCCACCTACACAGTAAGGATTCTGGTCTAGGTAAAACAACTGCGATGAAAGCAGCGGCATCTATATGGGGTGACCCTGAAGAGCTTATCTTGGATGATCGAGATACGCACAACAGTAAGATGAACCGTTCAGAAGTACTACACAACCTACCGTTGTTCATTGATGAGCTGACTAATGCAACACCGAAACAGTTGAGTGAGTTGGCGTACCAGTTTACTTCAGGGAAGCAGCGGGGTCGTATGGTCAGTGGTAGCAACGCTGAACGGATACGTGGTGAGTCGTGGAGTCTTATGGCAGTGACCAGCGGTAACACCAGCGTTATAGAACGTATACGTCTGGCGAAAGAAAACCCAAGTGCAGAGGCGCAGCGGATACTAGAAGTTCGGGTTGACAAGATATTCAAAAGCCCTGACAGTAAAGCAGAGACGGACGTATTTGCAGCCAACATTGAAAAGTGTTATGGGCACGCTGGGCCTATTTATGTACAGCACATAATAAATAACCTCGATCAAGTCAAGCAATTAATCGGAAGCGTTCAGCCCAAAGTTGACAAAGAAGGTGGGTTAACGTCGGAGAATCGTTTTTGGTCGGCAGGGCCATCGCTTGCATTGTCTGGCGGGATACTGGCTAAGAACCTTGGGTTGATTCAGTTCGATATGGCAGCGATACATCGTTGGATCATAAAAGTACTCAAAGACAACAAAGATAAGAGCAAAGATATGGCGGTTTCCATAGAGCAAACTCTAAACGAGTACATCAATGAGCATTACGATAACATCTTAAGGATAAAAAGTACGAGTGATTTGCGTAAGCAAGACGGTACTGTACTGGACTCTTTGATCCAACCTGAGACGGTGCCTAGGAATAAATTAGTGGCCCGATACGAGACCGACATTAAGAAATTATACCTTGTGCCGAAACCGTTCCGTATGTGGTGCGGTGAACAGCAGATAAATTACTCGGCGTTCGTGCAAGAGATGATGGATAAGCTCAAGGCCAAGAAGATGAAGATGCGTCTAGGTAAGGGCACCCACTTTAGGATGCCGCCCACAGACGTACTGGTCGTTCAATTTGCCGAGGAAGCCGATGAGTCGGGGAGTTCTGAGAACGTATGATCTATGTCCTGACGGGGTACGGATCGTAGTGGAATGGAGTGCGATGGCAGTAGGTACATCTATTTTTGTACCCTGCATCAACACTGCAAAAGCAATAGCGGAAGCTAAAACAATAACCGCAGGTAAAGGTTGGGATATAGAGGTTCAGGTAGGGGTTGTAGGCGATAAATGGGGAGTTTGTATATGGCGCGTTCTATGATATATTGGCACAGACAGCGCGTCCCCTTCTCGCAAACAACGTACTGTCGTCCTCCTGCTCTAAGAAGCACCCCCCTCTTCGGAGGGGGTATCTTAACTCCTGCCACAGGAGTATCTAATGGAAGCAACTAAAAACGAATTACTACTCGCGTGGATGACGCTGGTTAAACTGCGCGACAGTAACGTACTAGATGCAGGTGACGATCAGATTATACTGAGCGCCTTAAAGATAATCGACGAAGAACAATCGCACACCGAAACCTAGGTTATATCCCTAGGTCGCTCATAAGGTCTGGGGTATCGTCCCATCCAGCCGCTTGCGCTTTGAGTTTAGCCGCGAGCCTAGGACTTAACGTAACGCCATAGTGCATGTTAGAAGTTGTTTTCATGTGCTGTCGCATAGACCGTTTAATCGTATCTGGTGTTATGCTCACTTCAGGGTGCCGTTTGTTGAAGTCCACAAGATCTTCCATTGTGCGGTCAACAGCTCCCCCGTTACCTTGACGTATGCTGATGTAGTACTTACGTAATATTCTGGTTCTTTCTTCGTTTATTGCGCGGTCTACTTTCTTTAGAGAGGCATTCTGTTGCAACTGCCGGGTGTACTCCGCAGGTGCGAACCCCATGAATTGAGCAGCAATGTGGCCGGGGCTGATGTCTTCTGCAATAAGATCCCCGCGTAAAGTCTTTGGCCCTTCGTTTGCAAAGCGTACGCTTTTGAATCCATTCCGTATGGCGGCTGGCATAGCAGCTTCTACACCACGTAACACCTCACCTCTACCCCATAGGTCATACCCACGTTCTAGTTGCAGCAGTGACCCTAGCACTGGGCCTCCTACCTGCTCCGCAGCGGTAAAGAATATACTTTGATCCTTCTCGATTAGTCGGTCACGGAATATTAGGTTAGACAGACCCATTCTGCTGGCAACGTCTACCCCGAATAAATAGTTGAACGCACCACCGTATGGGCCTTCTCCTAAGTACTTACGAGTAACGGTTTCAAAATCTTCTTCGTCATCCCCTTTAAACATGTTAGATAGCATGGCAATGACGCCAAAGAACGGTAGCCCCTGCACCCCAGCAACAACAGCAGCCCCACCAAAAACACCCATAAGCTGGTTTCTTGCCATCTTACGCATCTCTGGTTTGTCGCTGGATATTGCAGAATCGATCAAGTCGTAGAGCATGAAGTACATGGCTGACCCGTACCGCTTGAACAAGAAGGCAACTTTACCAACGCCATTTTGTGCTAGACGTGGCGCGGCAGCGGCAGCGATACCACCGTTAGTCATTTCTGTAACGTTGATTGCGTCTAACGCCAACGCGTTCCGTTCTTCTATATCCAGCTTCTCCCATTGGTTGGGTTGTAGCCCTTTATCCTTAAGTTTTTTCTGGAGGGCTAGATCATACGCAGCCATCATCGCTATTTGACGGTTCATCCGTTCGCCGTGGTGGAATATAAACCCAGTTACGGCATTCACTTGCGACATTGGACTGTCAATAGAATCGATCTCGACCGTATCGTAAGCGATAGAACGGTTAAGTTGCCCTAATGAATCGGCCAGTTCAGATAACGTCTGGAACCGCCTTATATCGTTTGAAGCCTCGTCAAAATTGATGTTGTCCAATGACGGCATCGCGCTGGTAGATACGGTTATTTCTCCGTCTGGCCCCCAACTTTGCACATCACGAGTCGTACCACTAGATAGGAACACTCTTTTCGCGTTCCATATCGCCTTCATGCTTTCTGTGTACCCGTACTGGGCACCGAGGTAAGGGAGTACCACCATTGGGATCTGAGACAAGTTCACAAGAGCAGAAGATATGTTCAAACCTAGCGTCATGTTAAACCCAAAGCTAGTCGCCAGACGTGCCCAAGGATCTACATTAGGACTAGCGGCCCAGTTTGCACGCTCTACTAACTCTTCGGTCAGCAAACGTATGGTAGTTTTTTCGTCGTCGGATACAAAATCTATACTACTTGAAACGTCTTTCTGCCATGCCGTTATTTCATCACCATAGGCACGCATTTGCGCCCCATATTCTATACGTGCTAACTGTTGGCCGATGCTTGCGGCACGGTTCTTAAGCCCTGCTAACACATCATGGTTAGGGATTTGACGTTCTGTAGGTGTTACGTCACCCACCGCACCACGGGTATTCTTTCTATGCCTGAACGAATTAGCAAAAGAGCGTTCTGGTAACGTATCCAGAAACAACCGCATAATTTGATCTTGTGCAGGGTTCTTGTCGCTTATCCCATTGGCTTCTAGGATATCTAATACGCTGTTAACGAACGAAGAAGAAGGCGCATTCTTTTTGTACTTGCTGTCTTCTACACGAGAGAACGCGTTAACAGCACTGATAACCTTTATTGCTTCTGCACGGGTCTTGGTTTTACCAGTAGGGCTGTTTAATTGGGCAGCAATTTGCGCTTCGATCAGTGCTTTATTTTCTGGGCTAGGGTTATTCCAATGATCTTCAACCTGCTTCATTGCAGCCTTCCGGTCTTTAACGCTATCAAATGCTTCCATGTAGTATTCGATATTGCCGTTGCTGGGGTCTACCGCACTATACTCTAACCAGAATTTACCAAAGCGCATCAGCGGGAAGTAAGGATCAATAACGCCGCCTTCTGTAAGTTTAGCGAACAGCTTATTGGCTACCAGCTTACTCTTCTCACCGTTCTTCATTTCAGCCCCTAACCGGACTTCCATGATTCTTCTGATATCGTC
>Ga0206127_1003262_pt1 | contig 15168 bp, 6 predicted proteins | sample Helgoland_Spring_6_FD_148646 | JGI IMG/M metagenome (GOLD analysis project Ga0206127, IMG submission 148646) | Pelagic subsurface seawater microbial communities from Kabeltonne, Helgoland, North Sea - Helgoland_Spring_Bloom_20160419_1 | ecosystem: Environmental > Aquatic > Marine > Epipelagic ...
ATAAAAAAAAATAAGAAAAAAAAAAAAAAAAAAAAAAAAAAAAAAAACTCACAGTACTTCAGAACTGTTGAGAAAAACAAGTTTCCAGAGGAAAATAACACAAAAATGTCGGATCTTAATCCTCGGCTACTCCTAAGATATTGGTATGGATAAATCCAACCGTAGCCTGGGAGGGGCATGTGAGATACGCGGACATAACTTATGTTATAAATCGCATACGCTCTATACAGATCGAATCAGTCTTATCTATTGAAGATGAGTACTAGATAGATCAATTGGAAAACTTGGTATACTTCCCGATCCGGTACTACAGCAGTAGTCGGATCGAAAATACGAAGGTTAAACTTCCTGCTGATTGACAGCAGATCGATTGGAATCGAGCGTGACACATAAATCATGAATCGACATTACGGAGATTTTTACAGCTGTATACAGCTGCATGACACGCATGATGCATGGTACATGGTTCCGGGATTGACCGGGTAATATTCGATAAAACATCGAATACCAGGTAAAGCGGCCGTTAGGACCTGCTAAACCACTTTACCATACATACCGGGTACTTTGGAGAATCAAGATACTTCCAATGAAGTACTGATCTATGGCTCCTGAGAAAACTCGAGTTACGGCGTGATCGTGGCATGCTAAGCCAAGAGCCTAGCACTGACCAGTGCCGTCAACCCTCTCTCTCACGCTCAAATGGCAGTGCGACCCCGAGCAGATTTGAGACAGAATTCACCGGTGCTTTCTCGTCCACTAGATACGGAAAGCTCAGGAAAACCAATACTAATCGGAAGTATACAGCCCTCGAGAAATAAGCTCGGGCATTGACTCCAGAGGATAGATCAGGAATTCCCGAATAGATCGACACCAGTGAAGCCATAGCGGCCACTGAAAACATGAGTCGGATCTCGAAGGACACCTGTTCTGCTGGTCCATATTGAGACCGGTAAATCTGTCGAGACCCCTAATTGAAACTGGGGCCCCATACTCCAAATTTAGGGGACCCCTAATTGAGAGTTATGGAATCATATGACCGGACTGTACCGGCATTCATTATAGAAATGAACTCATGAGATAGCCTCTACTGCATCGTGGCTTATCACATATTTCATACTGACACACTCTGTTGAAGCGTGCCTCAGGTAAGTACCAACTCTGGCGCAACGGCGTTGACTGGAATTGGATGCTGCTAGGAGGTAGAAGCAACAACGACACAAGGACGCCTACTCAAGTACTCCAGTTTTGAAGCAAGACAACAAGCCGCAAGTTTGAGAGGCACTCAATGTGAACCTGTGTGTCTGAGTTGATGTTAGTTTGAATACAGCACGTCAACAACGAAGTTGCTGCCGTCCTTTCGTGAACAGTTAAACTACTGCAGTCACTCGTCACACGACACGTCCTCCGTCGTACGGGCCTGGCACTCGCGCTAGATTAGGCAACGCCGCTGCTCATTGCGACCAGCCTGCGTCACCGAACTCTAGTAGGAACGCCGCTACGCCAGCCGCTACTGCAGCAGCTCGCTCAGCTTGCGATCCGCAGCCTGTGAGAACGCCAACCAACTGCGATCTACTGAACTACCTCGCCGTGAACAACATCCTGGGCACTATTGCACGTTGCCAACAGGATCACCATCGAGGGGATATCTTCATCCACCTTTCATAGTCAAGGGCCGGACGTGACGTATTGGACGGCACTCCGGAGACGCTAGACCTTAACACGGTATCTCAGTCCATGGTGAGTACAACCATAGGCTGTAGTGAGCTTTAGACAAGCTAAAGATTCACACATAGATTCGCATCACGAGTATAACTCATTCACGAAAGTATCAGAACTACCTTAGATAGTTCTCTAGAGAGGGGGGAGTGGAAACAGCATTAACTGTTAACAAACCAACCCCGGTTGACTTGTACTCCTCACCTACTCTGCAGGAGCTCTCTACAAAGAGATCCTTTGATCAGGCGGAGTTGCCGACCCACTGTGAGACGGTCGAGCAGAAGCACGATAGCGACAACCGCCGTTGCTCTGAACTGCTGACAAAACTTCAGAACGAAGATTCTGTCTCAATACAGATCACTGGCAGCAGAACTAGATCAGAGAACAGCATTCAGATCATTGAGTACTATCTGCTGATAGAAGTGGGACTGAAAGAAAATCGCAGAAGAGACATTTTATTGGAAGACATAGCTGACGCATCTGCACAGTTCATTCCAATCCACAACCAAACAAACCGCTACAAGGTCGTGGTAAAGCTCAGCGACGATTGCATCCCCTTCTTCTCGATCGGTCCTACACGCATCAGGGCTGACATCGACATCCTCAACGAAGCCAAGGTCTACGTCACCGGCACCCTTGCCCACGACGAGAAGCTTCGAGGCTCCATTGCAGTCGAGACCTTGAGGAACAACTTCCTGATCGACACCGACATTTATCTCATAACACTGCAGTTTGAGAAATTGGAAGTGACGAGAAAAGATCTTTTCCAAAACTGTCTCAGAGCCGCCAGAGAGTTAGCCGCAGTGTTGAATAAAACATCCAAAGCGAGAGCTGAACACCTGGACGAGCACTATCGAGCAGACCAGCTCCCGGACCCGCTCAAGTTAGCGAAGAGCATACTGTATTGCGGTGAGCACGGATACGGGAAGGCACTCAAATATTTCCAGAAGGCGAAGGAGGCTTACGAGAACGTCCTGCTTGACATCAGCATCGTGAGAAGTTTCATCGACAAAAACTTCCACAGCGTCCGACGCAAGCTTGACTTCGAGCACTCCAGCTCCACCGTCAGAGAGAACAAAAGCTCGAGTACTTCGAGAAACCTGGCAGAGCGGTTCACACAACAGATTCAGCACACGACGTGGCAACAGACACACGTACTGTGCGTTATTGAAACGCTGGCATTGAGTCAGGCTCGCCGCGCTTGTGAGCAGTTGTGGGGCCTGGTCGAAGAAGTCGAAGAAGGCGCCGAGCCCTACCCGCACGAGGAAGAACTGGCGGTGATCACACGCGACTGGATAAATTCATTGCTGAAGAGATTCATAGAGATTGACCCGCACCAGTACGACTCAGTGGCCCGCCACACCCTGGCAAATTGGAGAGGCTATTGCGAGCTCTGCAAAGAAGCACACTGCAGGATAGAACAGAAACGCGACTTTGAGCCCGCGCAGTACCTATCCTGGCACGTCTACTGGAAGATTGAGAAGATCTGGATTGCACCAACGAAGAATACCTTCAACAGACTGTTCGAAGAGCTTTTCAGACGCTGTTTCGAGCGCCCTTGGATCCAGCTCGAAGGCGAAATCCGGCACTGCTTCGCGGGAGCCCACGTCGACCTGCTCCAATCTGCAGTAACCAGAGAATTTGCGCGCCAGAACAAGAACTACGCACCAGTGGTCGCCGTCATCGTCTCAGACCTGAAGACCATAGAGACCGGCCTCATCGCTCGGGACTCGGTTGAGAGAAAGAACAACCAGGCGGAGAAGAACGCACGCGCTGAAGTCTCCAGAGTCGCCCTCGCGCTGTTCCACGAGGAAGACCCGGAAGACGGCGTGAAGAAGGAGTTCATCGAACGACTCTTGGACATTTTCCACGAGGTCGTCCTGTCCAGAAAGAGACGTTTCGACTCACAGAAGGACGAAACAGACGTACCCCGGTACGGGAACGCGAAGGACATCATCGAGTTGAACGAGGCCTACGCCACCTTGGGCAGCAGACTTGTCGCTGACCGCCTAGAGGGAGGCCCGAAAGTTTCAGACTCCCCAGCAGTCAACATAATCGTTGAAGGGCTGGCCGATTACTTCAACGACCAAGTCGCTGCAGTCGAGAAGCTCCTGGAGACTCACCCGCCGGCACCTGCCGCAGAGGACGTAGCGTTTTTCCGCATAGGAGACGACCTAGTTGCGACAGGAGAAATTCGGAAACTAGTCCAAGTGTACATTGACGTCAAACAGACATTGGGAGATCCAGCTGCTGAAGACAGCCTAAGAGATTTCGCCGAGCACGTCGAAGGCATCTCCGAAGAAGTCCCAGACGGTGAAGGCATTGCAAGCCAGGACCAGATCGAGAACGGCATACCTGTGGACACTCCTGTGAACACACCCGCTGAGGACAATATCTTCCCAGAAGAATCGTCGGACGACTCTGACGACGACCTCGACATCGACATTGACGAGCCAGGGCCTCAGCAGCCTCAGCCGCGCTTGCCGCAGCAGCTGCCCTGCAGGGTATTCGAGTCAGAGCACCGTTTCACAGAACCTAGCCCGTATGGACAAGCAGTCCTTGCATCGGCAGGGGAGGGGCACGGACGAAATGTCAGACCAAAACTCACCTTCGACGCTGAAGACGAAGAGTTCATCATTGAACTCGGAAAAACGCTCGAAGACTATGAGTCCACGCTGTTCGATCACTTCAACAGCCCAGAAAGCCGAGACCCAAAACTGCGTGCAGCCCTTGGCAACTCCTTCGATGTGTAGCGCAGCAATGGAGACCCTGCGCAGCACAAGCGAACAAAATATCACCAAGGACGGTGTGACGGACATAGACGCCCAGAGAGCGACGCCCGAGGCTGTTACACGCAAGGTGAGATTTGTGCCTGGAGAAGTAAGGGTGTCTGTGCATAAAGATGCATTCGAACCCAAACTTGCTCCCGCGGGCATACCACTCTTCCGTCGTAGCCCCCGGTTGGCACGCGAGCTAAATAGCGATGAAGCTATAGCACTAGCGGAAGCTAGCTCTAGTCCGGTCAAAAACACGCCTGTAAAACCCAAGATGGGTAAAATAGCTCCCCCCGCTGCACCTCGTCGCCGGAAATCGGCACAGCTTGACGAGCCAGCAGGAGAGATCACGGATGAAGAAGAAGACGACGCAGCAGAGGTAAGCCCCATCCGGCCTCTAAGCAGCGCGCCGCAACTCGAGATACACCTGAAGGCAGCATGCGGACATAAGCCCAGCGGCAGACCACTTTCCAGGAGAGAGGGGGCCAGAACGGCAGCCGCACCGCCAGAACACGAACAGGACCTGCCCATTGCAGGATCGCCTTTTCCTGGAATGCCAGTATCATCGAACGAAGACCTGCCCATGCTAAATGCCCAGTCCACTGAACACTTCCAGAAATGCTATGAATCAGACGATCTACCGCACGAGCAGTTGCAGATAATGCATTCGCAGCTGGGGATGGAAGGACAGATGAAAGTGAGACTATCAGCAGCAGATACATATCAGCAACCGCTCTCAAATGCACCTCCGCACAGCCGCACTGAACTGCAGCAGCAGCTAAACTCAGGCGCGCCGAAGGATGACGTGAGACAGATTGCAGCAGATGGGACGGTCACACTTACCAATGACACATTTAGGATATGTGCAACCGACGGTTGCTCCTTTCTAAGTTACTGTCAACTGAGTCAGAAGAACGGAAGCAAAGTGCTACTGTCATACTCAAGTTGCTCCAGGTACTGCCAAATCGCTCTTTGCAACAAAGTTGCAACAACAGCCCGCAGAGCAGGAGCTGGAGGCCGTTTCATGTACCCAGCCGTATCAACAGTGCCGCGGATGTCCAATAGTGCATGGAAATCATGGAAAACCCGCTGGAACGCTGAAGCTCGAGCCCGACAGTCCATCACGGAAGCATTCAAAGTATACCGACAGCTGTACGGCGCTGAAAATGCAGAACAGGTTGTCGCACTAGCGAAAGCTCACCCTATGACCAGTAATGAACTGCCGCGGTACCCAAGCTTCGCAATGCGTACGAAGACGGGGCCTCTTATAGAGAACCGCGGAGATGAAAATAATCCTCATCGTCACGACGATGAAGAAGCAGTCTCACAGGCAATACACCCTGAACAAGAGGCACCAGAGGTGACAGATACTCATCAGCATGTATTACCTGTGAGTGGAAATGATCCATCCAGGTATACAGCAGGGATTCACCGCACCGAGCCAGCAGCGGCTGACGATGGGAAACAGGCGCATCAATTGGCGACCCCCGTCGATACATCTACAGCCAGCTTGCATCAGGCTGGGGAGGGGCATGCGAGGCACAGCCACATATCGGCAGCCGGCAGTGTACCATTCTCCAAGCCATGCTGGCCATCCAAACTGCAGCGGTCCCAAAGCGTGACCATGGATACCCTACCAGCACAGAGCGATACTACTTTCAAAGAGACACTCAGCGCGTTCGCGCATGCTATCCCGGCTTCGCCCGAAGTATGTATATTGTCTGCTGGAGGTGAAATGCATACTGTAACTTTGAGCGAGAAAAATTACTCTTCGTCGAAATCAGAGAAATCTAGAAAAAGAAAATTTGATGAGAAGAAAGGATCCAGAAAGGACCCTAAAAGTGGGAAAAAGGGTAAAATACCAACCTCCAAAACCGCCAAACAATACAGGATGGAACTGGAGCGTGAAATTCGTCAAGCAGAAGCTGAGGACTTGTCGATAAAAGAAGAAGGAAACGGAATACGGCACTGCGCTACTTTCGTTAACCACTACATTTCTGGAAAGCGCCTTTTCGTAAAAGGTTCTGCAGAAAACGACAAGATCCCGGAACGCTTCATGCCCATACAGCAAGCATACGAAACTGACGATGTTCAGCTATACCGATATGCAGAAGAAAATGATCTACTGTTTCACCCAGAAATTCGGGAAGTATTTTCCCTCGGTGATTACATCAGAGATACATCAAAAATACAGGAGACAACGGAAGAACATAACTCTCGCTTGGCTCAAGATGACAGTTTCTACCCAGGATCAGTCACTGGTACCAGTATACCAGCAGCCATCCGTACAGGGGATATTGTTTCTGAAGGTAACGTTCAACCGTTCCTTCCCTTGAAGTCCCCTTCGGGACGAATATCCCCCGTTGTCCCGTTCCGCGCTCCGCGAAAACGTGAAAATTCAGCGAGGAGAAAAGCGAAAAATACTGTTGAATCTGGTGAGATACCAACCGCTGGAGCTCCAGCCGCACGAGCAGCAGGCGCTAAAGGCGAAAATCTTGAAATCTCATCAGAACCCTCAATCCGGAGGGAATCGAGTCCTATGAAGGAAAATGGAGCCCTGCCACCACAACTTCAATATATCTCGCGAAGGGATGGTAAGGAGCTACCAACTCGAAGGAATTCTCCTTCACCTTCCATTGCTAAATATAAGCAAGGAAAGGAAACAACTGACCATCTGATCGAGCATATGGGCATCGACCCGCTCGGCGGTGCGAAGAAGAAGATAACTGACCATCTGATCGAGCATATGGGCATCGACCCGCTCGGCGGTGCGAAGAAGAAGGAGGAGAATAATCCAGAAGGAGATCGAGGCACCATCCGAGAATCGGAACATAAGCGTGCACATCCGACCTCCAAATCAGAAGGAAGGAACACCTCATCTCAACCGCCCGCTAGCCCACACTTTTCCGGGTCTTCCGACTCAGAAAATGATGATAGGAAGCGAAAGCGCTCGGAAAACAAGCATGAAGATGCTATTGAAGGTGCTACCTCTGATACCGATGACTACGATGATAGTTCATCAGAAGAGTCCTCAAATGAAGGACGATCGACGGGTAAAGCTCGTAAAACACGAGAAGCATCCCCACCATCCCACCGAAGTTCCAACTCGGAATCGGAGGAAGGTGAGTGGTTGGATACCGCATCGGAGAGCGATGATAGCTCATCCGATAGCGACCTTGACATCAGAGATAGTCAAAGGAAGAATTACCGTCGAAAAAGAGCTGCCGAGAAGTCCAAAGGACACCTCAAGCCACATCGGACTAGACGCCGACGCTCGAGGTCAAGCAGTCCCCTGCCGTATCGGAATGCCACAAAAGGCATTGACAGGGATGAAGAACGTGATAACCGTTCACGCTCACCAGTGAGGAGTGACCGTTCGAGGTCCCCCACTAGAAGCTCCTCCAAAAGGGAGAAACAGACCAATAAGTCTGAAGTCCCATGGAAGGCTGACTTCGAGAGATGGTCTCGCAAGAGGACCGCGAAAAAGCATAAAGCCTCTCGAAGGAACAAGAGCGATCATAGCAATGTGAAACATCACAAGACGGTCTCCAAGAAGAAGGCACGTCGGTCGAGACAAAGAGAATCTTTGTCCTCTCTAGGTGCAGTCATAGAGGTGGAGCATGCTTACTTAGGTGCTATCACTTCGGACATGCTGAGTTCCCTAGACGAGACGTCGGAAGAATCATCGGATGAGTCCGCTAATGAAGCCGACCATTCAACGATAGAGATGGCAACATTATCAGCCTCCTCATCCAGCATTCCAAGCCCATCCTCAACCTCAAGTTTGAGTGGTACGGGCGAGCCACCGAAGGAATTCTTCGACAATCTTTTGGAGCAACCCGAACATCGGGCTCGAATCAAAGAAAGTGGTCTCTCACGTGCTTTATACTTAGAGAAAGTTATAAAAGCACCAACAAAGGAACTGGCCGACATGTACTACGACCTAGCAAAGAAACGCTATGAAGATAAAGAGAAAGAAAAGGTGCCAAGATCGCTGCAATACCCAGAACGGCTTTCGGAAAATGCCAAATTCAAGGCGGGATCTCAAATAGATTCCACCCAATGGAGAAAGCTATTCATGTCAGAATGTGCTTTCGTAAAGGAGGTGTATTTAACACCACTTTGCCTAAGAAGTGCATTGGATCCGAAGGTTGCTTCAGCAGTCAGGGCCAACTTCTCAAGGGAAAAGTTTAAGGGACTATATGAAGCTGAGAGATCAGATTTCATTCCTTTTGACTCAATATGCAAATTCCTGAAAAAGACATATGATAGACCTGGTCGGAAAGAAGCCGCGTTATTGGATTACCTAACGCTTCACCAAGGAAAGGGCTCGGTCAGAGATTTGATCACTACAAGGACAAACAAACTGAGCATCCTTACAAGATTGGGAGCGAAACCGCTCAATTCTGATTTGGACCGCGCATTGGTACTACGTGCCCTATCAGCACCCCTTTCAGAATTCATAACTTCACGACCCCATCACCTATCATATTCGGTTGACGAAATCTTCAGAATTGCGAAGACACGCGAACTCGCCGTCAACAACGCGGCAAGATCCTCGAGAAACGAATCATTAAACTCGATGGCGAAGCGGGGAGGAACAAGTTTCCGTAATCGGTCAAATCCGAACCCCCGCACGAATCAGAGGAAAAATGGTCGCTTCTCTCAAAAGGGTCACTTGAACGCAGCCATTTACAAGAAATCCCAGAATCGGGTAACGAGTAGGAAGCCAAGTAAGGCTGCCTTATTCGCCTATGGAAATGGAAACGAACAACCACGAGTTTCAACGCGGTTGTTTCGTACTAATTATACCGACGCGGAATGGAATGTACGTGTCGGACATGATGGCAAGATAAAACCTGGGGTAAATCCCAAGGATCCTCGCCACAGAAACAGTTTCAACAAAGACACGGTAAATGGAAAACCGTGGTGCCTTATCTGCAAACAAGCAGGTCATGACATGATCTCATGCAGAGCTCCGAAGCCAAATGGCAAAAGGGGAAAAGGAAAAGGAAAAGGAAATGGAGGACACAGAGGTGGTGGACGCGGCCAAAATAGAAATTTTCGCTAGGGCCTAGCCACTTTCGCGGGTCTCACAGTCATATATGACGATGACGACGCGGAAGTGGGAGTCCCAAATGAAAAAGCAAGTCTATGTGCCTCGACACGGAGCTCAAATAAGACACGTGACCCACCCTCATCCGCAAAGAGAGCGCATGAAAACCCTCCCTTGAATAAGGACGCAAGACCAACGAGGCTTGCAAACAAACAATTCATAATTCCAACGTTCCTATTTGGTGTACAAAAAGCAAGATGCATGATTGATACAGGTGCTTCCGTATCATTCTGCAGTCAAAAAGTTTTGGAAACATTACGAAGACACCAACATTTGAAACATCAGAACATAAAAACTTATGCCAGAAAATTGGTGGTTGCTCTTGGAGACGGATCAACCGCAACAGCTGAAGAAGGTATAAAAATTAACCTTCAATTTGCCACGGATGACCTTCAAGCTCATTGCGCAGTACTACCTACGCTACCGAACGGCATCGACCTTATTCTAGGAAATGACTTCCTATCTACGTACGATGTACTCATTCGGCCGGCACGAGCTGAATGCTCATGGTACAGCAAATCACAAAAGAAACATCTCGTGATACATGGTTGTTCAACCATAATGCCGATTCATTCAGCACCTCACAGAGATCGAAGTCATCCCGATGGACGAGCTGACCAGCTACGCCACCATATTCTGACACTGGGGACAAATGCGGATTCCGAATCAGATATCGAAATCGTATCCTCGGTGGAATTAGGAAAGCGTCTTCGGCTATTTCGAGAAAAAGCTCAAAACAAAAGAATGAAAAATTCAGAGCTATCCTCACAAGAAAGCCTTAAAGACGAGGTTGCCTATGTACTAACCACAGCAACCTTATTGAAACAAGTTCATTCTGCCATAAAAGCAGACAAAGAGAAACGATGGCAACCACGTTCCCCGCGACAAGAACAAAAAGAAAATGCGCCAAGTGCGAAGCGGCAACGAACTTCATCTTTCCGAAAATGCGAAAATGCTACTTGCTCTAAGGCCGCGATAAATCGCCCTTGCAACCGTCATCCAAAAAGATTAATGATGGCTTGTAGTGCTAAATGCCACAAGATAGCTAAAAAGCAGAAGCGAGAAGGCTCTACAAGCAACCTCGCTACATTACAACCTCAGACCGACACCGACATGGCAGATGCCGAGATCGCCGCTATCACAAAATCGAAAGATTTTCCACTTCCCGCACCATCTCGACATATGCACAAGCGGGCCATGCCTGAAGGTTCAAAAACTGGTCAAGACCAAAATCTTCCAGTAAATCAAGAAGCTCCCTCATCAATAACACTGGAAAAGCCAGAAGTCCGGCGGAAAATCAATTTCCACCCGCCTTTTAGCCTTAGGGATGAAAACCTCACCAAGATCAAATCAGATCAAGTTGACACATCACCTCTTTCAGTTCAAGATTCGATGCTTTGCTCATTAGGAAAAATACATGAGAAGACATCGACAAAAGGTTCACAAAATGCTAGAAAAACAGCATCATTATGTGCCTCAAGTAAACGGAAGCTTGACGCTTACCGTGCGAGACCACTAGAACCAAAAGAAGGAGAACTTGCAAATGAAAACAATGAAATGTTCGAAGAAATTTTACAAAGCAAACTTCCAGAGAGTTTGATTGACCAAACGCACAAGTCTCAAGAGGCGTGGATAAAATCCACATTAGCCAAAGACTACGTTTGCTTAAAGCCAATGGACGGTTACAGAGACATGCCGGTTGAAGAAATGGTACGCATAGAAGACAAAGACGATCTTTCAAACTGCCCAATACCAAACCGAAACTACAAAATCCCGAGAGCCTTACTACCAAGCCTAGAGAAATTCATCGTTGAAATGAAAAACTCAGGTTGGATCGAGGAATCTACAAGTGAATTTTGCAGTCCAGTACTCATCATACCGAAAGGCTTGCCACATGAAAACAAAGGCTACCGCTTCGTAGTTGACTTACGACAACTGAACGCGCGGACCAAAAGTCTCCAATACATGGTTCCCGAATTGGGAGAAATGTGGGCGAAACTTCGCAATGCCAAATTTATTTCGAAACTTGATCTGCGTCACGGGTTCTGGCAAATGGGCCTTCATCCCTCCAGCAGGCATAAAACGAGTTTCTCATGCGAATATGGAACATTTCAATATCGCGTCCTGCCAATGGGCCTCCTTACTGCTTCAGCAGCATTTCAGCGCTGGGTGGAAGGACGCCTCAAGAAACACAACTTGCTATGGCAACGCGTCAATATCGGAGACACTTCCGAAGGTACATACCTTGACAAAGACAATCAAAGATGTAAAGGTTGGGCGGCGTGCTATATGGATGATCTAATCATTTTTTCCAATAGCGCCGAGGACCACCAGAGGCATCTGACACGTCTTCTAGAGGTTCTCTCTTTAGAGAAAATACACTTATCCGTCGAAAAATGCGCTTGGGCCTGCCAATATGTTCGATTTCTTGGTTGTATAGTAGGCAACAACGAACTAGCAATGGACCCCAAGAAGGTACGTTCGATAATAACGATGCCGTGCCCACAGGCACAAGAGGAAATCAGAGTCTTTCTCGGACTCACCGGATTCTACCGGAAACACATCGATGGATATGCGAGAATAGTAACACCTTTAACAGATCTACTCAAGAAAGGAGTCAATGTCGTGAAAGAATGGACCCCGAAATGCACGGAGGCCGTCGAAACGCTCAAGAAAGCTATCACGAAATACCCAATCTTACGCCAATTTGACCCACAACGTCGCATATTCATATGCACAGACGCAAGCGCCTTTGCAATAGGTGGGGTTCTATGGCAACGATACGGAGAAGACCCACTTCCCGTCGCTTACGTCAGCCGAAGACTTACGAAGCACGAACTAAACTACTCAGTACAAGAGCTGGAATGCTTGGCGATTGTTTACACCGTCAAGGCTTTTCGCCACTACTTACTTGGATCTCCATTCGAAATCAAGGTTATGAGTGACCACCAATCACTCCAGTATCTCAAGAAAGGTAGGGAAGCTGGAGGTCGCATCGCTCGCTGGGCGATGGCGCTTTCAGAATACAACTACCAGATTGAATATCTACCAGGAAAATCGAATTTACTAGGTGATGCCCTGAGTCGACTTGTCGCCATTGAAACAGAGAACATCGCAGAAGGGACGCGGCCTCGCCAAACGGCAGAGCTAGCATCTCTCTTCCCCGAAGTACATTCTGAGATTGCTTGGCAAGCGACACAAGGCCTGCTTGAACTGGAAAGTTCCGCAGAAGAGAACAAGGCAAATGAAACACATCATTTTTCCGATCGCGATGTTGACTTCACAGAATTCGGCCTGGGCCGATACGAAGCTACACACGAATCGATACTATATTATCAAGCGAACGTACAACAGACGTTCATACAAATTACAGAAAACGACTACAAGCTATGTCCCGACTTTGGATCTATCTTCAAGAAGATGAGTGAACCGAAACAATTCACACTTGATAGCCGTCTGCAGAAAAACTTGCAGGCACAAATGGACCAACAAGCCGGATTACGTGCAAACAAACAGAAACTTCAAAAGGGTAAGCGCATTGTCACAGACATGCAAGCAGAACAAGCCATCAAAACGGGCAAATACACCCTGAGAGACGCTCTGCTTTACCATACCAACCACACCGGTGAAGAATTAGTTTGCGTGCCAGACGACAGTCTCAAGCACGGAATGCCAGCATTGCGAAATAAGCTCATGACAGAGGTCCACAAAGGACTCACTGCCATGCATTTGGGCTCGAACCGTTCCGAATACGAGATTCGACGCCATGCTTACTGGCCACGGATACGAAATGACATACATGCTTTTCTAGCAGCGTGCACAAAGTGCCAACAAAACAAGATTAACCGACGAGCGCCACAAGGTCTTCTACAGAGCTTAGCAATCCCACGCCGGCCGGGTACGCACTACGCGCTGGACTTCGTTACGCACTTACCTTACTCATCAAGAGAAGAGTATGATGCATTGCTGGTAATAGTCGACCGTTTTTCGAAGCGAGTCTGGCTGATCCCGACATGGGGTACAGCGACAGCAGAGGTTACTGCCATGCTTTTCCTCAAGCATATCATTTATGAAAATGGCATAGCCCTCGAAATAGTATCAGACAGAGACAGCAAATTTACTTCGAAATTTTGGACAGCTTTCCACGCACATTTGGGAACTGCCCTCAAGCTATCATCTGCAAGACACCAGGCAACGGATGGAACGACAGAACGTATGATCGCTTTTGTTGAAGAAGCCATGCGCATGTCCATCACTTACAGACAAAACAACTGGGTCAAACTTCTGCCGAAGATTCAGTTCTCTATTAACAGCACACCTTCGAAAGCCACAGGCCTTTCCCCATTTTACGTTGAGAAAGGGAGGCATGCTGTTACGAATCTGGACAGAGACAATATTCTGCGCCGGGGCGACTCTACAGACCCCGATATAGACGAATTCGTAGCTGGAATACACAACATTGAACAACAAGTACGAGAAAGGATGGAATTAACGAGACATTGGATGGAACGCGATGCCGACAAACGTCGCAGAAACATTTCCGCGTCCTTACACCCTGGAGCTTATGCTTATCTTTCAACAAAAGGCATCACTATGCCAGTCGACAAGGAAAGGACGTCCACAAAGCTAAGACAGCTATACTATGGACCCTACAAGATCCTACGACAATTATCTCCAGTCTCATTCCAACTACAACTACCAGCTGCTTCTCGAATTCATGACGTCTTCCACTGCAGTCTGCTCAAGCCCGCTACCGATTTACAGACCGATGGCATACGTGGAGCTCAGCTCCCTACGGCCACGGACTCTGGCGAATACGAAGTGGAAAAGATCTTGACAAGACGAGGGGAGGCTCATCAAAGACAATACCTGATAAAATGGAAGAATTTCCCAATGGAAGATTGCTCATGGGAAGTCGAATCCAACTTGAAGAATTCAAAGCGGATTCTCGCCGCTTTCAACAACAAATATGAGATAGAATCACAGCGACGGCTGTTATGAGTTCAAAATTCTATCTACAAGTATCATTCCAAATATGCTCCGCAAATTGCTGCGTCGAAGCAAAGCAACAAGCTCCGCAAAATGCTGCGTAGAAGCCATGCGACAAGCTCCGCAATTGATGCGTAGAGCGAAAACCGGATCATCCGCAAAATGCTGCGATGAATGATCTCGAAGTGCTAATTGCGGCACATGCGACCTGCGAAGACCAAGAGTCGATTTGAACACCATAGATGTTCAAGAGGTTCGCAAACAGCGCTACAGCGATATATGCTGGCGCAGGAATGGACTTAATAAATACGATTTTTCAAGTCAAATCAAACAAATTGGTAATGGATCGTTTCTCAAAACGAACCAGAACGAAAAACAAAATAATTACCAAGAAACTCGATGTTTTCGATGGCACAAATTGGCCACGAACATCACATGAGACGCACCAAAGGCTCCCAAGTTTCTCGTAAGGAAACCATATAGTACTCAAATACTATGGGATATTGCAAAGGTTGCGGACACAAAAAAAAAAAAAAAAAAAAAAAAAAAAAAAAAACAAAAGAAACACAAAAA
>Ga0206127_1003273_pt1 | contig 15141 bp, 10 predicted proteins | sample Helgoland_Spring_6_FD_148646 | JGI IMG/M metagenome (GOLD analysis project Ga0206127, IMG submission 148646) | Pelagic subsurface seawater microbial communities from Kabeltonne, Helgoland, North Sea - Helgoland_Spring_Bloom_20160419_1 | ecosystem: Environmental > Aquatic > Marine > Epipelagic ...
TATCGTTCCTCAGTTGGAGGCAGGGAATAAGCGTCTTCACATTGTCGCTCCTCCTGGTTCTGGTAAAACCGTACTGGGATTGTATGTATGGTCTGACCTCGTTCGAAAACCCGCTTTGGTTCTGTCACCCAACTCTGCGATTCAAGCCCAATGGGCAGCCCGAACTTCGCTTTTTGATCTTGATGGCAAAGATGAGTTCATCAGTACAGATCCAAAGAAACCAGGCCTCCTGACTTCCCTCACATATCAATCAGTGACGATGCCGAGAAAAGGTGGTGAAGACCTCGATCAGGTAGCCATCGAATTGTGGGCGGAGAAACTCATTTCGGATGGTGAAGCGTCGAACCATGAAGAAGCAATGGCGTGGCAGAAAGACCTCCTTGAACGCAATAAAAAATATTACACCTCTCGACTTTCTACATATCGGAAAAAGGTACGGGACGAGTATGCAGAGCATGGGAATGCATTATGGACGCTTCATGAAAGCGCCAAAGAAAACCTCATGCTGCTGAAAGATGCTGGTATTGGATTGATTATTTTAGACGAATGTCATCATCTCATGCATCATTGGGGTCGTATTTTAACTGAAGTTCGTGAGATGTTTGATGACCCAGTCATCCTTGGTCTCACTGCAACTCCTCCAGACAGTTCATCATTCAAGGAATCGGACACAAAACGCTACGAGGAATTCTTCGGACCAGTTGATTACAGTGTACCAGTTCCTGCCTTGGTCCGTGATTCGAATCTTGCTCCGTATCAAGATCTCTGCTATTTCGTCAGGCCCGCAAGTCATGAATTACAGTACATTGCTGGTGTTGATGAAGAGTTTGAACAGCTTTTGACTGAATTAAGGACACCAAATCTTGACGCCAAAAAAGACAGAACTCCTTCACTCGACCATTGGGTTCGTGAGGAACTCGCACAGCGAAAATCGCCGACAGGAGAGTCACTTTCTTGGCATGATTATGAAAGGAAGTTTTCGGCTTTCGCAATTGATGCTCGCCGCTTCCTTCGTATGAACAGATTACCCTTGCCCTCCGGAGTACCAAACTTTGATTTCGACCCTAAAGACCAGTCCTTTACTAAAATGAGCGTCTTACGAAGTGTCCTATCGCGCTATGTGAGACATGGATTGAGACGTTCAAAGAACCCCGATGACCACACTCTTTCAGAATCGGTAGTGGCTCGATTGCGGATGTTGGGGATTCAAATTACGGAGACAGGTTCTCGCCCTTGCGCTTCACCGGTAGGGCGCGTAATGGCATATGCTTCAGCGAAAATCGAAGCAGTTAATGACATCATCAATGTGGAAATGCAAACTCTTGGCCCTGACATTCGTGCCGTCGTTGTTACCGACTTTGAGAAAACTTCAGCCACTACCCTTGTGGAAGGCGTTCTTGACGATGAAGCAGGGGGCGCAATCTCTGTACTGAGAACACTTGTCCATCATCCCGCTGGAGATTACCTTGACCCAATTTTGATGACTGGAAGTACAGTTCTTGTTGACGATGATTTGTATGAAAAATTTATTGTGAAGGCTGAGAAATGGATTGGGGAGCGTTCGCTCGATATCAAACTTGATCACAGGCCTCACAAAGGTTTCCATGAAATTCATGGTCGAGGAAAGGACTGGATTCCTCGTTATTACTCGCTTATGATTACCGAGTTTTTCCAAGAAGGCTTTACCCGGTGTCTTGTTGGGACTCGAGGTTTACTTGGTGAAGGATGGGATGCTTCACGCATTAACGTCTTGATTGACATGACGACCGTCACGACAAGCATGAGCATCAATCAACTTCGGGGTCGTTCAATCCGAATTGACAAGGAATGGCCTGAAAAAGTAGCCAATAATTGGGACATCGTTTGTATTGCTGAAGAGTTTACCAAAGGTTTTGATGACTATCTGCGTTTCAAACAAAAGCACAAGCAACTGTATGGCGTTTGTGATGATGGAGCAATTGAAAAGGGCGTGGGGCACGTACACGCAGCCTTCAACGATGTGCGCCCAGAAGGAATCAGCGAGGGAATGGCATTGTTCAATGAAGAAATGCTTCGTAGGGCTAGGACGCGTGAACATACTCGAGAATTATGGGGGATTGGCCAACCTTTTGGTATCGAATCACGGCCTGCAGTTGAAACGAAATCTCCGAAAGGGTTCTCGGAAGGATTCAAGTTTGGAACCGAAAAAGAAATGTGGACCGATTCGACATTGACGCTTGCTATTGCAGAATCGATTGTAGCAAGTCTCCAAGAGTTGGGGGAAATGACCATTCATTGCTCTCCTAAAGGTGGTGAGCGAGGCGGGGGTTGGCTTCGATACCACTTACACCATTCAACGCCTGATGAGGCATTGGTCTTCAGCACCTCGTTGGAAGAAGTGTTAGGCCCGTTGACAAATCCTCGATATCTCATCAGCCGTTCATCCCAGTTTATGCAAGATACTTGGCTATCAAGTCTTATGCCCGAAGTGGTGGCAAAGTATCTTCGAAAGGAAATAAGTACCATTCAGATGTATCACGCAGTACCTTCTATTCTGGCTTCAACTCGTGAACGAGCAGATGTATTCCAGAAGTATTGGAATCTCCATGTTAGTCCAAGTGTACTTACATATGCACGCAGTAACGATGGGAAGAGTTTGTTGCAAGGTATCCGGCAGGGTGGTTTAGCACCTAAGCTAGGCTTGCATCAAAAAGAAGTCTATATTTGAGTGTTCATGCACAGTTTGCACACTGGAATGTGGCACCCCTGTGTTCGTCACAGAATCGCTTTCTACAGTCAAAGCATCTGAAATCAAACGATGTAACGGAGCGGGAGCACCCACTGTGGCCACATTTTTCTTGAACACCACTGGTTGCTGATAGCGTTGATTCGGCAGTCTTCCAAAAGTTTTTCTTTGGAGTCTCTAAAACACTTGATGAAACGTTTGCTTGGCGGGATATACCTTCCAGTCCAAGCGTTTTGATCACAAATCGATTTTCAAAGAACTTGTTTGCCATCGCTGGCGTCATTATTCCTGCAGTCAAAACCTTGTTTCGAACTTCTCCTGCGGGAACATTTTGAAGTCCAAACCGTTGGATAAGTGAATCGTAGTTGTGTTCATCTCTACGCAATCTACGTCTTTGCACTTGAGGACCGGGGTTCGGGTGAGTATTTGTTCCAGCCATGTATGCGTTGTGTTCCACCTTCTTGACCCAAGAAACTTCTCCACTCGAGGAGTTGAGTAGGTTGTTTTCCCGGCGTATCGTGAAATGATTTGGCCCTTCCATGGTGATTCCACCGGCTTCGCGGTCTGCGAGACAGAGATCTTTCGCTTCTTGGAAGGTGCTGAAAATTCGGTTACCATGTCGAGTATGTCCCGAGAGGAATTTACCTTGGTGAGGGCCTGAGAAATTCGGATCGGAAATACCAAGAACTCCTGCATGCTTTGAGTTCTGTTCATTTCTTCCACTGAGGCCGCCGGTCTGTCCAATGCCAGATGAGTGGCCAGCTGCACTTCGACCACTTAATCCGCCGGTTTGGATAGCCGCAGAGGTTTTACCGAGAGTGAACGTCATGATGAGTCCTCCAGTGGCAAGTAAGCCAAACAGAACTGCACAGCAAGCGTAAAGTCCTGCTTCATCCGTATTCAAAGCAGAGAATGAATATTCTTCTGGAGAATCCGCATAGAAGTAAACGCTGATTTTGTCCCCTACGGGATAGAATTGTTCAATCGCTTCGACACAAGAGTTACTGCTTTCCATTGTTGCAAAAGTTTCAGCAGTATAGACTTGAGGGGGATTACCTGCACTGTACCCTATCACAAGATCCGCTCGACAGATATAGTATCCGTTCAGAGATTCAGAATAACTCGATTCTTCTAAAATTGTTCCTTCTGTTTCGACGGACACACGATCATTCACTTGACTTATGGATACCGCAAAGGCACCGGAAAAAAGTGTTCCAATAATGAAAATGATGATGCCGATTTTGTTCATAGGCTCACCGTAGGTTTGACCGCTGGCGCGGTTTCCAAGCGCCAACGGTCGATTGTGTCATACGCACGAGTGCAGCCGTCATTGCCGAAGCTCCGGTGGAAACAATTGTATGTCGTCAAGGCATCATATAATCATTTCAGGCCCTTTGAGCAATTCTGATGGATGGCTCGTCCTTTCCAGCAAGTTCCGCCTCATCGCTTTGGAAGGATAGCCCCATGCGTCTGCTTAATTCCAAATGAGAACGTGACCAAGGCCATACACATGCATCGTTCAGTACTTTTCCAAGAACATTAATTGGCATGAGCTCCTTCTCCCAATCGTGTTCATCTGAGAGTTTTCCAGTAATTCGAACCCAAGAGTGTTGTCTTTCTTTCAATTCGCGATGGAGTGTAGTCAACTTTAATTTACGAGTAATTTTGATGAGTTGTTCTCTTGGAATTGCACGTGGGACCAGCATCAAGGTTTGTTCTCCATCGGTCCAGAAGGCGGTTGCTCCAAACTTGAAATCCTCAATGTACGCCAACGCTTGAGAGACGGCCTGTTGTGGCACCCCCCATGAATGCGGCAACCATGCAATAAGGGCAGAGCGGTTTTTGGTTCCAGCCACATGCGTGCTGACTTCAATACTGAAGGTATTCGCTTGAACGTTCACCGGCTCAACGTTGACTTTGGACTTTGAACGGTTGATTTTGGTTTTGCTTGGCTTCCGAGGAATCATGATGGCGTTTTCATGGCGGTCAAGTAGTTTGTACCATTTCTTGAACGGTTTGAGGAGTGTTTCCACTTCGACAACGCTGCACTTCCATCCAGTTTTGCCGTGAACGGTGCCTGGAAGTCGGATGATTCGCCTTGTATCTGCGGTAATTTTGGTGTCAACTGGATGTCCTGCTGAAGTGACAAGGTCAAGTAATTTTTTTCGCTCTGTACGAACTTTTTGCTCTCTTTCTTTCGGGTCCGGGATTTGGAATTTCTCACGCTGTAGGTCTTCATAGAACAGATGAAACCCCTTGCTACCTGAGAAGGAGATATGCATGAATGCATATTCATCTTTGTCCTTCATCCACTCATAGAGTTTGACAGCTGATTGTCGAGCCAGTTCCATGTTGGTAATGCAAAATGGTGGTACATCAATGTCGAACACCACAAGATGATCTAACAGGATTGGATAGGTTGCTTCTTCATCGCGTAGCCTTGGCAAGTCGATTGGGTTGAGCCATGATGCTGTTGAGACGTAGACATCGGTTGGCGTAGAGTTTCTGAAAGCCTTCAACAAAGTTGGGCCATTACGAACCCTCCGATGTGAAGATTGCCATCGGTTTTCGAGGCATCTCCAGCGGTATTGATGCTGTGTGGGCTTTTTCATCCATGACAAATCGATTTCGAAACCCTGAGCATAAAACCCCTGCAGTACGCTTGGGTCGAACTCAGGCTTCTCGGCCATGATATTGAGTATCGATTTCGGTTAATGGGTTCATCGCAAGCCAGCTGCTTTGAGTGATTCCAGCAAGACTTGGCCGAGTTCAGATGGGTCCATTGCACAGGCAATACCTGCGGCTCTAAACGCCTCGAACTTCTCTTCTGCAGTTCCTTTTCCGCCGGAGATAATCGCTCCTGCATGTCCCATTCGCTTACCAGGTGGTGCAGTCGCACCAGCAACGAATCCAACGATTGGTTTGCTTACATTCTCAGCAGCCCAAGCAGCCGCTTCTTGCTCAGCATTACCGCCAATCTCTCCAATCATGATGATTGCTTCAGTTTGCGGGTCTGTTTCAAATGCTGCAAGGCAATCGATGAATCCAGTACCGTTCACAGGGTCTCCACCAATTCCGATGCAAGTGGATTGACCCTCGTTAATGCTCATCGTTTGGGCCACTGCTTCGTACGTCAAGGTTCCGGATTTACTGACAATTCCAATACGGCCTTTGGCGTGAATATGTCCAGGCATGATTCCGATTTTTGCGCCGCCGTTATCACCGGGGGTGATAATTCCAGGGCAGTTTGGACCAATGAGACGAACCCCAGGGCGGTTTTCGACGTAAGCCACAGCCTTCACCATGTCAAGGGTAGGGATACCTTCTGTGATGCATACGATGACTCCTTCACCTTTGAGGTAATCAAATGCGTCCGCAGCCTCCATTATTGCTTCAGCAGCAAAAGGAGGAGGGACATAAATGACGGTAGCGTCAGCGTCGGTTGCTTTGATGGCATCAGTCATGCTGTGCCATACTGGAAATGATTTCCCTTGAAGTTCGACGGTTTGACCGCCTTTACCAGGTGTGCATCCGCCAACGATGTTGGTGCCGTATTCGACCATTTTGTCTGCATGGAACATGCCTTGCTTTCCAGTAATTCCTTGCACCAATACTTTCGCATCTTCTTCAATCCAAATAGACATTATTCATCGCCTCCAATAAGTGCTACAATTTTTTGCGCACCTTCAGCTAAATCATCAGCAGGGTGAATATTGAGGGTCGAAGCAGCAAGGATTTTCTTTCCTTCATCGACATTGGTACCTGCCAGTCGGACGACGAGCGGTACGTCAAGAGACAGTGCTTCTGTTGCGGCAATAACGCCTCGTGCAATGATGTCGCAACGCATGATTCCACCAAAAATATTCACGAGAATTCCCTTGACATTGGGATCTTCGAGAATAATCGAGAACGCCGTTTGGACTTGCTCTTCGTTTGCTCCGCCGCCGACGTCGAGGAAGTTTGCAGGCTCTCCACCGTAGAGTTTGATGACGTCCATGGTCGCCATTGCGAGTCCAGCTCCGTTCACCAAGCAACCAATGTTTCCGTCAAGTTTGACGTAAGAAAGTCCGGTTTCTTTTGCTCGGATTTCCACATCTTCTTCTTCGGAGAGATCTCGAAGGTCGTCCCATTTCTTGTGGCGGAACTCTGCATTTTCATCGAATGAGATTTTCGAATCAAGGGCAACAATTTCATCTGCCCCAGTTCGTACCAGTGGGTTGATTTCCACCATTGCACAATCTTCTCGCACAAACATGGTGTACATGTTTGACAACATCTTGCCGAAGGATTTCAGCGCCGCTCCAGAGAGGCCAAGGGACATTCCAAGGTCTCTCTTTTGGAAACCGAGAAGGCCAGCATTCGGGTCAACAACGACTTTATGGATGAGTTCAGGCGTATTGTGAGCGACATCTTCGATGTCCATTCCACCTTCGGTTGATGCCATGATGAGTACGGATTTGTTGTCTCTGTCGACCAAAAGGGCGAGGTAATATTCGTGAGCAATATCGCATCCAGCCTCGATGTACAGGTTACTGACCAACTTTCCTTCGTCTCCAGTTTGAATGGTCACCAATATATTGCCAAGGATGTTGGTTGCGTAGGATTCGACCTCATCTCTTGAGAAAGCGATTTTCACACCGCCCTCCATCACCTGTTCACGGGTTTCAGGATGGTACAGTGTACCTTTGCCTCGTCCACCAGCATGGATTTGTGACTTGACGGCAACGACTTTGCTACCGAGCGAATCATAAGCGCTTAGCGCCTGTTCGACGGTCGTGCAGTGGACTCCTTCAAGTACGGCGACGTTGTTTTCTCGCAGTAGGTTTTTCCCTTGATATTCGTGGATGTTCATGGTGCTCTCCAATCCATCCAAAGTAAGGCCGTCTTTGAATACTTTGATGCGACCTTCGGGTCAATTTCCCGAACCCAACATGTTGATGTGCAGTATTGAGATGTATTGATAGGTAATCGGTAGAAGGCCCATCTATGCAAGTGGTGGTGTTAGCCGGTGGAGTTGGCTCACGGCTTCGGCCTTGGACCAATTCTGTCCCAAAACCCTTGCTTCCGATGTTAGACCTTTCACTGCTGGAACGGGTTGTTGAAGGTGTTCCCAACGCCATGATTGACGAAGTGGTTGTTGCAGGCGGGTACAAAGTGGATATGATTCAAGAATACTTTGCGAATGCTGATGTTGATTTTGATGTTCGAATCGTTCCCGAGGACAAACCTCTCGGAACGGGTGGTGCTCTTGGGAATTGTCGTGATGTTGTCAGCGGTACTTTTGCTTGTTTCAATGGCGATATTGTCTCGTCTCTTCAGGTAGAACCTCTGCTTGATTTACATCGAAAAAACGGAGGCATCGGGACACTTGCTTTGTGGGAAGTCGAGGACCCTACACGGTTTGGAATCGTTGGTCTTGACGACGATTCACGTATAACTCAATTCAAGGAGAAACCAACTCCAGAGGAAGTCTTCTCAAACCTCATCAATGCAGGTTCTTACATTCTGGAAGATGACATTTTCGATTTCATGCCCGAAGGAAAGCATTCTATAGAAAGAGACGTTTTCCCCAAACTTGCATCACAAGGAGCATTGAACGGTCAGCAATTTGAAGGATATTTCATCGATGCAGGCACTCCAAGTGCTTGGTCGGATGCCGTCAACCGTTGCATCAAGGAAGGTCGCTTTCGACGCGGCCTCATCCATGGAAATTCGTGGTACGGTTCAGTGGAGGCAGCACCTTCCGAGCACGTATCCGGCTCAATGATTGATTCCGATGTTGCCGTTTCCAACAGCACAATCAGCCGTTCAACGCTTTTGTCAGGGACAAATGTTGGTCCAAATTCTGTTGTCGAATCATGTATGATTGGCCGTGATGTCCATATTGGCTCGAACGTTCAACTTCTCAACATGGTCATTGACCACGGCAGCGTGATTCCCGACGGAACCTCAATGTCGGACGGGCAGTGGCCAAGAACGGACTGATTCAGTTTGGTTTCATAGAAGGGCTCAAATGCGCTTTGATTCTCCCAAAGACATGAACAAACCATTGATTGTTGTGAACTTCAAAACCTACGCATCTGCAAGTGGCCAGACGGCCGAAGACTTGGCGATGGCTATGGAAGCGCATTGCAACGGTCCTGCTCGAATGGTTGCTGTGGTTTCAGCATTTGACCTTGAAGCAGTTCGGAGAGTCGCTCCTTCACTGGAAGTTTGGACCCAGCATCTCGACCCAGTCGGTCAAGGTGGATTTACCGGATGGCTTGAACCGCAGACTGCCCTTCATCGCGGTGCGCATGGGACCATCATTAATCACGCTGAACATAAAGTATCGATGGAGCATGTCGCATCTTTGAAACAACAACTGCCATCTGATTTCCCTATGTGCGGTTGCGCTGCTGATGTAGATGAAGCCAAAAGTCTTGCAGAAATTGGCCCGACGTTCATTGCAGTGGAACCTCCAGAACTGATCGGAGGCGATATCTCAGTCACCACTGCTGACCCAGCTATTGTCAGCGATACTGTTGCCGTTGTCCAGGCAGTCAACTCCAATGTTCGTGTTCTATGTGGGGCCGGCGTTAAGAACGGCGCTGATGTGGCCAAAGCAGTAGAATTAGGTGCAGAAGGTGTTCTTCTGGCAAGCGGAGTCACTAAAGCAAGCGATGTCAAAGCAGTGCTTGCGGACTTAGTTGCGAGTCTTGAGTGAGTTTGCAGACAACTCTAATACGGCCTGCTCTTTCTTTGCCAGTTCGAGGTTTTCTCCTCCTGGGCAGAATTTTCGATAGAAACACGATGAGCACGTTCGTTTGTTTTTAGCAAGCGGTAGGAGCGCCAGATTTCGCCTTCCATATCGAGCCATTTCCTGCATAGCCTTCATGTCGTGTTCCAATAATTGATGCGATTGCTGAATAGATTGTGAAGTTGGCTGGAAGGTTTCACAATGCCAAAAGCCTTGCCTCCATCCTACAGTATGCAACCTATACGATTCACCGGGTGCGCTGAAACCATCCGAGTTGAGGGCCCAAAAAACCATCGCGTTTGCTTCCGATTCATCATGCGCTTTCACAGGCGCTTTCTGCATATCAAACCGAATCAAGTGCCAACGGTTCTGTATTCGAATCGCTAAATCTGGAGTGACGTACAGTTGACGAGTGCCGTACTGTGTTGGTTCAGTTCGATCTAAAACATACCACTGTGCGTGCCTTCTTTTCTGAAGTTGCTGTAGAATTCTGGTCCTCCACAGCAATAAAAACCTGTTTTGGGCAAACTTGAGCAGTGCATTTTGGGTCTGTTCCGATACGTGATGTACCGACCCATCCAAATGACTTTGAAGAGACGATTTTAACTGGACTTCAACAAGTAAAGACGACCATTCTTTACCCTCTTTGAGGTCATCGAGTCGATCGAGAAGCGTTTCTTTCATCGCTCTTAGCATCAAATCCCAAGGACGTTGAAACGATGGTGCCCTTGACCGGGATGAATTCGTTTTGTATCCGTATCGCAGATACCAGGCTCTTGGACATTTGAAGAACAAGTTTTTTCGCGTTCTGCTCCATTCTATTTTTGGCTCCATGCCATGAACATCATGCTCAATGCTTGTCAAAGATTCGGTCGTCAAATCACGCCGATGTTCATCATTGATAGGACTGCATTAGCGGTAGCCCAAAGAGCAACTGGTAGTATGCACCATCCGGCAAATCTGGTGTAGTCATCGGTTCCGATTTCACCAAACATGAGCGTAATCCAGCCTCCGAATGTTCCAACAGTACGCAGGAGAAGAACGACTGCACCGCCCAGTGCAATTATGCATATCAATCCGAAAATCCCAAAGAAAACGCCAGAGATTCCGCTTAACAACGCTGCAGAGACGCCCTGGGGGAAAAGCGATGGGAAGGCGAACCAGCCAAACCATCCGAGCCATATTCCTACCATGACATCGCGTTGCATTTCATCCGAACCTCTCCAATTACGGAACATTTCGGGGTAGAATTTATGCATCACTTTACCAACAAATTCGGCTTCGTAGGGGGTGCCTCTACGGGCGGTAACGATGCATATCTCAACAAGCCATGCATACATGGCTATATCGACCCAATACAAGGCATTGGAAGGTACAGGTGCTAAGGTTGCCATCAACAGGGGGAGGTTAACCAGTACGATTCCAGCACCGCCTGCACCAATGATGGCTCCCATGTGAAGTCCAAGGGGCAGTGGTTCTTCCAACGGCTCATATTCGGCACGAGGCAGTGTGAGGAAGAAAAGGAACAATCCCGGTCCAAACACCAATGAGAAATAAGACCAAGCGCTTGTGCTACCGCCGTTGTTGATGCTTTCCACTGCATCGATGATTTCCTCAGAGGGAGCCGAAGGAGCGTTGGAGTAAACAACTCGCATCGTCTTATCGAGGACAATAATGGAATCGGATGTTCCATTTGGTGTGCTGCCTGTGAACGATTCATCCAAGTCAACGAAACTTGGCCACGTCATGTTGTAACTGTTTTTCAGTGCAGAAACATCCGCAGTTGTCGCATCCATGCCAGCAAGAATGTGCGCTACAGCGATATCATTGCCGATTAAGTCAACCGTTTTGTTTAATTCTACAGATTGTTCAGCAATGTTTTGGGTTCCGGGTAGGGCCACGGCGAGTACGAGTGCATCTTTACCGTCAAACAACTCGGAAATCATGACGGGTTGCATATTTTCGTCGTACAGTTCTGTATCGTACACAAGCGCATGGTCGTCAATTAAATCGTTCGAACCAAGGTTGGGTTGATCCATTGCAGTTGGGATGAACGCAATGGTCATCAGCAACAGAGCTAGCAAAACCGGTGGAGGTGGTAAATCGTCTTTGCGAATGCAAAAATAAAGGAAACCAATGAAGGAGGAAACAGTGGTCAGCGACAAAATGAACGAGGAACTGAGAATCCCTTCATCTGCTCTTTCGACTTCAAACCGAATAATTCCGAAAGCATGGCAATCGCTGTTGAGGTCGCCTGAAACAGTTTGTACGCAAAATTCGAGATTGGCATCTCCAGGCTTCATTGAAGCAACGCCAGACCATGCCCACACCGTTTGATTCCCTTCAATCGGACGGTCAATACGAATCCTACCGGTTGATGTTTCTATGATGAGGTCTTCATCTTTGACGAATTTTTCGTCGGATGCAAGAGGGCCCCAAAGTTCCCATTTTGCCGACTTGACATCATCGATGCCCCAGGGGAAAAGAGGTTCAAACTCAATGTGTGCTCTGCGTTCAGCATCGACCACGACACGAGCCTTTGGCTCGTACAATTGGCCTTCCATGACAATGCCGCCGCTGTTTTGTTCAAATGCGCCCCATTGGACTTGAATGGTGCTTCCAGCACAATTGTTTTGCGCTGAAACGGTAAGCGTGAACACATCTCCTGCCTTCATCGAAAGGAAGACCTCTATACGTTCTCCGGAGAAATTCATTGCAGAGTTCGAGGTATCTGTATTGACCACTTGGTTGACCGTGGAGTCATAGACAGGGACGCCTCCAGCATCGACCGAATAAACCATTGTGAAACTACTGTCTGTGAAAGTCTGTCGTTCACAATATTGTGGTCCACCAACTCCGTCGATGTAGGCCGACATGAACACCGTCATGTTGACCGTAGCGTTGATTGGATTTTGAAGCGGAGGACTGCTCACTGAGAAAATTTGGCTCAAGCCGCTGAATGTGTTGACCGCTTGGCTTCCAACAGCATTGTCTGTTCGCTGGCGTTGCAGAACGGCTTCCTCAGCATCCAACCCTTCGACAAAGAGTCGTTCCACTGGCGCAATGTCCCATTCCACAAAACCAGGCTTGTAAACAGGGTCATTGGCCGCTTTAACTGCCCCTGATGCCATCACTCCAAGCAGGAGTGCTAACATGACCAGTACGAGTTTCCGCTGTCGCATTAACATCACCACATGGTTTTGGTTCATGAAGGCAATGGCGACATGCGAACGGACGGATATTCGTTAAAGAAGTACTTCAAAGGTAAGGATTGCCCACATAGCGAGCATTCCAAAAGTGATTGAGATACCGTTTACTCCACCCTTGGTGAGGTATCCTCGGTTTTCGAAGACCGCACCTAATACACTGTCCATTTGACATCCGAGCCATCCGATCACGGCAACGAAGACTGTTTTGGTGAATCCGATTTGGATGCTGTCACCACCGTTGTTGGCTACCATCCATGCTGCAAAGGTCAGAACAGCAATCATACTGGAACCCACAAAGGCTGCTTTTTGACCTGATGGGGAGAAACCTCCGTTGAGTCCCGCTTCACACGGCTTTAGTGTCGTAATCATTCTAACATTGTCATCGAGGCATCCGATTTCACTTGCGAACGTGTCTGAGGCTGCGACCGCCACAGCCGCACCAAACATCCACATTCCATGGTACCAGTCCTCAGTTATGAATGCGAATATAGCGACGAGGCCAGGCAAACCCCCGTTGGCGATGACGTTTCCATAGCTGCGATGACCGTCTTCAGATTCCGACATGCCTCGTTGCATTTTTTCCTCAAAACGCCATTTTGTTGCTTTATGCGAAGCCAGCAGGAATCCAAGCAACACAAGGAGCCAAGTCCAGTGCCCCAAGCCGCCAACGACGAATCCCAGAGCAGCCGCAGCAATGATTCCGGGCTTGTCGAGCATTTTCGCTTTGCCTGAGACCAGAACAAGGCCAATGAGAAGGACCGATGTCACAACCAAGTTGCCTTGATTGAGACCTCCAGTGAGCACATCCATCGATATCCCTCATCCGCTCGGGTTATCTTCTCCTTGAAAGGTGCTTTCCTTTCGACGTCCGCTAAAAACCGATTCAAACGGGTTCTCACGAGAGCACAGTTGGAAAGATGTGCCGAGTAAATTGCCACAGTGCCAAAATAAGCACCGAAAACCAAACGATGGAAACAAAAAGGCCGAGAAGAATGTGAGCATCGGCGAGAAGAAGCGATAACACCCACATCGAACCGTTCCAAAAGGAATGTAAAACCATGGCTAACCCTAATGCTTGCCATGGTTTCTTAGAGAGGGGTATTGCTTTTTCAGGGGACGCAGAGAGCCAACTCGGCGGCTGAAGCGGTTGATTTTGGTCATGATTCGAGTGTTTCATCACATGTCCGGCTGAATCAATAAGCACCCAGTTCTCATCAGATTTGACTGGTTCTGGTTGGATTTGTTGATATCCAGGTACGACAAGTCGTGCTTTCTTTTGGGAAAGGTAGGACCCAATGGCGTACCCTGATATGCCGGTCCAAACTCCGTGTCCGGGAATTGAACTTATTGCTCGTAAGACGCTTGTAAAGGCGAAGCTAATCGCCGTATCTTCTCCAGACATGAACGCTCCGAGTATGTACATGGAGTTTTCAAGAAGAGCGAATCCAAGTCCAACCGTAAATCCAACCTGGAAACCACGTCGAGGTCCATCAATGAAACGGGCCAATGCGAGGACAGCAGCTGCTTTGCAAAGTTCTTCACCGATTGGTGCTGACAGCATCAGTATGAGACCAAAACCGAGGTTTGTAACATCGGATGTTTCAAGTCCAACACCGTTGAGAAGAACTGGTGAAAGAAAGGAGTTGATCGCAATCGCCGGAAGCGTGGAAATCATTCCAGCAATCAACATCCATTCCGCAAGTCGCCGAGTTGTGGGGAGTCCAAAGTACGAATTCGAAGTGGACCACCATGCAAAGACTGGAGTCGAAAAGCCAACTATGAATGCTGGAATGGCAACAAGAGCAAACAGAACTCCTGTGAAGATGTTCAGCCCCATCACCAGCAACGGTAACATGCAAACGGTGCTGAAGAAAACGCCTGCGAAGAACAGCCACCACAATTGCTTACCGTCTGGCATTTCAAGTGGAGTCGTATCTCGAATCAAATGATGTTCAACCGTCACTCGTTCAAACGTCTGAACGGCAGTTCGCGGAGCAATCATGTTGAATGTGTTACCAAAAACAGAATTTTGCGCCCGAATGATGTGTGTAAGACGTGGTCTTCTGAAGAAGGCGAATCCAGCTACGCATGGAATCAAGCACAACGAGCCAAACAGCGTATACCACGGTTCCGACGGCCCAAGGTCTCCATCAAAGTCACCGTCGAGTAAGCCTCCAAAAATGAGAGTTGTTGAGACATTAGCAACGATAAAAAGCAGTGTGACGAAGCCGAGCATCGAGCGAATTGTTTTCCATTTGGAGGATGGATAGGCTAAGATTAACCCTGCAGGGGGCGGGCTCAACGGAGTGATGGGCAAACCCTGCATGAAATGAACAGCATGGCTGACACCTATCACACTTACGAAGAGGTCCCGCTCAGTTCGCCCATCACTCGTCACTGAAAAAACAGCAGTCGGCTCAAGCACTCATCATTGCGGGGTGGACGCTCTCAACTCTTACACATCAAAC
>Ga0206127_1003277_pt1 | contig 15135 bp, 14 predicted proteins | sample Helgoland_Spring_6_FD_148646 | JGI IMG/M metagenome (GOLD analysis project Ga0206127, IMG submission 148646) | Pelagic subsurface seawater microbial communities from Kabeltonne, Helgoland, North Sea - Helgoland_Spring_Bloom_20160419_1 | ecosystem: Environmental > Aquatic > Marine > Epipelagic ...
TGCTTTTCCTGTCGCGATAATCGCTTGGCGGGCATTACGCACAAGATTGGAAATCACGCGGTAGAGCTGCTCAGGGTCCGCGCGTACGGACAAACCGATGGGAACATCCTCTGCAAAACTCAAATCATGCTCACCCACAGCGAGCCGCTCGGACGCGATCACGTCGTTTACAATCTCACTGAGCGCAAATCGCGTCAAACGCGGCGCAGGCTCTTCTGCTTTTCCAAAAGCCAGCGTTGTCTCACAAAGGTTCACCGCGCGCGTGATCGAATTCACCAATTTCGGTGCCATGCGCTGAACGACAGGGTCTTCGCTCATCTCGATACGGTCGGTAAATAACTGTGCGGAGGTCAAGATATTGCGCAAATCATGGCTCACGCGCGCGACTGCGCCGCCCAGTTGCGCAAGGCGCTCTTTCTGTTTGAGCGCTTGTGTGAGTTCAACCTGCATAGATTGCAAAGCATCTTCCGCTTCGCGCAGCTCTGTGACGCCAGACGACGGTTCAATGATCTGACGCGCATCTTCGGGTGCGGCGGCATAGCGCTGCATGTGATCCACGACACCGCGAATTGGGCGCACCAACAAAAAGCGCACCGCAAGGAACAACAAGCTCGCGGTGAAAATCGAAATGACCGCAGAAAGAGCCAAAATGCGCAGGCCATAATCCAGCATTGCAGCACGCAGACCTTCGGTCGGCATTGTGACCTCGATCAGCAATCCTGCTTCTCGCACAGGCGCGCCGATAATGCGGATCACTTCTGGCTCACTTTTCAGGAGCCGCGTAACGGCATCCTTGATCAATAACATTGCAGGCGGGTCACGTAGATCAAACGTGCCATCTATCGGACGCGGCATGGGTGACGACAGCACCAACTGGCGCACAGCATCGCGCCGCAACACGACGTTAAAAACCTCGGCATTGAGCAAAAGCTCTTCCTCAAGGTCTGCATCAATCATATCATCCGCCAAAAGCGCAAGCGAGGCAATCTGTGCGCGCTCCAAGCGCGACAATAGAAAATCTTCGCGAAACCGTGCAACTGACGGGAAAAAGATCAGCATCTCCGCCAACATCACAAACACAGTGGTCAGGATCAAAAAGCGACCTGAAAGCGAATTCAACATGCGCGCACGCGTCCTTTTATGCTTGTCCAGATCTTCATCTTTCCAAGTAAACTTCCCGCGGAGCGTCCCGCAGGTTCAACACATGCGCGCACATGATCATGGCAACCAGCGCTGCACAAGGCGCACCACTTTTTTGACCGTATCATTCTCAAACAAGCGCGGCGTGAAATAAGCCCCTGCGGCACGCTTGTTTATCTCGAAGACCGACGGATAAGGGGCAACCATCGCGGAAATCTGGCTCATCTTCAGCTTGTTCGCAATTGCAAGCGACCACATGCCAATCAGCTCACCTGCATGTGGCCCAGCAATAGAAACCCCGACAGGACGACCTTTCACAACCATCACTTTGATCAACCCGTATGCCTTGCGTTCTGCAATCAGTCTGTCGTTGTGATGAATGTCAAAACGCACCACTTCCAGCTTGTCGCCATGCTCTTTCTTGGCCTGCGCTTCGGTCAAGCCGACCTGCGACAATTCAGGATCCGTGTAGGTCGCCCAAGGGATATGCTTCGTGCTTTGCTTTGCAGGCAAACCAAAGAGCGCAGAGCGAATGATCACCCCTGCCTGATAACCAGCGACGTGCGTAAACTGCAAACCACCTGCGACATCGCCAATCGCATAGACCTTTTTATTCGTCGTTTTCATGCTGTCATCAACAACAATACCTGTGCGGTGCGTCTCGATCCCCGCCGCTTCAAGGTTCAGCTTGTCCATATTAGACTTGCGCCCGACAGCCATCAAAAGATGCGAGCCCTTGAAAACCCGACCATCTTTCGCATGCACTTCAATCGCGCCTGCTTTGCCTTTGATCTCGCCCGCGAGCGCATCTTCTTCGATGACAAGCCCCTCAGCGCGCAGCTTATCAAGCACAATCGCAGCCATTTCAGGATCGTCTTTGCCCAGCGCTTTTGCACCTTCAATGACAGTCACCTTGGACCCCATACGCAAATGCGCTTGCGCCATTTCCATACCAATTGGGCCGCCACCGATGATTAACAAATGCTCTGGCTGTTCACGCAGCTCGAACAATGTCTCGTTCGTTTCATAAGGAACAGTATCGAGACCCGGAATGGGCGGTACAAAAGGCGAAGAGCCTGTAGAGATAACCACACGACGCGCTTTGATGCGGTAATCGCCGGCTTCGACTTCGGTTGGCGACACAAAGCGTCCGTATTCACGGATCACCTTAACGCTCAAACCTTCGAACCGCTCTTGGCTGTCCAACGGTTCAATCTGCGCAATCACACCAGCAACATGATCCTTCGCGGCGGCATAATCCACACTCGGCACAACATTGGCGACGCCATATTGGGATGCGTGCGCTTGCCCGTAGGCAGCCTTGCCCGAGGCAATCAGCGCTTTTGAGGGTACGCAACCGAAGTTCAGGCAATCGCCGCCCATTTTATGACCCTCAAGCAAGACCACAGTCGCGCCCATCTGCACCGCACCTGCTGCGACGGACAATCCGCCAGAACCACCGCCAATGACCAGAATGTCTGTTTTGATCGTTTCCATGTTCAAATGTCCTTTTTGCCGGTCACGGCTTTAACAAGAATGGGCAAGAGCGATAGCGCGCTTAGGCCAAGGATAGGCAGCAGAATGTGCGGCTCGAATATAATGCCAAGGTTCGGCGTTTCACCCGCCGCGAAAACCTCACCAAGACCCGCGCCAACAGATGTGAACACCAGCGTGCCGGGAATAATTCCGAGAAACGTTGAGATCATATAGCGGTGCAAAGGCACTTCCAAAAACGCAGGGATTAGGTTCGCAATGAAAAATGGGACCGCAGGCACAAGACGGATGATGAACAACATCGACCATTGGTTTTCGTCGATACCATCTCTGATCTTCTTCACAGGGCCTTTACTGCTTTCTAGTTTTGCGCCCAGTTTCTCACCAAAACCATACCGCGCCGCGAGGAAAATCAGTGTCGCCCCGACCGTGGCGCCAGTCACGTTAAAGAGCGTACCAAACACCGTGCCGAACAAGAAACCACCTGTCAGCGTTGCAATCGTCGCTCCCGGCAGGGAAAAGCCAACAATCGCGACGTAAATCGCTAAAAAGCCAATTACAGCAATAAGATAGTTACTGTCTCGAAACGCGATCAACGCCTCGCGGTTGTCGCGCAGCGCATCAAAACTAAGGTAATCTTTCAGCGTAAATGCACCAATGACAGCGACCACAAGGATTACCAGCATTGGAAGAAATCTGGCAAATCCAGATTTGGTTTCAGGGGTGTTTGTCATATCGTTTATCATTCTCTTTCGGATCAAATCTGTTGTTCTCGATTGAGTGCAACATGCTGATTTGATCTAGGTTGCGGTAGCCCTATCACGCGCGCTTGATCACGAGTGACAGTTGCCGTGATCAAAGCTGGACTTTCGCATCAAACTGTAACATGCGCTTCGGTAAGAACAGGCCAAATGTTGCAGAAAATAGGTACTCTTTGGTTTGACTTATCCACCACGCCTCTCTATTGGACAGGCTTCAAGATACATAGGGCCTTTGCGATTCTGCGCGACTGCCCTGCTTTATACGGAGACGGAGCGATGAAACGCACCTTTCAACCATCGAATCGCGTTCGCAAGAACCGCCACGGCTTTCGCGCACGCATGGCCACAAAAGCAGGTCGCAAGATCCTGAACGCGCGCCGCGCTAAAGGCCGTAAAGAGCTGAGCGCGTAAGCGTTTCTCTTTTAGGTTAATGACTTTGACACCGCCAGAGGCCTCAGACGCGTTAGACGCTGACGAGAACACGCCACTGGCGGTTTCTTTGCGTCTTGCGGTTCTCAAAAAACGCAGCGATTTTTTGCGTGCAGCGCGTGCGCGCCGTCAAGGCACCGCATCCATGATGGTGCAAATGCGTGATCGTCGCGATGATGATCTGGCGGTACGCGTCGGTTTCACCTGTTCCAAGAAAGTCGGCAACGCCGTCGCACGCAATCGCGCCAAACGCCGTCTACGCGAAGCTGCGCGCGCTGTTCTACCCCAGCATGGCGCTGATGGCTGCGACTATGTTCTCATTGGCCGCGCTGAAGTCACTGCAAATCGCCCTTTTGATCTGCTCATCGGCGATCTGCGGTACGCTCTCAAAAAACTGCACGCCCAAAAATGAGCCCGCTCGCACACATCGTAGCCCTCCCCGTGCGCGCCTACCGTTTACTACTCTCTCCTTGGGTCGGCATGCACTGTCGCTATGATCCCACATGCTCTGCCTACGCGATGGAAGCACTCAAAAAACATGGCGCAATCAAAGGCAGCTGGCTCGCTGCGCGCCGCATCGGTCGTTGTCATCCTTGGGGCAGCTCTGGCATTGATAACGTGCCAGACTAATCTTGCCCCTTATGTTAAGGCCTTGCCATGCTAGATAATCACGACGACATCCACCCGCTCTTTCACGGCGCTCCGTCCACAACAGAGTTCAAGAAGCTGCGCAAACGCATTGTGCGCCAAACGCGTGAGGCGATTGAGCAATACGGGATGATCGAACCCGACACTAAGTGGCTCGTTTGTTTATCAGGTGGCAAAGACAGCTACACATTATTGGCCGTTCTCAATGAGCTGAAATGGCGTGGCCTGCTGCCTGTTGAACTGATTGCCTGCAATCTGGATCAAGGCCAGCCTAATTTTCCAGCGACAGTTTTGCCTGAATTCCTCAAGAAAATGGGCGTGCCACATCGTATTGAATATGAAGACACCTATTCCATCGTCATGGATAAAATCCCAGCGGGCCGCACCTTTTGCGCGCTCTGTTCGCGTTTGCGGCGCGGCAATCTCTACCGCATCGCGCGTGAGGAAGGTTGCTCTGCTGTCGTGCTTGGTCATCACCGCGATGACATCCTTGAGACATTCTTCATGAATCTCTTCCACGGCGGTCGCCTTGCTACGATGCCGCCGAAACTGCTGAATGATGAGGGCGACCTGTTCGTTTACCGCCCCCTCGCTCATGTGGCCGAAGTCGATTGCGAGAAATTCGCGAGCGCGATGAAATACCCGATTATTCCATGTGATCTGTGCGGTTCTCAGGATGGCTTGCAGCGTCAACAAGTCAAACAAATCCTCGATCAATGGGAAACCAACAGTCCCGGTCGTCGCCAAATCATGTTTCGTGCGCTGACCAATGCGCGCCCGTCACACTTGCTCGACCCCAAACTCTTTGATTTCGCAGGGCTGATGCGCGGGAATGTGCCTGAGAGCGAACAATAATCCAGACTGTTTGCGCGCACGCAACAATGCGTTAGGAACGTTTCCAAACAACGCACAAAGCGCGAGCAGAGATATGACAGTCACACGACGCACCTTCGCCCTGACCCTTGGCGCATTCGGCCTTGCCGCATGCAACAGCGCTCCTTCTGCTAGAACGAGCCGTGCCAAACCATCTGGCCTTGCCGCAGAATTTCGCCCGCAACCCAACGCAGGCTACGACGCTTGGGTTGCGAGTTTCAAAAATCGCGCAAGCGGATACGGGTTAAGTGCAGCGACTGTTGCCGCTGGTTTTCGCGGCGCAGGCTTTTTGCCCGGCGTCATCAAACGTGACCGCAATCAAACAGAATTCAAACGCTCGCTAGAGGACTACCTCTCCATCGCCGCGTCTGACGAACGCATCGCCAAAGGACGCGCCGCCTTTGCACGCCATCGCACGACCTTAACGGCGCTAGAAGCAAAGTACGGCGTCGATGCAGAAATCATCTGCGCGATTTGGGGTTTAGAGAGCCAATATGGCGAGCGCATGGGCGACATTCCCATCATTTCATCCACCTCGACGCTCGCCTTTGAAGGGCGGCGCGGGGTGTTCTTTGAAAAACAGCTCGTTGCAGCACTAAAAATCATCCAGAACGGCGACATCACGGCCAACCGCATGGTTGGCAGCTGGGCGGGTGCAATGGGGCACACACAGTTTATACCAACCTCTTACGAGGGCTTCGCTGTGGATTTCACAGCTGATGGCCGCCGCGATATCTGGTCTGCGGATCCCAGCGATGCCCTTGCCTCTACCGCCGCATACTTGCAGCGCAACGGCTGGGCGCGCGGTGTGAAATGGGGTTCTGAGAGCGCGTCCGGCACGCTTCAACCCCAAGCGGGCGGTCCGAAATTCGCCACCACCGGCAATTTCCGGGCGATCAAGCGTTACAACAATTCTGACGCCTACGCGATTGGTGTGGGGCATCTGTCCGACCGTATCGCAGGTGCAGGTCCTTTACGCGGACAGTTCCCGCCCGATGCGAATGGGTTGACGAAAGACGACCGGATCGCCTTGCAACAACGCCTCACACGACGCGGGTTTGACACGGGCGGTGCTGATGGTGTCTTCGGACCTAAAAGCAAAGCAGCGGTCAGCGATTATCAACGCAGCAAAGGATTGCCCGTAACAGGCACACCCTCGCAAGAACTGCTTCGCAGTCTTTAGTTTTGAGCGTTGAAGCTGAACAAACGTTCGCCATTGATTGAGTAGCCGTTGATTAAATCAGCGGCATTCTGTGACACAAGCCACGCTTCCAAAGCCTGCGCAACGGCGGCGTTCACATGCGGATGTTTCACAGCGTTCACAGGCAAATAGGCGTACTGATTAAACAGCGCAGGATCACCCGCGTAGAGTAACGCCAATCCAGTTTTATTGCCAAAATTCAACCAACTCGCACGATCTGCGAGGATGTATGCACCCATCGCAGAAGCCGTATTCAAGCTCGCACCCATGCCTGCGCCCACAGCTTTGTACCATGGATCGAACGCACTGACCTCTAGCGCTGCCGCATCCCACAAAACCAACTCCTTCTTATGCGTACCGCTTTCATCACCACGTGAAATAAATGGTGCTTTCGCCGCTGCGATCCGCTTTAACGCATCACGCGCACTCGTGGCTTGCGCCAGTTGGGCCGGATCATGCGCAGGCCCGATCAGTACGAAATCATTATACATGATCTCGCGACGATAAGGCGCGAAACCCTCAGCCACAAACGCATCTTCCGCTGCTTTGGAATGCACAAGGATCGCATCCACGTCCCCTGCGCGCCCAAGACGCAGCGCTTGGCCGGTGCCGACGACCAAAAGCTGAACTTCCAGTCCGATCTCTGCCTTGATCACAGGCAAAAGCACATCCGACAGTCCCGAATTATGAAAGCTCGTCGTCACCGCCAACCGCATGGTTTCAGCAAACGCCACACCCCCAAGAGCCAACCACATCAAGACCGCAAGCCGTATCATTCGATGATATCTCCGTTTAAGAACGCTTGCGCTTCTGGCGTTTCAGGCGTCACGAAAAATCTGCCCGCCGCACCGCGCTCATGCACTTTTCCACCCAGTAGAAACACCACATCAGACGCCATGCGCCGCGCTTGGCCCAAATCATGCGTTGTCATGATGATCTGCGTCCCTCTCAAATGAGCGTCTTTCAAAAGCGTCTCAATCTCGCGCGTGGATCGCCCATCGAGGTTCGCACAAGGTTCATCCAGAAACAGCACATCCGGTTCGCGGATCAGCGCGCGCGCGAGGGCAAGTTTTTGCTTTTCACCGCCTGAAAGTCGGGGGGCATGACGGTCTAGGGCATCCGCCAATCCGATGCGTTCCGCCCATGTCTCTACACGTTGCGCAATTACGGGTTTCGCCGTGCCGATTAACTCAAGCGGATACGCAAGATTGGCGCGCACAGTACGGCGCAGCATGATGGGACTTTGAAACACATAGGCTTGTTCCTGACGCGCCTGTGCATCCGGTTTCGAGAGGGTCAGCGCGCCGGACGAAAGCCGCTCAACCCCATGCAGCACGCGCAAAAGAGTGGTCTTTCCAGCACCATTTGGACCCAGAATAATCGTGATGTCAGGTGCATTCAGCGCCAGATCAACTGGCCCAAGAATGACCTTGCCCCGCCGCTTCACCACTCCCTTGGAAAGAGCCAAACTCACCAGCGTCCCTCCTGCTCTGTGCGCGACAGGGAGTGGATCAAGATGTTCACCGCCAAAGCAAGTGCGATCAAAACAAAGCCAAGCCCTAGCGCAAGGGCGAAATCCCCCTTGCCTGTTTCCAGCGCAATCGCAGTCGTCAAAACGCGCGTCGCATGATCGATGTTCCCGCCCACAATCATGATCGCGCCAACTTCGCCAATCGCGCGGCCAAACCCCGCCAGAGCAGCAGTCAACAATGCGCGACGACCATCCCAGATCAAAGTCATGATCCTTTGACGTTTCGTGGTGTTCAGCGAAATCAGCAGGTCATGATATTCCGCCCACAACTCACGCATCGCCTGATGGGTGATCGAAGCGATGAGCGGCGTGATAATGATCACCTGCGCAATAATCATCGCAGTTGGCGTGAATAACAAACCAAACACTCCGAATGGGCCGGAACGGCTCAGCAACAAGTAAACAATCAGCCCCACGACCACGGGCGGCAAACCCATCAAAGCATTCAAAACCGCAATCGCGGTGCGGCGATACCGAAAGCGCCGGATCGCCAACCATGTGCCAAAAGGCAGGGCAATCAGAGACGCGAAAACCAACGCCGTGACACTCACCTGCAACGAGCGCAGCGTGATCTCGACCAAATCACTGTCGAGCGTGACAATCAGCCAGAAAGCGGCCTCCAATCCGGCCCAAATGTCGGTCATTGCGCATCCTTCACAGGCCCACTCGGCCCTTTGGCGCAATCAATCACCGATCCAACCGTCACACCACCAGATTTACGGCGCGTTTACCGCCAGAGGCGACGAGCAATCTAGATACCAAAGGGAACGCCACCCGTAACGGGCAGATTGATACCTGTCACATACTGCGCCTCAGGGCCTGCCAAAAAGGCAACAGCGTTCGCCACATCTTGCGGCAATCCCGCATCGCGCAGGGCCACATTGGCATAGCGTTGCTGTTTGATGTCCGCCACGCTCATCCCTTGCTCTTGAGACAATCGCGTATTGGCGGCTTCGTGCATATCCGTCGCAATAAAACCGGGGCAAACGGTGTTGCACAGAATGCCATCAGGCCCAAACTCTGCGGCAAGCGTTTTGGTCAAACCGACCAAGCCATGTTTCATCGCCGTATAAGCACCAAACCCCGCCTCAGCCCCCAGACTTCCTGTCGAGCCGATATTGATGATCCGCCCGCCACCAAGTTTGCGCATTTCTGGGATTACCGCTTGGGACAGCATCATTGGACCCAGTAAGTTAACCTCAAAGCTAGAGGTCCACTGCGCAGCATTGGTGGACAAGAAGTTATCTGACCCCGCCAACGAGCCTGCGTTGTTTACCAAGATATCCAAACGACCGAAGCGCGCCAGCACTTGCTCCATCACCGCCGCGATATCGCGCGCGGATGTGACATCAAGCGTAAGCGCCAAGGCAGACCCACCTCGCGTAATGATGTCTTGCGCCAATGCGTCCAACAAACCCGCGCGCGTGGTCATGCCCCCTTCAATCGCTCCGCTGATATCCGTGACCACAACATGCGCGCCATCTTGTGCCAAACGCTGCGCAATGGCCCGCCCAATGCCCTTGGGCGCTGAGACCCCCGTGACAAGCGCCACCTTCCCGTGCAAAGCCTGCATGCTGTTATCCCCATCGCCTTTGTTACTCTTTCAGAGCTAAGCGGTGCATTTCGATCTACAAGGGCACCGCGATCAACCTATTTGATGCCATCCAAATTTGCGCTACACATCACACCCATGACGCCAGATTTCACCAGTTCTTTTCCTTTGCGCGCCGCGCGTGTGCACGAAGTTTGCGGCCCAAGTGCTGCAAGCTTTGCCGCTGTGTGCGCCAGTACGGCACAGGGTACGGTGCTGTGGATCCGCGAACATTGGCGACCCGAGGGCTTGAACCCACTGGGTCTTAGCCCCTTCTTTGATCCTGCTAAACTCTTGATCGCACAGGTAAAAGATCAAACTGAGGGCCTTGCTGTGGCCGAAGAAGCGCTGCGCGACGGATCAGTCCCCTTGGTTGTTCTAGAGATCAGCCAGCCCATTGGATTGATCCAAGGGCGACGCCTGCAACTCTCTGCAAAGACAGGCAAATCCACGGGTCTGTGCCTGATTCCCGATGGTATGGGCAGCAATGCCGCCGAGTCCCGCTGGCGCGCCGCACCACTTTTTGATCCTTTCTCTGCGGCAGGAGACTCGACTCTGCAGCGTTACGAACTTATTAAGAACAAATCAGGAACATTAGGATCTTGGCATGTTCGATGGGATACAGCGTCGCGTCGTCTCCATCTGGTTTCCGCGACTGGCGAGTGATCGCGTTTTACGGATGCGCCCTCTTGAGGGGCCATTCGCGCTGACGCTTACGCAAAGCAATACCAACCGGATTTATTGCTTAAACACGGCGGCGGAACGCCTTGGCCTCAGCGCTGGCATGCCCTTTTCCGACGCACGTGCGTTCTGCCCTGATCTGCAAAGCCGCCCTGCTGATCCTTTGGCGGATCGTCGTTTTCAACATGCCCTGCGCCGCTGGGCGGTGCGTTATTGTCCTTGGGTCGGGCTTGAGGATCACGATGGTCTGGTGCTCGACATCACAGGCACTGCGCATCTGTTTGGCGGCGAGGCCACGCTTTTGATGGACATGCGCCAACGGCTTTCCCGCGCTGGAATCACCGCGCGCATCGGGCTTGGCGATTCACGCGGCGCCGCTTGGGCCTTAGCGCATCATGGTGAAGGAAGCGCGCCTATTGGCGCGGCTTTGGAAGCGTTGCAAGATTTACCTGTCACGGCCCTGCGCCTTGAGGAAAAGACCGTCACAGCGCTTGGTCGTCTGGGTCTGCGCACAATCAACGATCTCGCAAGCGCTGCGCGTGCGCCACTGACCCGCCGTTTTGGTCCCTCTCTGCTCATGCGTCTTGATCAAGCCCTTGGGCAACAGCCCGAACAAATCACCCCGCTCAAAGATCCGCCCCATTACGGCGTGCGCATGACCTTGCCCGAACCCATCGGCATCAAGAGCGATGTGATGGAGGGAACTTCGCGCCTACTCACCCAGCTCTGCGAAAAGCTGAAAGCACGCGAAACAGGCGCGCGCATCCTCTCTTTGACACTGCGCCGCGTCGATCAGGACAGCCAACAAGTCGAGCTCCGCCTCGCCCGCCCCATGCGTGACGCAAGCCGTATTCTGCCCCTGTTTGAACGTGGCATTGGCGATGTGGATGCAGGCTACGGCATCGATCAAATGCGCCTTGAAGCGGTGCAGGTCGAACCGATGGCAGTGCAGCAAATTAGCCATGTCTCTGCTGGTCATAAAGATCAGCTTGATGATCTGATCACCCGCATCGGCACACGCATCGGCCTTGAAAACGTGCAGCGTTTTCTAGCCGCAGACAGCCATATTCCCGAGCGCAGCTATCAAATCGCCGCCGCAGCATTTTCCACTCCTGACAGTGCATGGTCCACCATACGCCCCCGTCCGCTTCACATCTTTCCGCCCAACCCTTTGATGGGCACTCATGCCGCCCCTACCCCGCCAAAACGCTTTCGCTGGCGGCGCATGTCCTTCTCAACCGCGCGCGCATCTGGACCAGAACGCATCGCACCGGAGTGGTGGCTGGAAGCAGGGGGCTGGCACACTGGTGTGCGCGATTATTGGTGTGTTGAAACCCGCCAAGGCCGCCGCCTTTGGCTGTTTTTTACCCCGCAAAGCCCAAGCTGGTATGTCCAAGGCGAATTCGCATGAGCTACGCAGAACTCGCCACGACCACCAATTTCACCTTCCTGCATGGTGCGTCACATCCTGAGGAAATGGTGACCCGTGCCGCAGAGTTAGGCTTGCAAGCCATCGCCATCACAGATCGCAATTCGCTTGCGGGTGTCGTGCGAGCATATGCAGCCCTGAAAGAACTCAAACGCGCCACTGAAGACACCATACGCATCCGTTCAGAAACGCAACTTGATCACTCTTCACGCCAAGAAGTCGGCGACCCCCAACACATCCCGCGTCCTGAAACCCTCCATCTCCCCAAGCTGATCGTCGGCGCACGTCTTATGCTGCGCGAAAGCGCGTGCGATTGGATCGCGCTCCCAAAAGATCGCCCTGCCTACAGTCGCCTCACCCGCCTTTTGACTCTCGGCAAACGGCGCGCGGAAAAAGGTCAATGTCACCTCGACCTACCTGACCTCTTAGAGGGCTGCACTGGCATGATCCTCATCGCCCTGCCAAACGGTCCCCTGCGCAAAGCCGCCGCTGACATCCAGAAAATGCAGCGTCGTTACCCGTCCCACGTCTTCCTCGGTGCCGCCCCACGCTACAATGGGTCTGATCAGGCCTACCTCGCCGCGTGCGCGCGGCTTGCGCTCAAAACCTCCGCGCCGATGGTGGCTGTAGGTGATCCACTGATGCATCACGGCAAACGTCGCCAGCTCGCCGATGTGCTCACCTGCATGCGCGAACATATCACCATCGATCAGATCGGCACGCGCGCGCTCCCCAATGCTGAACGTCGTCTCAAAGGGCACGCTGATATGGCGCGTGTGTTTCGTGATCATCCTGCCGCGCTGCAACGCTCTGTAGAAATCGCTGCGCGGTGTAGCTTCTGCCTGAGCGAACTCTCTTATGAGTATCCCGATGAAATCAGCGAGGGCGAACCGCCCCAAGAACGTCTCACTCGCCTCGCCTATGAGGGCATGATGCGCCGCTACCCGAATGGCGCGACGAAAAAGGCGAAAGCGCAGATCAAGAAGGAACTCAAGCTGGTCAAAGCCTTGAATTTCCCTGCTTATTTTCTGACCGTCCATGACATCGTGCAATTCGCGCGTTCACAAGGGATCCTCTGCCAAGGGCGCGGTTCGGCGGCCAATTCGATCCTGTGCTACTTGCTCGGCATCACCGAAGTCAGCCCCGAAGTCATCACCATGGTCGTGGAGCGATTTGTATCAGAGGCCCGCGCAGAACCGCCTGATATCGACGTAGATTTCGAGCATGAACGCCGCGAAGAGGTGATCCAGCATATTTACACCAAATATGGGCGTCACCGCGCTGGATTATGCGCCACTGTCACCCATTTTCGCACGCGCGGCGCGATCCGTGAGGTAGGTAAAGTGATGGGGTTGAGCGAGGATGTGACTGCAAGCCTGTCGAGCCAAATTTGGGGGCAATCTGACAAAGGTGCGGACCCTGATCGCGTGCGCGAATTGGGTCTCAACCTCGAAGATCGTCGCCTTGCCCAAACCATCCGCCTGATCGGGGAAATCATCGGTTTTCCAAGGCATCTATCCCAACACGTCGGTGGATTTGTCATTACAAAAGAACGTCTTGACGAATTATGCCCGATTGAAAACGCCGCAATGGAGGATCGCACAGTTATCGAATGGGACAAGGATGACATCGACACTTTGGGCATTCTGAAAGTCGATATTCTGGGGCTGGGGATGCTCAGCTGCATCCGCAAATCATTTGATCTTTTGCACGAGCATCACCGCAAAACCCTTTCCATCGCGACCGTGCCGCAAGAAGACCCCGAGACCTACGATATGCTCTGCGTCGCCGATGCCGTTGGCGTGTTTCAGGTAGAGAGCCGCGCACAAATGAACTTTCTGCCGCGCATGTTACCGCGAAGTTTTACGATTCTGGTGATTGAAGTCGCCATCGTGCGCCCCGGCCCTATTCAGGGCGGCATGGTGCATCCCTATATCAACCGTCGCCAAGGCCGCGAAAGCGTGCATTTCCCCTCTAAAGAGCTTGAAGATGTGCTCGGCAAAACCCTCGGCGTGCCGCTGTTCCAAGAGCAAGCGATGCAGATCGCCGTGGTCGCTGCGGGCTTTGATCCAGCCGAAGCAGATCAGCTGCGTCGCTCCCTCGCCACCTTTCGGCGTATGGGCACGATCAGTACCTTCAAAGAGCGTTTTATCAGCGGCATGCTGGAACGTGGATACGATGAAGATTTCGCACAACGCTGTTTCGCGCAGATCGAAGGGTTTGGCGAATACGGCTTTCCCGAAAGTCATGCGGCCGCCTTTGCGATGCTGGTTTATGTCTCTGCTTGGCTCAAAAAGCATCACCCTGCGGTATTTGCCTGCGCTTTGCTCAACTCGCAACCGATGGGCTTTTACGCCCCTGCCCAGATCGTGCGTGATGCGCGCGAACACCATATCGAAGTGCGCCCCATTTGCGTCAACGCAAGTGCGTGGGACAACACATTAGAGCGGCGCGGTGATGGCGCGCTGGCGCTGCGATTGGGGTTTCGCCAGATCAAAGGCTTTCGCGAGGCGGATGCCGATTGGATCGTCGCCGCGCGCGGCAATGGCTACCGCGACCCCGAAGCCGTCTGGCTGCGTGCCGGCGTGGCCCCTTCCATTTTGGAGCGCCTCGCTGAAGCGGACGCCTTCTCCGACATGGGCCACACACGGCGCGACGCGCTTTGGTTGGTCAAGGCAATCCGTGGGCAGCAACCTTTGCCGCTGTTCAATGATCCCATTGATGGCGAGAGCATTTCCGAGCCTGACGTGATCCTGCCGAACATGCATTTGGGCGAAGAGGTGGTAGAGGATTACGTCTCCATGCGGCTGACTTTGCGCGCACATCCGATGGAATTGCTGCGCCCGAATATCGCCGGTCTGACGCCGCATGACAAGCTTCCCAATGCGCCTTTGTACCGGATTTCCGTATGCGGCCTGGTGATTACACGTCAACGTCCCGGCACTGCCTCTGGCGTTATTTTCCTGACGCTAGAGGATGAAACCGGGGTTAGTAATGTGGTGGTTTGGCCGAAATTATACGAAAAATATCGCCGCGCAGTGATGGGCGGACGGCTCTTGCGTGTCACGGGTTTTTTGCAGCGTGAAGGCATAGTCGTGCATGTGATTGCCCAAGAGGTTGAGGATCTGTCGCATCGCTTGAGCGAGTTGGGTCATCCGCTGGATGATCAGGTTGGGATTACGCGTCCCGAGGCAGATGATGCACCACGTCCACGCCGCCAGCCTGCACGCGCAATGCATCCACGTGATCAAGCGAAGCGGTTGTTTCCAAGTCGGGATTTTCATTAGCGGTTGAGGGGCTCTGCCCCGTCTCGGCAAGCCGAGCCTCCCCGGGATATTTATAAAGAGAGGATGCGAA